>Ga0335084_10000687_pt1 | contig 29507 bp, 24 predicted proteins | sample Lox_Sample_44_FD_206721 | JGI IMG/M metagenome (GOLD analysis project Ga0335084, IMG submission 206721) | Soil microbial communities from Loxahatchee National Wildlife Refuge, Florida, United States - Lox_Sample_4.4 | ecosystem: Environmental > Terrestrial > Soil > Wetlands | place: USA... | reverse complement strand
TGATCGGCACTTCGGCGACGGGCGCGACAGTACTTTCTTCGGGCGTCGCCGGACGCTCGGGCAGGCGGAAGTCCAGGTTCAGATCGAGCGGGGGCAGTGTGAGCCGCTCGGTCAGCACCGGGATCGACGGATCGTCGACCGGCAACGATTCCGCATGCTTGCCCTCTCCCGGTTTGCGCGCGCGCTGATTCATTGCGGCACTCTCATTCGCTGCTCGAGCTGCCGCCCATTTCGAACCTGTTCGGCTCGATGCCGGCCGCGCGATAACAGCGGAACCGCTCGCGCGCCCGCTGCCGGTCGGCCTCCTCGCGCGAAACCACTTCGATCATGCGCTCGAAGCGGCCGAGCAGTTCCGCAAAACCCGGCGGCACATCGTCGTCGAGATTCAGCAGCACGTCGCGCGCCGGCGCGGGCTGGGCGGCGTCGAGAGTCAGCAGGACTGCAGTGCGCGCGGCGAGCGGCGAATCGACATAGACGTGAGGCACGAAGTCGAGCGCGGAGAAGATCCACAGCGCCGCGTCGAATCGCGCAAGGCGCGCCGGTTCGCGCGTGTACGCGAGCACGGACTTCTCGGCCGCGCGCGCTTTGCGCACGACGCGGCACGCGTACTGCAACCGATCTTCGACGTTGAAGTGGAAGTCGATCCTCAAACCGCCGCACCTAACCCGCGCGCTCCAACAGGAACTTCGTCAGCAGCGGCACCGGCCGGCCCGTTGCGCCCTTTGCCGCGCCACCTTTCCATGCTGTGCCCGCGATGTCCAGATGTGCCCAAGGGTACTCCTTGGTGAACCGCGCGAGGAAGCTCGCGGCCACGACGGCGCCGGCATTGCCAGGCGTGCCGATGTTGGCCATGTCGGCGAAGTTCGACTTCAACTGCTCGCCATATTCCTCGTCGAGCGGCATGCGCCACGCCGGATCCATCATCGCCCTGGACGCGCGCACCAGATCGCCCGCGAGCGTCTCGTCAGTCGAGAACAGCCCGGTGTTGACGTTGCCCAACGCGACCACGCAGGCGCCGGTGAGGGTCGCGATGTCGATCACCGCGGCCGGCTTGAAGCGCCCGGCGTAGGTGAGTGCGTCGCACAGGATCAGCCGGCCTTCTGCATCGGTGTTCAGGATCTCGATCGTCTGGCCCGACATCGACGTCACGATGTCACCCGGCTTGTTGGCGCGGCCCGACGGCATGTTCTCGCACGCCGGTACGATGCCGATGACGTTCACCTTGGGCTTGAGCTCTGCGAGCGTGCGCAAGGTCCCGAAGACGGAGGCGGCTCCGCACATGTCGAACTTCATCTCGTCCATCGCGGCGCCGGGCTTGAGCGAGATGCCCCCGGAGTCGAACGTGATGCCCTTGCCGACCAGCACGTACGGCGCAGCACCTTTGCCTGCCCCGTGGTACTTGAGCACGATCAGCCGCGCCGGCTCGTAGGAGCCGCGTGCCACCGACAGAAACGAGCCCATGCCAAGCTTCTCGAGCTGCTTGCCGTCGAGCACTTCGACGCCCAGCTTGAATTCCTTCGCGAGCTTCTTTGCCTCGCTGCCGAGGAACGCAGGGGTGCAGACGTTGCCGGGAAGGTTGCCGAGGCGCCTGGTGAGCGCCATGCCGTTGGCGATCGCGATGCCTTCACGCAAGCCCGCTTCGGCGGCGCGCTGCTCGTCGGCGGGACGCTTGTCGAGCAACAATGAAACACGCTCGGGCAGCTTCTGGTTGTTCTCGCGCTTGCTCTTCAGTTCGTCGCTGCGAAACGCGATTTCGCGTGCGGCGATCGCGAGCGTTCGTGCATGCCAGGCCGCATCGCGACCCTTCACGTGCCATTCGGCGCCGGCGATCGCGAGGTCGCGTGCACCATGTCCCGCCGCGCGCACCGACGTGCGCACGGCCTCCGCATATGCCTTGTCGGTGAACTCGCCGGCGCGGCCCAGGCCTACCAGCAGCACGCGCGCCGCCGTGACGCCGGGCAGCCCCCGCAGCAGCGTCGTCGACCCGCGCAAGCCGGTGACGTCGCCGCTCTTGATGGCCGCACGCACAGCACCCTTGGAGGCCGCGTCGATGCGTCGCGCCGCGGCGGTGAGCTCGCCGTCTGCGTACACGCCCACCGCCACGCAGTCAGCCTTGACGGAGTCGGCGGCGCCGACCTTCGTGATAAAGTCCATCGAGTCTCCTATCGGCATTCGTTGCTCGCGATCGCGTGCCACTCGGCACTGCGCGCGAGGGCGAAAGCGCGCTGCTCGGTACCCGTTGCGACGCTCCCGCTGCGAGGCGGCGCAGTATAGCGGCGGCTGTCTTGCAGCCGCGCCGCGGAGTGCGAGGGTGCAGCCGACCCGATGATCTTCAAGCGCGCGATCTACAGCGAACTCGCCAGCACCGCCGGTGCGGTGTTCACTGTTCTCTTCTCGATCATCTTTTCCGTCGGACTGGTGCGCATCCTCGGCGAAGCCGCCGGCGGTCGCGTCGACAGCACCGCCGTGTTCCAGCTGGTCGCGCTCGCCGCCCTCACCAACCTGCCCACCGTTCTCACTCTCACGCTGTTCGTCGCGGTGCTGATCTCGCTGTCGCGCGCTTTTCGCGACTCCGAGATGGTGGTGTGGTTCAGCTCGGGCCAGAGCCTGCTGAACTGGATCCGCCCCGTGCTGCGTTTCTCGATACCGATCCTCGTCATGGTGACGACGCTCGCGCTCGCGGTGTCGCCGTGGGCGGAGCGCCAGATCGCCGAGAGCCGCAAGCGTTACGAGCAGCGCGACGACGTCAGCAAGGTCGCGCCCGGACGCTTCATCGAATCGAGCGCCGCCGACCGCGTGTTCTTCGTCGAGTCGGTCGATCTCGAGAACGGGCGCGTGCGCAACGTGTTCGTGAGCCATCGCAGCCAGGGGCGCGAGGGCGTGATCGTTGCGGCCCAAGGCGTGATCGAAGTGCGTGCCAACGGCGAGCGCTACCTGGTGCTCGAGTCCGGACGTCGCTACGAGGGCGTGCCGGGCGAGGCGGAATACCGGATGAGTGAGTTCGACCGCTACCTGATACGCCTCGACTCGCGACCAGATGAGCCGATCGCCGAATCGCAGGCGCGTGCCAAGACCACCGGGCGCCTGCTCGAAGAGGACACGACGTTCGCGCGCGCGGAACTGCTCATCCGCATCTCCCAGCCCATTGTTGCCGTGCTGATCGCTCTGCTTGCGATTCCGCTCGCGTATACGAACCCGCGCGTCGGTCGCTCGTTCAACCTGATCCTCGCGGTGCTCGCGTTCCTGATCTACAACAACGGGCTGTCCGTCGTTAAAGCGTGGGTACAGCAGGGACGGCTGTCGTTCGTCGTAGGCCTGTGCCTGATCCATCTCGTCGTGCTGCTCATCGTGACGGTGCTGTTTGCGCGCCGCGTGTACCTGCAGCGCTGGGTGCCGCGCTGGCGCGACCTGAAGTTCTGGAGCAGGAAGGCGGAAGCGTGAAGACTTCGGATTCCCGGAGGGTTAGGGCTTTGAATCCCCTCCCCCGCGTGCGGGGGAGGGCTAGGGTGGGGGCGGAGCGGGCAGAGTTTTTCCGCTCTCCTTCATACAGTGCCCTCACCCCCGGCCAGAGCCGCGCGCTGGCAGGCGCGCGTCGCTCCGGCGGCGCAACGCTGGCGCTTTGCGAAACCCCGCCTCCGCCTCCCGCTGGAGCGGGAGAGGGGAGATTTGTGGCGCCGCGGGCGGACCGCGAAATTCGTCAATGAAAACTCTGCGGCGCTACTTGAGGACGGAGATCATCCAGGCGACCGGCTTCGTGCTGTTCGGCCTGCTTGCGCTGTTTTCGTTCTTCGAACTCATCAACCAGCTCGACGACGTCGGACGCGCCGGCTACCAGCTGCGCCAGGTCTTCATCTACGTGCTGCTCGGCCTGCCCACGCGCACGTACGAGCTGATGCCGATCGGCGCGCTCATCGGGACGATCTACGCGCTGTCCCAGCTCGCCTCCAACTCCGAGTTCACGATCATGCGTGTCTCGGGTATGAGCACGCGGCGGCTCGCATATGCGGTGCTCAGCGTCGGCGTCGTGCTCGTGGTCGTCACCTACGTGCTGGGCGAGTTCATCGCGCCACCCGCGGAACGCCTCGGACGCCAGAGCAAGCTGGTGGCGACCGGCTCGACGCTCGCCCAGCAGTTCCGTTCCGGCATCTGGGTGCGCGATGCGTTGAAGGGGCCGGATGGCCAGATCCAGCGCTTGCGCTTCATCAACGTGGCGCGCGTGCAGCCGGACATCTCGGTCGAAGGCTGGCGCGTATTCGAGTTCGACCGCGACTTTCGCCTGCGCTCGATCAGTCGCGCTACCGAAGGGCGCTACGTGGACGGCCCCGGCCAGCACGGCTGGCGCCTGAAGAACATCGTCGAGACACGCCTGCCGGTGGTCGATCCGACCGACATGACACCGTCGCCGTTGCGCACCGAGATCGTCCGCGAACCGGAGCGGCTGTGGGTCTCGGACCTCAAGCCCGAGATATTCGGCGTGCTGCTCGTGCAGCCGGAGCGGATGGCCGCGCTCGATCTCGCGCAATACATAAATCATCTCGCAGAGAACCACGAGCAGACCGATCGCTACGAGATCGCGCTGTGGAACAAGGTTTTCTACCCGATCGCAGTGCTCGTGATGATGGTGCTCGCGCTGCCGTTCGCGTATCTGCACGTACGTGCCGGCAGCGTGAGCCTGAAGATCTTCACCGGCGTGATGATCGGCGTGCTGTTCTACGCGCTGAACAAGCTGTTCGCCCACCTCGGCCTGCTCAACACCTGGCCGCCCGTCGTGATCGCAGCCCTGCCCAGCATGGTCGTATTGAGCGTTGCGCTCGGCGCGCTGTACTGGATCGAGCGCCGCTGACGGCTCGCTGCGCCGCGCCGTTTACAAAAGGGGAAACCCTAGGCAAGATCGCCGCGCGGTGACCCGAAGCGCGCAGCTCTCAAAGCATCGAAGACGCGAATTCCGGCGCCGCAAGGGGGCAGAGGGGGTAGGCAGCCGGTGCTGCCATTCGGGGCGCGCGGTGCTGCGCCCCTTGTTTTTAGAGGGCGCCTGCGCTCACAGCAGCCGCAGATTCGGGCTGATTGGCACTGGCGTGTCGGTGGCGATGGCCGCGCAGAACGCCCACCACTTGCGTTCCTTGAGCGCGCTGCAAACCGCCCCTAGCGAAATGAACTTCATAGAGCCTCACGGCCGATACATGCCGTAAGTTTGCGTGGCGGGCGGGCCGCGCGGTATCAGGTAGCGGCTGAGTCCGCGTTAGGCGGAACAGCGTGCGGGTTGCAGGAGATTTCCTACAACCGCTGTCAGCGTTTCACCTATCAACCCGCGATTGCGAGCGGTGGGCGGCGCGGTGTGCGTGTGGCACGCATCGCCGCGCGGGGACCGCCGTTGTGCTCCCGCGCAGCCTCGGTCGATTGCCGCGGCGGCTCGACGATGCAACGCAGTCCGTCGAGATCGCGCAGCGTCACCTGGCGCCGGTGGATGTCCGCCAGGCCGGCGGCGGCAAACGCGGACAGCGTGCGGCTTACCGTTTCGAGCTTCAACCCCAGGTAGCTGCCGATCTCCTGGCGCGTTGCACGCAGCGCGAACGCCGTGCGCGAGTATCCAAGCCTGCCGAACCGCTCCGAAAGATCGAGCAGGAAACTCGCAAGACGCGCTTCGGCGCTCAGCGTGCCAAGCACCCAGAACATCGCATGCTTGTGCACGAGCTCGCGGCTGAACATCGAATAGAGCAGCCGCTCGATGCACGCGTGTTCGCGGGCGAGCTGCGTCAGCTGCGAAAACGGAATCACCGCGACGTTGCCGATGTCGAGGGCGACCACCTCGGTCAGATAGTGACCCGAGTCGACGCAATCGAGGCCGATCGCGTCGCCCGCCATCGGAAATCCGAGCACGAGTTCGGCGCCTGCTCTATCGATCGATACGGTCTTGAAGAAGCCCGAGCGAACCACGTAGATCGCCTTTAACGGGTCGCCGGCGCGATGCAGTACCTCGCCGGCACGGATCCTTCGCAGCGGAAACGTCATGTCGGCGAAACGCGGATCGGCGGGCAAGGCAATGCCGAGCAACGCGGCGATATCGATGAACCTGACCGAACCCCAATTCAGGTCACACCGCGGATCGCCACATGATTCCGCCGGCGCCTGGCGCGTTTCGTCGCATCGTTCGCGGAGAGGCTCGTTGCTTGCTGCAGAGAACATTGGTCTTCCTGATTGATGGCGCAATTCAGTGCGACGTCCTGGGCGGCGCGCAGCGACCGGCCGTTTCCACTCCGACACGGTGCGGCCAGTATGGAAAACGCCGACAACTCGCGGCCATCGGTGCGCGCTGATTCATGACTCGGCAGAAGCGCCCGCGCAGGCTAGGAAAATTCCGATGTGCGCTGGTCCGCGTTCGTGATCGATGTCGTGTCTGACGACCACACTGCGGACGCAGCGGTCGCAACCTGCCTGATGTGAAAACGCCGAAATGGCGGCCTCGAGGAAGCATTTCGCCGGCAGCCAAACCAGGGTCATTTCCGCCCGCCGCGAGGGGGGTCGATCCATAGACTCTGGTGGCCCCCATCGAGGTCGTCATGAGTCGAATTGCGCCCAGAGGTCATCGCGCCGCGCGCATCTGCGCCGGCATCCTGCTGTCGACGCTCGCCCTCGCCATGCCCGGCCGCGCCGCACAGCTCACGCTCGCGATCACCCACTCGCCGTCAACGCTCGCTGTCGACGTCGCCGTCGACCAGGGATATTTCGCCGCCGAGGGCGTCGCGGTGCGCGTGGTCGAGTGCGGCGGCGGGCCGCTCTGCATGCAACAGCTGTTCGACCGTGAGGTCCAGATGACGGCGGTGTCCGAACTGCCCGTCGTCTTCAACAGCTTCCAGCGCTCCGACTACGCGATCGTCGCCACGCTTGCCACGTCGACCGGCAACATCAAGCTGATCGGCCGCAAGAGTGCCGGCATCACGGGGCCGCAGCAGCTGGTGGGCAAGCGGATCGGCGTCATCGTCGGCAGCAGTTCGCACTATTTCCTCGATGCCTACCTGCTGTTCCACGGCATCGATCCCAAACAGGTACAGATCGTCGACCTGCAAGCCGAGCAGATGACGTCTGCGGTCGAGCGCGGGCAGATCGATGCGCTTGCCGCGTACGGCCGTCACGTCGCAGCCGTTGCGAAGACGCTCGGCACCGATGCGCTCGCGCTCGACGATCCGCGCATCTACACCGATTCGCACAACCTCATCGTCGAGCGGCGCACGCTCGCAGAACGCGAGGACGACATCGTCCGGGTGCTGCGGGCGTTGCAGCGTGCCCAGACGTTCATCGCCGAGCGGCCGCAGCGCGCGAAGGAGATCCTGTGCGCGAGCGCCAGGCTCGATCCCGCGTTCGTCGACACGGTCTTCTCCAGTTTCTCCTATCGCCTCAGCCTGGACCATTCGCTCGTGAGCACGATGGAAGGCGAGGCGCGCTGGGCGGTGCGCGAGGGACACGTGCGCACCGACCGGCCCATGCCGAACTATCTCGACTACGTGGCACCCGGACCGCTGCTCAAGGCCGTGCCCGCGGCACTGCAGAGGTAGCACGCAGTGCGGATCCGCAGCCAGCTCATCGTCGCGGCAGCCGTTGCGGGCCTGCTGGCGGTGCTCGTGTTCGCGGCGTTGATGTATGTCACGCAGCGGGCGCAGTCCGGCCTGGACGACCAGGCCGACGCTCAGGACGTGGCGCGCGAAGTCGCGAGCCTGCTTGCGTTGACGAACGAGTTCGCGCTGTACGGCAGCGAGCGTTCCGCCATGCAATGGCGCACGCGACACGGTCAGCTGCTGGCCGATGTCGACCATGCGATACAGCGTCACGATCCGCGGCTGACGCAGCTCGATGAACTGCGCCGCAACGTGGTGGACTTGAGCGCACTGTTCGATGCTCTGGTGGCGCTCGGGCACGAGCCCATGACGCCGCTCGCGCAGCGGCGCCGCCAGCTGTTGCTCGAACGCCTGCTGATCGAAACCCAGGAGGTCGTCGAAAGCCGTCATCGCTGGGCGCTCGCGGTTGCCCAGGCACAGCTTCGCGATCACAAGATGTTCCAGGCGATGGTGATCGCCACGCCTGCAGCGCTCATCGCAGTCGTGGTATCGCTTGCGGCGCTGGTCGGGCGCCGGGTGTTGCCGCCGCTGGCACGCCTTCAGGCCGCGGTGACTGCGATACGCGGCGGCGATCTCACGGCACGTTGCGCGAGCGATGCGGCGGACGAACTCGGCGATGCAGCGCGTGCGGTCGATGCGATGGCCCAGGCGCTGCACGAGCGCGACGCGGCGTTGCGCAACTCGGAGCGGCGCCTGCGCCTCGTCGCCGACAGCCTGCCTGCGTTGGTCAGCCACATCGATACCGACGAGCGGTACACGTTTGCCAACGCGTACTTCCGCAAGTTCGGCGCCGGTGATCCCGAAGCGATGATCGGGCGCACGATGCGCGAGGAACGCGGCGAAGAACTCTACCGCCAGCTCGCGCCGTACGTGGCGCGCGCGCTGCGCGGCGAAGCGGTGCAGTTCGAAACCTCGCGTCTGGTGGCGGGCAAGCCGGCGCACCGGCAGGTGAGCTACGTCCCGGACATGGACGAGTCGGGCAACGCGCGCGGCTTCTACGCGATGACGTTCGATATCACCGCGCGCAAGGAGGCCGAGCTGCGACTTGCTGCGAGCGAACGGCATCTGCGCGATCTCACCAACAACATCCCCGCAATGGTCGCGTACTTCGACATGCGGGAGCGCTGCCAGTACGCGAACGACCTCGCGCTCAAGGTGCTCGGAATGTCGAGCGGCGCCTCGTTCGGGATCACGCTGCGTGCGGCCCTTGGCGATGCGACCTACGATGCGCACCGCGAGCGCGTGCGCGAGGCGCTGCAGGGGCGCAGGGTGCGCTTCGCCGGCAAGACGCTGTTCCAGGGGCGCGATGCGCATTTCCAGGCGCACCTGATCCCCGACCTGGAAGCCGATGGCACGCAGCGCGGCTTCTACGTGATGACCTTCGACATCACTGCATTGGTCGAGGCGCAGGGCGAGCAGGCGCGCGCCGAACGGCAATTGCGCGCGATCACCGACAACCTGCCGGTGCTGATTTCGTACATCGACCAGGACGAGCGTTTCCGCTTCGCGAACGCCACCTATCACGCCTGGCTCGGCATCGACCCCGCCGATCTGATGGGACGCCGGCTGGCCGACACGGTTGCCGATCCGATCCACTACGAAGAGCGGCGCGAGCGCTTGCACGCTGCGCTCGCCGGGGAGCGCGTCTGCTTCGAAGTCGAGTCGGTGATGCTCGGCATTCGCCGCTGCCTGCAGATCACCTACATTCCCGACCAGCAGGCCGACGGCACGGTCACCGGCGTCTTCGCGCTGAGCAGCGACATCACGCCGATGAAGCAGGTCGAAGCGAAGCTCAGTCAGCTCGCGGGCGTCGACGCGCTCACCGGGCTGCCGAACCGCCGCCAGTTCGAAGACCGCATCGCCGCGGCACTTGCGGATGCGGAGGTTTCAGGCAGGGCGCTCGCCGTGATGTTCCTCGACTTAGACCACTTCAAGTCGATCAACGACCGGCTCGGCCACGTCGCGGGCGACATCGTGCTCAAGGAGTTCGCTGAACGGCTGCGCCACACGGTTCGCGGTACCGACATCGCCGCGCGTCTGGCGGGCGATGAATTCGTGGTTCTGCTCGAAGGCGTGCAAGGCGAGCACGACATCGAGGTGGTCGCGCGCAAGGTCGTGGCGGCGATCAGGGAGCCGTTTTTCTGCGCCGGCGCACCGTTGCAGGTGACGACGAGCATCGGTGTCGCGTACTGCATCCAGCCGCGCACTGCCGGCGAGATACTCTCCTGCGCCGATGCGGCGCTGTACGAAGCAAAGGGCGCCGGGCGCGACACGTTCCGGGTGCGCAAGCTCGGCGGAGCGATCGCCGAAGCGGTGCGCGGCCACGGCGCGGACGCCTCGGGGCAGCGCGTGCCAGCCGCCTGATTCGGCTCCGCGCCTCAGGCGGTCGTAGCGACGATGACGCTCGACGCCTTGAACAGGGCCGTCACCGGCTTGCCGACCGCAAGCCCCAATGCCTGCGCGCTCGTTTTCGTTACGACGGCCGCGATGCGCAGGCCGCCGCCGATGTCGACCAGGACCTCGGCATTGACCGCGCCGGGTGTGAATGCGGTCACCTTGCCCTCGAACTGATTGCGCGCGGAAAGGCGCACACCCTGGAGATCGGTCGCGAGAACGACCGACGACGCCTTGATCAGCGCGTGTGCGCTGGCTCCGACCTTGAGGCCGAGCGTTTGCGCGCTCTCGTGCGTGACGACCGCGACGACGCGCGTGCTGCCGCCCACGTTGATCTCGACTTCGTCGTTGACGGCGCCTTGCTTGTAGGCGCTGACGGTACCCGTGAAATGATTGCGTGCACTGGTCTTCAAATTGAGCATCCCGAAACGATTGAGGGCGGAGGGTGCCCGCGCCGTCGCGTCGACACGGCGGGCACCCTATATTCATCCATACATATGATACCGATTGCGCCGTTCTGGTTTCCGCGGCGGGCTGCTGACATAGTGGCTGACATAGCGAAGCCGACGCCGCCTGCTTCGCCGTTCTGCATCCGCAACGGTTGGGTCGCGAAGGACATCGCCGCGCTTGACTTGTCTATGGCTGCAGCCTCGAGCATGTTGCTCCCACTACAACGGAGCGCATCGAATGAGGACGAACAACGGCAGCCGCCTCACCCGTGAATATCGCCAGACGCTGCGTGCGAATCGCGAGCGCGTGTTTCCCTTGCTTTGTCCGGAGCGGGAAAAGCAGTGGCTGCCGGGCTGGGATGCGCGCTGGATTCACTCCGATTCCGGCTTCGCCGAGCGACGAGCGGTGTTCGCGACGCGGCACGGAGAAGCCATGGAGGTAATCTGGGTGGTCGCGGAGCATCATCCGGCGCATCGTGTGCACTTCGTCCGCTGGCATCCCGATGCGATGGTGGTCGATATCGAACTCGACCTGTCGAGCCCGCAACGGGACACCACTGCGCTGGATGTCCGCTACGCGTACACCGCGACATCGGAGCAAGGGGTTGCACTGATCGAGGCAATGACATTGGACTCATGGCACGCGCAGATGAAAAACTGGGAGGATCACCTGAACGCGTGGCTGGCCGCGCATCCAGCCTGACCGCGGGCCTCTCCATCGCGCGTGCCGCGCGCGCCGTCGGCCTGTCGCGCACGACGCTCATGTACTACGAGCGTCTCGGGTTGATCCGGCCGCTGCGCCGAGCGGGCAGCCGCTATCGGACTTTTCGCCCCGATGACCTGCAGGCGCTGTTTCTGATCGCGCGCTGGCGTGCGATCGGCCTGCCGCTGGCGACGATTCGCAGGCTGCTGACGGATCGACGGGAAGTGCAGGGCGCGTTGCGCGACCACCTGCGCGCGCTCGAAAAGAGCGTCGCGGCGTTGCAGGCTCAACGCCGGCTGACGCTCCAGATGCTCGGCGGCAACACGTCCGGCCGCGCGGGAACCGTCACCAAGGCGGCGTGGACCGGGATGTTTCGCTCGATCGGCATGAACGACGCACAGATGCGGCAGTGGCACGCGGAGTTCGAGCGACAAAATGGGCCGGGTCACGTCGCATTCCTGCGCTCGCTCGGGATCGGGCACGCCGAGATCGGGCGGATTCGCAAATGGTGTCGCGCCACGCGCTGATATCCCGCCATTCGGCCACGGAATAGGTGTTATCGCTTGCGCGCGGTTCCGCACATGGTCACACGGCCGTAAAGTCGCGCCGTTCCGGCAGATCGTCGCCAGCCGCGCCCGCAACAGGAAGAACCTAGAGACAACGGGCGCGGCGCGATAACCGCCAAGTCTGCCGGCACGCCTGCGCAGGCCTAGTCAGGGATCAGGGTCTGGAACGTCGGCACGGCGATCGCCCTTTTGGCACGCCGGATTGCTGACGCGACCTCGATCTACACGTCGAAGCCGAGGGGGACGGGGTTGGCCGAAGACACTTTGCTGGTGCGTCATGCCGACGTGCTGGTGACGATGGACGCCGGTCGGCGCGAAATTCGCGATGGCGGCCTCTTCATCCGCGGCAACCGCATCGAACAGGTCGGTCCGAGCGCCGAGCTGCCGCGCAGCGCAGATCGCGTTTTCGATCTCGCCGGCCACGTCGTGTTGCCCGGCCTCATCAACTGCCATCACCACCTGTACCAGACGCTCACGCGCACGATCGGCACGGCACGCGGCCTGTCGCTGTTCGACTGGCTGAAGACGCTGTATCGCGCCTGGGGCGAGATGGACGGCGAAGCGGTGTACGTCAGCGCCCGGGTCGGGCTTGCCGAACTCGTGCTCTCGGGCGCAACGACGGTCGCCGATCATCTCTATCTGTTTCCCAACGGCGCGCAACTCGAAGACGAGATCCGCGCCGCGCGCGAGCTCGGCGTGCGCTTCCATCCCACGCGCGGCAGCATGAGCCTGGGCGAGAGCCGCGGCGGCTTGCCACCGGACAGCGTCTGCCAGCCGGAGGAAGACATCCTGCGCGACTCCCAGCGCGTGATCGAAGCGTTTCACGATGCCGGGCGCTATTCGATGCTGCGCGTTGGCCTCGCACCGTGTTCGCCGTTTTCGGTCACGCCCGAACTGCTGCGCGAAAGCGCGCGGCTGGCGCGCAGCTATCCACAGGTCCACCTGCACACGCATCTTGCCGAGACGGTCGACGAAGACCGGTTCTGTCTCGCGAAGTTCGGCAAGCGCCCGCTCGAGCACGCCGAGTCGCTCGAGTGGGCAGGCGCAGACGTCTGGTTCGCGCACATGGTGCATCCGAACGCGAACGAAATTGCGCGCCTCGCGCATACGCACACCGGCGTCTGCCACTGCCCGAGCAGCAACATGATCCTTGCGTCCGGCATCGCGCCGGTGCGCGCGATGGTCGACGCCGGCGTCAGGGTCGGACTCGGCGTCGATGGCTCCGCGAGCAACGACGGCAATCACCTGCTGGGCGAAGCGCGCCAGGCGATGCTGCTGCAACGCGTGGGCTGGCCAGGCTTCGAGGCGCGCGCGGATCGTTTCTCAGCGCGCGAGGCGCTCGAACTCGCCACGCTCGGCGGTGCGCGCGTGCTCGGCCGCGATGACGTCGGATCGCTGCAAGCCGGCATGGCCGCCGACGTCGTCGCGTTTCGCGTCGACGACCTGGCGCATGCGGGGAGCGGCAGCGATCCCGTGGCGGCGCTCCTCACCTGCGCCCCTGCGCGCGTTTCACTTTCGATCATCAGCGGGCGCGTCGTCGTCGAGGACGGTGAATTGCGTGGCATCGACCTCGGCGCGCTCGTTGCACACCATAACCGCATCAGCCGCGCGCTGCTCGAGCGCGCGGGATTGGCTTGAACTCCGGGGAAGAAGATGGAAACCTACATTGTCGATTGGCTGAACCTGGGCGTGCGCTGGCTGCACTTCGTCGCCGGCATCGCGTGGATCGGCTCCTCGCTGTATTTCGTCATGCTCGACAATTCGCTGAAGGCACCGAAAAAGGAGGCCGACAAGCAGCGCGGCGTGCACGGCGAACTGTGGGCCGTGCACGGCGGCGGCTTCTATCACAGCCAGAAGCTGCTCACCGGACCGAAGGGCGAGCCGCTGTCGCAAGACCTGCATTGGTCGAAGTGGGAGGCGTACACGACGTGGCTCTCCGGCATGGGCCTGCTCGCGCTCATCTACTGGTGGGGCGCGAATTCCTACCTGATCGATCGTTCGGTGCTCGACATCTCGGCGCCGGCGGCAATCGCGATCTCGGCCGGTTCGCTCGTGGTCGGATGGCTCCTCTACGACACGCTGTGCAAGGCGATCAAGAACGAGATGGCGCTCGCGCTCATCGTCTTCGTGCTCGTGGTCGCGGCTGCGTACGGCTATGCGCACGTCTTCGGTGCGCGCGCGGCGTATATCCATACGGGTGCGCTGATGGGCACCATCATGGTGTGGAACGTGTTCTTCCACATCATCCCGGGACAGAAGAAGATGGTCGAAGAAATCCGTGCCGGCAAGGAACCGGACCCGCGCCCCGGCATCATCGGCAAGCAGCGCAGCGTGCACAACACGTACTTCACGTTGCCGGTGCTGTTCATCATGATCAGCAATCACTACCCGATGACGTACGGCAACCGCTACGGCTGGTTGATCCTCGCCGTCTTCATTCTTGCGGGTGCATTGATCCGCCAGTTCTTCGTGTTGCGTCACACGGGGAAGGTCATCTGGGCACTGCCGATCGTTGGCGCACTGTTGCTGCTGGGCACGGCAATCGCGCTTGCTCCCGCATCGAAGTCCGGCGCTGCCACGGCGGAGGCAGTGTCGTTTGCCAGCGTGCAGCCGATCTTCCAGCAGCGCTGCGTCACATGCCACGCCGAGAAGCCGACGTTCGAAGGCTTCCAGCAGCCGCCCGCAGGCGTCATGCTCGATACGCCGGACCGGATCAAGGCGGCAGCGCCGCGAATCCATCAGCAGACCATCGCGACCCAGACGATGCCGCTCGGCAACCTGACCAAGATGACGCCGGAGGAACGGGCATTGCTTGGCAAGTGGCTCGCGGAAGGCGCAAACACGAAGTAACCAAATCACTCCCCCTCCCCGCGAGGCGGGGGAGGGCTGGGGTGGGGGCCGAAAGGAGAGGAATCCATGAACACCACCACCGCTGCAGTCGCACCCGTCGACGAGCGTTTGCCCGTCAGCCGCCTGATCCCGCTCGGCCTGCAACACGTGCTCGTGATGTATGCGGGCGCAGTCGCAGTGCCGCTCATCGTCGGTCGCGCGTTGAAACTGGCGCCCGAGCAGGTCGCGCTTCTGATCAGTGCCGACCTGTTCTGTTGCGGCCTCGTCACGCTGATCCAGTCACTCGGCGCAACGCGCTGGTTCGGCATCCGCATGCCGGTGATGATGGGCGTCACGTTTGCATCGGTCGGTCCGATGCTGGCGATGGCAGCGGACCCGACCCTCGGTGTCACTGGAATCTTCGGCGCCGTCATCGGCGCCGGAGTGATCGCCATCCTGATCGCTCCGTTCATCGGCAGGTTGCTGCCGCTGTTTCCCCCCGTGGTCACAGGCACGATCATCGCCGTGATCGGCATTTCGCTCATGCGCGTCGCGATCCAATGGGCTGTCGGCGGGGCCGCAGTGCAACCTCTGATGCTCGATCCGTCCGCGGCCGCCGGTGGTCCGGCGCGGATGATCGCGAATCCGGCCTACGCGGCGCTCGACAATCTTGGCATCGCGCTGCTCGTGCTGGTCGCGATCCTGCTGATCGCCAAGTTCGGCCGCGGCTTTCTCTCCAACATCGCCGTGCTGCTGGGCATCGTGCTCGGGTGCGTGGTTGCATCGGTGCTGGGCAAGATGAGCTTCGCGAAGGTCGCACAGGCAAAGGCATTCAGCCTGGTGCTGCCTTTCCAGTTCGGGCTGCCGACGTTCGACGTCTTCGCCATCCTCACGATGACGCTGGTGATGATCGTCGTGATGATCGAATCGCTTGGGATGTTCCTCGCGCTTGCGGAGATCACGGGCAAGCGGCTCACGCAAGCCGACCTGTCGGCGGGCCTGCGCACCGACGGCATCGGCACCGTGATCGGCGGCCTGTTCAACACGTTTCCCTACACCTCGTTCTCGCAGAACGTGGGCCTGGTTGGCGTGACCGGAGTGCGCAGCCGCTGGGTGTGCGTGGCCGGTGGCGTGATACTCATGGTGATGGGTCTCATCCCGTCGCTCGGCGCGCTGGTCGAAGCGGTGCCGCAGTTCGTGCTGGGTGGTGCGGGCATCGTGATGTTCGGCATGGTCGCCGCCACCGGCGTGCGCATCCTTGCCGACGTCGACTACAAGTCGAGCCGCCACAATCTGTTCATCGTGGCGATCAGCCTGGGCTTCGGCATGATTCCGCTGGTCGCGCCGGAGTTCTTCCAGCACCTGCCCAAGGCGCTGTCGCCCCTGCTTCACAGCGGGATCCTGCTCGCGGCGATCGTCTCGGTGGCGCTCAATCTCTACTTCAACGGCATGCAGTCGGCTGCGGACGCGCGTCGCGCCGCGGCAGCGGGCGCATCGCACGCGGACGCCGCATAAGGAGCAACAGATGGGACTTTCGACGCACGTGTTGGATACATCATCCGGCAAGCCCGCCGCCGGCATGCGCATCGACTTCTCCGAGTTCGATCGGGGCGCGTGGAAGCTGGTCAAGACGGTGCACACCAACGCCGACGGACGCACCGACGAACCGCTGCTTACCGCCGCGGCGATGCGCACCGGGCGCTTCATGCTGTTGTTTCATGTCGCCGCCTACTTTCGCGAGCGCGGCGATAGCCTGCCCGAACCGCCGTTTCTCGACACCGTTCCGCTTCATTTCGGCATCGCGGACCGCGCGGCGCACTACCACGTACCGCTCCTGTGCACGCCGTGGAGCTATGGCACGTATCGCGGCAGTTGAGCGCCGGCGGCGTTCGGACGTCGCCGCTCAACATGCGGCGCGCCCGTTCCTGCAATGCGCGGTACGAGCGCTCCCATCCGCCATCGCGCGGCGTAGCGCCCGCAAGCTGGCGCACCAGCGCCTCGAGCGCATCGGCACGCGCATGCAGGGCGACTGCGCGCGCCACCGCGTCGTCGCAGGCGAGGGCGGACACGAGTTCGACCTTGCGGTCCTGGCAGATGCCGAGGCACGGCTGCGGACCGTCGAGCCTCCCGCAACCGATGCATTGCCACGCCTTGATTCGCTCGGCGCTCGGTGCCCGAGTCGGGGACAACATTTCGTCTGCTCACGAAGCACGGCTGGGTGTCCGCGCGCCGGTATCGCAGCGCGGCCGCTGCGCGCCATCGCGCCGCAGCAACTTCGCTGCCAAGAATTGGCTACATGGAAGAAGATTTTTGTGCACAAAAAATCGCACAAAATGTTGACAAAGAAAGTGGCCACGTGCGACGATCATTCTGTCGAGGGAGGAGACGCATGACAGACAAGGAACGCTCGGTGGTCCGCTTTGTTCTAGGCGGAGAGGTCGTCGCGGTCGATGACGTCAGCCCATCGAAGTCAGTCCTCAACTTCCTGCGCGAGGACCTGCGCCGCAAGGGGACCAAGGAAGGGTGCGCCGAAGGTGACTGCGGCGCGTGCACGGTCGTCCTCGGCGAGCTGGACGGCAACGACGTCCGGCTGCGCGCGGTCAACGCGTGCATCCAGTTCGTTCCAAGCCTCGACGGCAGGGCGCTCTTCACGGTCGAGGACCTGCGCCAGGACGGCGGATTGCATCCGGTGCAGCAGGCGATGGTCGACTGCCACGGTTCGCAGTGCGGATTCTGTACCCCGGGTTTCGTGATGTCGCTGTGGAACGTCTACGCCGATTGCGTGACGCCCGCCGGATGCCGCAAGCGGCCCAGCGAGACAGAGCTGCGCACGGCGTTGACCGGGAACCTGTGCCGGTGCACGGGCTACCGCCCGATCCTGGAAGCGGGGCAGCGCATGTTCGATCACGCGCCCGTGCATCTCGACCGCGCCGCGCTGGCCGAAAAACTGAAACCGCTGCAGCGCTCGGAATCGCTCGCATACAAGCATGGCAACCGGCGCTTCTTCGCGCCGCGCACGCTCGCCGAACTGGTCGAACTGCGTGCCGCGCATCCGAAGGCCACGATCCTCGCGGGGTGCACCGACGTCGGTTTGTGGGTCAGCAAGCAACTGCGCGACATCGGCGACATCGTCTACATCGGCGAGGTCGCCGAACTGAAGACGATCGAGAAGCACGCGGATGCGATCGTCATCGGCGCCGGCGTTTCGTTGACCGATGGTTACGCCGCGCTGAACGAGCCTTATCCGCAGCTGCGCGAGATGTGGGAACGTTTCGCCTCGGTGCCCATCCGCAATGCAGGAACACTCGGGGGCAACGTCGCCAACGGCAGTCCGATCGGCGATTCGATGCCGGGCTTGATCGCGCTCGGCGCGCGCGTGGTGCTGCAAAGCGTCCGCGGTACTCGCACGATCCCGCTCGAGGATCTTTACGTCGACTACATGAAGAAAGCGATGGCCGCCGACGAGATCGTGGCCGCCGTCGAAGTGCCGTTTCCCGCGGCAGACCTGCAGTTCCGCACGTACAAGCTGGCGAAGCGCTACGACTCGGATATCTCCGCCGTGTGTGCCGCGTTCGCGCTTCGCGTGCAGGCGGGTCGCATCGCGCATGCGCGGGTGGCCTTCGGCGGCGTCGCCGCGACGCCGAAGCGTGCAGCGGCGACCGAGCAGGCGTTGCTCGGGCAACCCTGGAATGAAGCGACAGCGCGTGCGGCGATGGCAGCGCTCGATGGCGACTACAAGCCGCTCACGGATATGCGTGCCAGCGCCGACTACCGGAGCGCCACGACCCGCAACCTGCTCTATCGTTTTTTCCTCGAGACGCGCGCCGACGGCGTGGCGCAACTGGGCAATGAGCAGGTCAACGTGTTTGCGAGTGCATGAACTACGGATTTCTGTCATCCCGACCCCGGGTCAAGCCCGGGGGAGGGATCTCAGCCTCAACGCGGGCGAGATTCCTCGCCCCGGGTCAAGCCCGGGGCAGGCTGTAGGGCGCGGAATGAAAAAAGGGCGGAGTCAGTCATGAACAAACCCACCGAAACCGGTCTGCTGCTCAAGACCGCGCTGCCGCAAGCGGGCGTGCCGCTGCCACACGAGTCGGCGCATCTGCACGTGGCGGGTGAGGCCGTCTACGTCGACGACATTCCCGAGCTCGACGGAACGTTGCATGCGGCGCTCGGCCTGTCGAACAAGGCACACGCGATCGTCAAGTCGGTCGATCTCACGCCGGTGCGCGAGATGCCCGGCGTGGTGGCGGTGCTGACGGCATCCGACATCCCCGGCGACAACAACTGCGGTCCAATCGCGCACGACGATCCGATTTTTGCCGACGGGCTGGTGCAGTACATCGGCCAGCCGATGTTCGCGGTCATCGCGCGCTCCTACGACGAAGCGCGCCGCGCCGCGCGCAAGGCCAAGGTCGTATATCAGGATCTACCGCCGGTGCTCACGCCGCAGGAGGCCAAGCGCCAGAAGTCCTTCGTCGTCCCGCCGATGCATCTGAAGCGCGGCCAGGCCGCACAGGCAATTGCAGGCGCGCCGCGCAAGACCAAGGGCGAGTTCTACGTCGGCGGCCAGGAGCAGTTCTACCTCGAAGGCCAGATCTCGTACGCCGTGCCGCGCGAGGACAACGGCATCCACCTCTATTGCTCCACCCAGCATCCGACCGAGATGCAACGCATGGTCTGCCACGCGCTGAACCTGCGTTCGCACCAGGTCGTCTGCGAGATGCGCCGCATGGGCGGCGGTTTCGGCGGCAAGGAGTCGCAGTCCGCGCTGTTCGCCTGCGTGGCCTCGATCGCCGCGAAGCTTCTGAATCGTCCTGTCAAGTGCCGGCTCGACCGCGACGACGACATGATGATCACCGGCAAGCGCCATTGTTTCCACTACGAGTACGAGGTCGGCTACGACAACGAAGGCCGCATCCTCGGTGCGCGCATCGAGATGGTGTCGCGCGCAGGGTATTCGGCGGATCTATCGGGACCCGTGGCGACGCGCGCTCTATGCCACTTCGACAACGCCTACTACCTGTCCGATGTCGATATCAAATCGATGGCGGGCAAGACCAATACGCAGTCGAACACGGCGTTCCGCGGCTTCGGCGGCCCGCAGGGCGCGATCGCGATCGAATACATCATCGACAACATCGCGCGCGATCTCGGGCGTGATCCGCTCGACGTGCGCAAGGTCAACTTCTACGGCAAGGGCGAGCGCGACCTCACGCCCTACGGCCAGAAGGTCGAGGACAACGTCATCCACGAGTTGGTGGCGCAACTCGAAAGCTCGAGCGAGTACGCCGCGCGCCGCGCCGCGACCCGCGCGTTCAACAAGCAGAGCCCCGTGCTGAAAAAGGGCATCGCGCTGACGCCGGTCAAGTTCGGCATCTCGTTCAACGTCGTGCAGTACAACCAGGCCGGCGCGCTGGTGCAGGTCTACACCGATGGCTCGGTGCTGGTGAACCACGGCGGCACCGAAATGGGCCAGGGGCTGAACACGAAAGTGGCGCAGGTGGTCGCGCACGAGCTCGGCATCAGCCTGCGCCACGTGCGCGCGACCGCAGCCGATACGAGCAAGGTGCCCAACACGTCCGCGACGGCCGCCTCCACCGGCGCCGATCTGAACGGCAAGGCGGGCCAGGACGCTGCGCGCCAGATCCGTGCGCGCCTCGCCGAATACGCCGCGCGCACCTACGGCGGCACGCCTGACGAGGTCGAGTTCGGCAACGACACCGTGGTCGCGAACGGCAACGTGGTGGCGTTCCCCGACCTCGTGCAGGAGGCCTACAACGCGCGCGTGCAGCTGTGGTCCGATGGGTTCTACGCAACGCCGAAGATCCACTGGAACCGGCTGACGCTCACCGGGCGGCCCTTCTTCTATTTCGCTTACGGCGCCGCGGTGTCCGAAGTGATCGTCGACACGTTGACCGGCGAGTGGAAACTGCTGCGCGCCGATCTTCTCCACGACGCAGGAACCTCGATCAATCCCGCGATCGATCTCGGCCAGGTCGAAGGCGCATTCATCCAGGGGATGGGCTGGCTCACCGTCGAGGAGCTGTGGTGGAACAAGGACGGGCGGCTGATGACGCACGCGCCTTCGACTTACAAGATCCCGGCGGTCAACGACTGTCCGCCGGATTTGCGCGCGACGCTGTTCAAGAACGCGAACGCCGAGGACACGATCTTCCGTTCGAAGGCCGTGGGCGAGCCGCCGCTGCTGTTGCCGTTCTCGGTGTTCTTCGCGATTCGCGATGCGGTTGCTGCGCTCGGCGACTACCGCGTCAATCCGCCGCTCGATGCGCCGGCCACCGGCGAATCGATCTTCCGCGCGGTTGAAGCGGTGCGCAAGGCGACGCGTGAGGCGGCTTGAGATGACGATCACATTCGGCCCCCACCCTAACCCTCCCCCGCAGGCGGGGGAGGGAACGAATCCCGCCCCTGCGAAGCGGGGGAGGGCTGGGGAGGGGGCCGCAAAGCGATGACCATGACTACCGACCACACCTGGATCCACGACCTGCGCGCCTGCACCGCGACCGGCATGCCCGCGGTGCTCGTCACCGTCGCTGCCGCGAAGGGCTCGGTGCCGCGCGAACCCGGCACGAAGATGATCGTCACCGCGGACCGGTTGCTCGGCACGATCGGCGGCGGTCATCTCGAGTGGAAGGCGACCGAGATCGCGCGTCATGTGCTGGGCGGCGCGGATGTCGAGGCGTTGCAGCGGTTTCCGCTCGGCGCATCCCTCGGCCAGTGCTGCGGCGGCATGGCGCAACTGCTGTTCGAGCCGGTCACCGCTGCGGCACCGTGGCTTGATGCACTTGTGCAGGAGCCCGACGCAGCGCGGGTCGTCGTGACGCGCGTGCGTAGCGCAGCCGCCACCGACAAGCTGGTCGTCACCGCGACAGCGAGCGCCGGCACGCTCGGCGAACTCGCGCTCGACAGCGCGGCGATCGACGCAGCGCGCGCTCTGCTGCGCGATGGGGGCAGTACCAGGCTCGTGCAAATCGAAGCGGGCGAGACAGCGACGACCTGCATGCTCGATCCGCTCTACCCGTGCGACTGGCACATCGTGTTGTTCGGCGCGGGCCACGTCGGCCAGGCGATCGTGCGCACGACGGCGGAACTGCCCTGCCGCATCACATGGGTCGACAGTCGCGACGCGGTGTTTCCCGCCGACGTGCCCGCGAACACGACGGTCGTCGCGACCGACGTTCCCGAAGCCGAAGTCGACGCAGCGCCGGCGGGTGCGTTTTTCCTCGTGATGACGCACAGCCATCCGCTCGACCAGGCGCTCACCGAGCGCATCCTGCGCCGCTTCGACTTCGCGTATTTCGGGCTGATCGGCTCGGCGAGCAAGCGGGGCCAGTTCGAGCGCAGGCTGCGCGAGCGCGGCATCGACGCCGCGCAGCTTGCCGCGATGACCTGCCCGATCGGCGTGCCGGAGATCAACGACAAGCGACCCGCGGTGATCGCGATCGCCGTCGTGGCCGAACTGCTGCAGCACTACGAAACGAAGCAACGACGCACGCTGCAGCCGCAATCTGCGCAGTCGGCCGCGCAGGCGCACGGATAGACGAACAACACTCGCGCGCACCAGCGCGCCAACCCAGTCGGGTGCTCGACAACAACAACGCCGCACCCGGGAGACGAGAAGGGACGAGATGGAAAGCCAGCAAACAAGCGCGGGCGCCGCGGGCGGGGGCCCTCTGCGGCTCGAGCTTTCGGGAATCCGCAAGGTCTACCCGAGCGTCGTCGCCAACGACGGCATCGACCTGCAGGTCACGCCCGGCGAGATCCACGCAGTGCTCGGCGAGAACGGCGCCGGCAAGTCGACGCTGATGAAGATCATCTACGGCGTCACCGCACCGACCGAAGGCCGCATGAAGTGGGAAGGCCAGGAAGTGGTGGTCGCCAATCCGGCGCACGCGCGCAGGCTGGGAATCGGCATGGTGTTCCAGCACTTTTCGCTGTTCGAGACCGTGACCGTGGTGGAAAACGTCGCGCTCGCGCTCGAAGGCGCGCCGGACCTCGCCACGCTGTCGAAGCAGATCGAGGAGGTCTCCAACAAGTACGGCCTTCCGGTCGATCCGCGCCGCCTCGTGCATGCGCTGTCGGTCGGCGAGCGCCAGCGCGTCGAGATCATCCGCTGCCTGCTGCAGAAGCCGAAGCTGCTGATCATGGACGAGCCGACCTCGGTGCTGACGCCGCAGGCCGTGCGCAAGTTGTTCGAAACGCTGCGCCAGCTCTCGTCCGAGGGCTGCAGCATCCTCTACATCAGCCACAAGCTCGACGAGATCCAGGAGCTGTGCCACACGGCGACCGTCCTGCGCGGCGGCAAGGTGACCGGCACGTGCATCCCGTCGCAGGAAACGCCGAAGTCGATGGCGCGCCTGATGATCGGCAAGGACCTGCCGGTGTGCCAGCACGGCGCGCCCGCAGAAGGCGGCGAAGTGCGGCTGCGCCTCGCCGGTCTTTCGCACGAGTCCGACGATCCGTTCGGCGTCGATTTACAGGACGTCCATCTCGACGTGCATTCGGGCGAGATCGTCGGCATCGCCGGCGTCTCGGGCAACGGCCAGCGGCAACTGCTTTATGCAATCTCCGGCGAGGAGCCGCTGAGCGAAAAATTTCCGGTGCAGATTTGCGGCGTCGAAGCCGGTCGCATGTCGCCCGGCAGGCGGCGCAAGATCGGCATGGGCTTCGTCCCGGAAGAGCGGCTCGGCCGCGGTGCCGTGCCGCGCATGTCACTGGCGGACAACGCGTTGCTTACCGCGCACAAGGCCGGCATGTTGAAGAATGGCTTCATCAAGTTCGGTGCGGTGCGCTCGTTCTCCGCCGATTGCATCACGCGTTTCAACGTGAAGGCCGGCGGGCCGGATGCCGAGGCCCGCTCGCTGTCGGGCGGCAATCTGCAGAAATACATCATGGGGCGCGAGATCATGCTCGCCCCCAAGCTGCTGGTGGTCGCGCAGCCGACCTGGGGCGTCGACGTCGGCGCGGCCGCGGCGATCCGCCAGCAACTGATCGACCTGCGCAACGCCGGTACGGCGATCCTGGTGATCTCCGAAGAGCTCGACGAGCTGTTCGAGATCTGCGATCGCATCGCGGTGATCGCGAAGGGCAAGCTTTCGCCCGCCAAGCCGTCCGCACAAACCAGCGTCGAAGAGATCGGGGTCTGGATGAGCGGCATGTGGCCAGGTGCCGATGGTGCACAACCTGCCGCTGCGGAGGCCGCCCATGCTTAGGCTGCAAGCGCGTGCCGAGCCATCGCAGACGATGCGCTACCTGTCGCCGCTGATCGCGGTGGCACTGACTTTGATTGGCGGCCTGGTGATCTTCTTCGCGCTCGGCCGCGATCCGATCGCGGGCTTCCAGGTCTTCTTCCTCAATCCGCTGAAGGACGGTTATTCGATCGCCGAGTTGTTCCTGAAGGCCACGCCGCTGATGCTGATCGCGATCGGCCTGGCAGTCGGCTTTCGCGCCAACGTCTGGAACATCGGCGCCGAGGGCCAGTACATCATGGGCGCGGTGTTCGGTGCCGGCGTGGCGCTGTTCTTCCAGGGCGTGGAGTCGCGGCTCATCCTGCCGACAATGGTCATCGCCGGTGCCATCGGCGGCGCGCTGTGGGCGGCGATTCCGGCGGTGCTGCGCACGCGCTTCAACACCAACGAGATCCTGGTATCGCTGATGCTGGTCTACATCGCGAACCTGCTGGTCTCCTGGCTCGTGTTCGGTCCGTGGAAGGATCCGGAAGGATTCAACTTCCCGCAGACCAAGATGTTCGACGACTCGGCGATCCTGCCGTTGCTGATCGAAGGCACGCGACTGAACGCCGCTTTCGTGATTGCGATCGGCGCGCTGATCGCGGGCTACCTGTTCATGAACCGCAGCTTCTTCGGGTTCCAGATGCGTGTTGCCGGACAGGCCGACGCCGCCGCGCGGTACGCGGGCTTTTCGGCCAAGCGCACGATCTGGATCGGCCTGCTGGCTGGTGGCGCGATGGCCGGTATCGCCGGCATGTCTGAAGTCGGCGGCCCGATGGGACAACTGACCGACCATGTTTCGCAGAACTACGGCTTCGCCGCGATCATCGTCGCCTTCGTGGGCCGGTTGAATGCACTCGGCATTTTCCTCGCCAGTTTGCTGATGGCGCTGCTCTATCTCGGCGGCGAACAGGCGCAGCAGTACATGAACCTGCCGTCGTCGATCTCGAAGGTGTTCCAGGGCATGCTGCTGTTCTTCCTGCTCGGCGCCGACATCTTCGTCAACTACAAGCTGCGCCTCGGCGCGGCAAAAAAGTAGGAGAGGACGATGGAACCCAGCATCATCACCTCGATCGTCTTTGCCACCATCGTCGCCGGCACGCCGCTCTTGATCGTTGCGCTCGGCGAACTGATCACCGAACGTTCCGGCGTTCTGAACCTCGGCGCCGAAGGCATGATGGCGGTCGGCGCGATTGCCGGCTTCGCAACCGCGCACGCCACCGGCAGCGCCACGCTGGGCGTGATCGCGGCGATGATCGCGGGCATCCTGATGTCGCTGATCTTCGCGTACATCACGCTGACGCTGCTCGCGAACCAGGTGGCCACCGGCCTTGCACTGGCGATCTTCGGCGTCGGCCTGTCGGCGTTCGTCGGCAAGCCGTACGAATCGGCCACGCTGCCGCCGGTGCCGCCAACGATGATTCCGCTGCTGTCGGACATTCCCTTCATCGGTCCGGCGTTCTTCAGCCAGCAGTGGATGGTGTATTTCTCGTGGCTGCTGCTCGCCGGCATCATCTGGTTCCTGTTCAAGGCACGTGCGGGCCTGGTGCTGCGCGTGATCGGCGAGTCGCCGGCGTCGGCGCACTCGATCGGCTACCCGGTGATTCGCATCCGCTACCTCGCCACGCTGTTCGGCGGCGCGATGGCGGGCGTGGGCGGCTCGTTCCTGTCGATCTTCCATACGCCACTGTGGGTCGAGGGGATGGTCGCCGGACGCGGCTGGATCGCGCTCGCGCTGGTGGTGTTCGCCACGTGGCGGCCGCTGCGTGTGCTGGCCGGCGCCTATTTGTTCGGCGGCGTGCTGATCGCGCAATTGTTCGTGCAGGGTTCGGGTACGCAGATCGAGATCCCATCGCAGTTCCTCGCGATGCTGCCGTACGTCGCAACCGTGGTGGTGCTGGTGCTGATCGCGCGCAACCCGAACACGATCCGCCTGAATTCGCCGGTGTCGCTGGGGCAGCCGTATCGACCGGACGCGTGATGAACGAAGTGTCATTCCGAGCCGCAGGCGAGGAATCTCGAGGTTCGAGGATTGAGATCCCTCGCTCCGCTCGCGATGACAACAGGAGCAGTGACGCAGTAAACCCGATTTGATGACGAGGAGATAGCAATGTCCGTAATGAAAAAGATCGCTGCCGGTGCCGTCCTGGCCGCCGCCGCGCTCGGTCTGGCCACGACCGCGCAGGCCCAGGCCACCAAGGTCGGCTTCGTCTACGTGAGCCCGATCGGTGACGCCGGGTGGACGTATCAGCACGACCAGGGTCGCAAGGAGATGGAAAAGGCGCTCGGCAACAAGGTCGAGACCAAGTACATCGAGAACGTGCCGGAAGGCGCCGATGCCGAGCGCGTGATCCGCGAGCTCGCCACCAGCGGCAACAAGGTGATCTTTGCCACCAGTTTCGGCTACATGAACTACATGGAGCGCGTGTCGAAGCAGTTTCCCAACGTCGTGTTCATGCATGCCACCGGCTACAAGCGCGGCAAGAACCTCGGCACCTACAACGCGCGCTTCTATGAAGGCCGCTACGTGACCGGAGTCATCGCCGGGCGCATGACCAAGACGAACATCCTCGGTTATGTCGCGGCGTTCCCCATCCCGGAAGTGCTGCAAGGGATCAACGCATTCACGCGCGGCGCGCGCAGCGTCAATCCGAAGGCCGAGGTGCGCGTGATCTGGACCAGCTCGTGGTACGACCCGGGCAAAGAGCGTGACGCTGCCAACACGCTGATCTCGCAGAACGCCGACGTGCTCACGCACCACACCGACTCGACCGCCGTGGTGCAGACCGCGGAAGAGAAGGGCAAGTGGGCGATCGGCTATCACTCCGACATGTCGAAGTTCGGCCCGAAGGCACACCTCACCGCGACGACGCACCAGTGGGGCGCGTTCTACACGAAGGCGGTCGGTGACGTGATAGCGGGCACGTGGAAGTCGGGCGACGTCTGGGGCGGCTTCAAGGAAGGGATGATCAAGCTCGCACCCCTGAATCCGGCGATCCCGGCCAACGTGAAGGCCGAGGTCGAGAAGCTCGAAGCCGACCTCACCGCCGGCAAGTTCCATCCGTTCGCAGGCCCGGTGAAGGACCAGGACGGCAAGGATCGTGTCGCGGCCGGCCAGACGATGAGCGACGAGGAGCTCGGCAAGATGAACTTCTTCGTCGAGGGCGTGGCGAGCAAGCTGCCCAAGAGCTGAGTTTCGCCTTCATCCGCCGCGCCGGCTTCGGCGCGGCACCCCCGTGTCATTCCGAGCCGAAGGCGAGGAATCTCGACCTGAGCAGCATCGAGATCCCTCCCCCTGGCTTCGCTCGGGCTCGGGATGACACCGAATCGAGGTCGAGTCCTCTCGCATGGCAACCGCAGCATCACGACAGGCATTTCGCGGCACGCTGGTCGACTTCGTCGGCGATCCGGCCACGCTCGGGGAGGGCGCGTGCCGGGTCATCGCCGACGGCGTGCTGGTGGTGCGCGATGGGCGTATCGAGAGGATCGGCGCGGCGCGTGACGTGCTCGCGCAACTCGCGCCGGACGCCGTGCTCACCGACTATCGCGGGCGCCTGATCCTTCCCGGATTCGTCGACACGCACATCCACTACGCGCAGACCGACATGATCGCCAGCTACGGCGAGCAGCTGCTCGCATGGCTGGAGAACTACACGTTTCCCACCGAGCGTGCGTTCGACGATCCGCAGCACGCACGCGAAGTCGCCGGCTTCTTCGTGCAGGAGCTGCTGCGCAACGGGACCACCACCGCGATGGTGTTCGCCACCGTGCATCGCGATTCGGTCGATGCGATCTTCGAAGCGGCTGCCGCACGCGACATGTGCCTGGTCGCCGGCAAGGTGATGATGGATCGCAACTGCCCGGAGTTCCTGCGCGACACGCCGGCATCGAGCTACGAAGATTCCGCCGCACTGATCGCGCGCTGGCACGGCAAGGGGCGCGTGCGCTACGCCGTGACTCCCCGCTTTGCACCCACATCGAGCGACGCGCAACTGGAGTTCGCCGGACGCCTGCTCGACGAGCACGCTGGCGTGCACTTCCAGTCGCATGTCGCCGAGAATCCGCAGGAAGTGCGCTGGGTCGCGGAACTGTTTCCGTGGAGCCGCAGCTACCTCGACGTGTACGACCGCTTCGGGCTGCTGCGCGAACGCGCGGTGTTCGCGCACTGCATCCACCTCGACGAGGCCGATCGCATGCGCATGGCGGCAAGCGGTGCGGCCGCATCATTCTGCGCCACGTCGAACCTGTTTCTCGGCAGCGGCCTGTTCGACCCGCAACGCGCCGCGGAGGTCGGCATGCGCGTCGGCATCGGCACCGACGTCGGGGCCGGCACGAGCTTCAGCATGCTGCGCACACTCGACGAGAGCTACAAGGTGGCGCAGATGGGCGGCCATCGCCTCTCGCCGCTGCGCGCCTTCTATCTCGCCACCCTCGGCGGCGCGCAATCGCTGTATCTCGACGACGCGATCGGCAACTTCGATGCGGGCAAGCACGCCGACTTCGTCGTGCTCGATCCGGATGCGACGCCTCTGCTCGCGCGCCGCATGGCGCACACGCAGGGGCTCGCCGACCGGTTGTTCCTGCTGATGACGCTCGGCGACGACCGCGCGGTCGCGGCCACGTATGTGGCTGGTCGGCCGGCGCATGTGCGCCCGGCTTTGTGCTCATGAATGCGAGTGAATTGCTCACAAGAAACTCACGCGCGGTGCACGCGCAGATGCGCATTCTTCGAGAGAGGAACTGTGGCGCTACGGCCACGCCCCGCCGATGCGGGGCACGGAGCACGCACGTTCGGCTTGCCCTGCCCGCATCGATTGTGTACATTAGTCGCATAATTTTGTGACCAAAAATCCATGGCTGACGCTGTCCGCATGTCACGACGCGCCCAAGGCGGAACCCGCCGCACCGGCGGCGACAATGGCGAGCGACGCGCGAAAGGGGCGACGCTCCGCGCAGCGATCCAGGCGGTGCCGGCCGCAACGGCGGATGAAGGGGTGTACGCCGCCATCCACGACGCCATCCTCGATCACCGGCTGCCGCCGGGAACCAAGCTGAAGGAAATCCCGCTCGCCGAGCTGTTCGGCGTCACGCGCAACGTGGTGCGCAAGGCGCTTGCGCGGCTGGCCCACGAGCGTGTGGTCGATCTGCGCGCCAACCGCGGCGCGATCGTTGCAAGCCCTTCGGTCGAGGAAAGCCGCAATCTGTTCGCCGCGCGCCAGGTGATCGAAAGCGCAATCGTCAGTTCGCTCGCGCGTTCGCTGACGAAAGCGCAGGCACGCGAGTTGCGTTCACTGGTGCAGGAAGAAGACGCTGCCTACCAGCGCGGCGAAGTGCGCGCGGGGTTGAAGCTCTCGATCGAGTTTCATCGCGTGCTTGCGCGGATGGGCGGCAACACGGTGCTGGCCGATTTTCTCGAGCAACTGGTTGCACGCACGCCCTTGGTGCTGCTCGCCTACCGCGGGCCCATCCAGCATGCAGCGTGCGCCAATGACGAACACGCGGAGATCGTCGCGGCGCTGACGGCCGGAGAGCCGGAGCGTGCGGTGAAGCTGATGCGGACCCATCTGGATTCACTCGCTGGGCAACTGCAGTTGGAAGACGAGGACCCGGCCGCGGATCTCGCGGCCATCTTCGGCAAGCGGCGTTGAGGGGCGGCGCGCGCCAGCGCGCCAGGACGGGTTTTCGCAGTGGAGACCGCACCGGCA
>Ga0335084_10000685_pt1 | contig 29540 bp, 22 predicted proteins | sample Lox_Sample_44_FD_206721 | JGI IMG/M metagenome (GOLD analysis project Ga0335084, IMG submission 206721) | Soil microbial communities from Loxahatchee National Wildlife Refuge, Florida, United States - Lox_Sample_4.4 | ecosystem: Environmental > Terrestrial > Soil > Wetlands | place: USA... | reverse complement strand
TTGACCGGTTTTCCCAATCATCCCACCGGAGTGGTTCCTGAAGAATGGCGCGCACGACTGCGCCGCCTGATCTACAAAGAAAGATACGGGACGGTGGACGTCTTCCGTACCTGGCTCTGGCCTTTGCCCAATCGCAAGTCGCACGAACGCATCCGCAACTACTCGTCTTTTTGCGTATCGGCCGCGCTCCGCGGGATGAATATTCCGAAGCCGGATGTCGTCATCGCAACTTCACCGCAACTCCTCGTCGCGCTTGCCGGTTGGTGGATTGCCTTCGCTCGCGAGATTCCTTTCGTCTTTGAAGTGCGCGACTTGTGGCCCGAATCCCTCGCCGCCGTTGGTGTCGGCAGTGAAGACTCGTTACTGCACCACACGTTGGCTGGCATCGCGCGATTCCTCTACGAAAGTGCTGCCCGCGTGGTCGTTGTGACACCTGCCTTCAAAGATCGCCTCATGGAAGACTGGCGTGTTCCTGCTGACAAGATTGCCATCGTGGAAAATGGAGTGGAAACGGATCTGTTCTGTCCTTCGTCCGACGGGCGCGTCAGCCTCGGCCGGCAGTTCGGCATGGAAGGAAAGTTCGTGGTCAGTTACATCGGTACGATGGGCAACGCCCATGGACTCGGAACTCTGCTCGACGCCGCCTCGCAACTCCTGAACAAGCAACCTGACGTGCTTTTTCTCCTTGTCGGCGAAGGCGCGGAAAAAGACCAGATCAAAGCGGCCGCGCAGTCGCGTGGGCTGACGAACGTTCGGTTTGTCGACCAGCAGCCACGCGAGAGCATTCCTGCTTTTATTTCAGCCTCGGACGTCTGCCTCGTGCTTCTCAAGCGGACCGATGTCTTCAAGACCGTGATTCCGACGAAGATGCTCGAATTTATGTCCTGTGCGCGCCCGGTAATCCTCGGGGTCGAGGGCCAAGCCCAAGAGATAGTGGAAGAGGCAAGGGCTGGAATCGTGATTGAGCCAGAAAACGCATCAGCTCTGGCGCAATCCATCAGCAGACTTCGCGCCGAATGTGAATTTGGCAGGAATCTGGGTCAGAACGGTAGGGAATACATTCTCAAGCATTACTCTCGCGCGCGCACAGCAGCGAAGTACAGCGAAGTGCTCGAACATCTCCTGGGAAGGAAAGGGAATTAGAGCCCGCTCTAAGGATGCACTGAATAAATTGCCAGTGCGGTCGCGGTCGCCATGGCGGCTTCAAATGTTCGTGCCGCAAGTATCTTTCCCCCGCTAACCGGAATAAACAGGATATCGTCGGCCTGCAGCTGCATGTCGGGGGCTTTCGCTTCCAACATCTTCTTGACTTCAACCTTGGTCTCGGTCATCCCGGTCGGACTTTTTCGGATGATCCGCGACCCGCCCAACTTCGCCGTACGATTCGTGCCACCCGCTAGCGCCAGTGCTTGCAATACCGTCATCTGGCCGTTGTCTACGAGAATGCCGCTTGGGCGCCCGACGTCTCCCACTACATAAATAATCGGTGCCTTCGGAACAGTGATGGTATCGCCAGGCTTGATCTCGATGTTGCCACTAAGATCGTCGGCGAGATTCCTTGGGAGGGTGATGTGCATCGGCTCAGCCTGGTCTCGCCGCACAACCGAAATCTTTCGGGATGCATTCTGCGAAAAACCCCCGGCCTGGGAAACTACTTCGTACAGCTTGTGTTCGCCAATCAGCGGGTAGATTCCCGTCCTGACCACTTCACCGATAATCGTCACGCCCTGTGAGGTCGGTTCAGACACGAAAATTGTGACGTGCGGATTTCGCACAAACCCGCCGTCCGACAGTCTCTTCTCAATCAAAGCCTGGGCCTCTTCCTGCGTCAGGTCTTCGACGTGAACGTAATCGATAAGGGGTAAGTACACATCTCCTGCATTGCTGACACGCACTTTGCTGTTCAATTCCGGAACGTTATAGACGGTGATTTCGAGAAGGTCGCCCGCACCCAGTTTAACGGTGCTTGACACGTCCGGAAGATCCTTTGCCGAATCATCTTGCTTGATGGAACTAGCCGATCCGTCGGAGGCTTTTATCGCAGCATCCGATAGCGGCTTAGCGGCAGGAAGATTGGTTGGATTGGTGCCTTGAGCGCTCGATGGATTCGCATGTGTGGGCTCTTGTGCGGCGAGAACTTCGCAGGCAGAAAGAACTGCTATGAGGACCAGTGGAAGAACGAAGCAGCTACGAACGAGATCCGCACCCGACCTCATCAATACCCCTAATCTAATAGATGAATTTTGAAGAGCAGTTTAGCACAGCAAAATGTGGTTGCATCATGCAATTCATTGGCCCTCCAAATTAGTTTTCCACAGGTTTTTTCCTCTTCTGACATTGCAAGTCCCATTCCGGTACTGCTAACTTGGGTGGACTCTAATCGTCAACAGGAATCACTTCATCAACTTTTGGCGGAACCACGCCGCTGCGATACTGGTTCGAGAAATGAAGAGCATCGCAGTTAGCCGTCAAGCAGTCTGCCGAGGTGCGTAGTTGACCCTCATTTGCCTGGGTCTGTTCTTTATCGGTTTGTTGACCGCGTTTGTTCTGACTCGGTACGTGCGAGATTTTGCTAATGCGCACGGATGGGTTGCCGCCCCCGCCGGCGAACGGCACATGCATTCCAATCCGTTGCCGCGCCTCGGTGGCGTAGCCATCTTCCTCAGTTTCGTTTGCTGTATGGGGATCGCTGCCATCTGGGCCTTGCGGCATCCTACTTTGCACTCGCCTGCCTTGCTGAAGACGATGGGAACCATCCTGGTTCCGGCGTCGCTCATCTTTTTGCTCGGTGTTTATGATGACCTCCGTGGCGTTGGTCCCTATGTCAAATTCACGGTGCAGGGAATTGCTGGTGCAATGCTCTACGCGGGTGGCCTTCGCATCGTAAACATCCCAGTGTTGCTCGGCGATCGTGTGCTCCCCTGGTACGTCGGATTTATCGCGACGGTGATCTGGGTTCTTGCTATCACCAATGCCTTCAACTTGATTGATGGTCTCGACGGCTTGGCTGCGGGATCGGCTCTGTTCTCGACGATGGTGGCATTCGTCGTGACACTGCTGCACGGCCCGCCATTGGTTGAGATCATGACGATCTCCCTCGCGGGCGCAATCCTTGGATTCCTGCGCTACAACTTTAATCCAGCTACGATTTTTCTAGGAGATTCCGGAAGTCTGCTCATCGGATTTCTGCTCAGTGCTCTTGCGCTGTTTGGTGCGCAGAAGGCTCCTACGATCGTCGCTGTCGCGATTCCCATCGTTTCTTTCGGGCTGCCGATCCTGGAAACCGTTCTCTCCATCATTCGCCGCCTGATCAGCGGCCGGCCCGTTTTCACAGCAGACCGCGAGCACATTCATCACAAGCTCCTGCAACACGGCATGACCCACCGCCAGGTGGTGATTCTCCTGTACGGGGTTTCAGCGATTTTTGCCATGCTGAGCTTGTTCCTTCTATGGCCTACAGGCAGTTCTCTTGGCCTGGTGCTCGCCGTACTGGGAATTGGCATCTGGGTGGGCGTCCAGCATCTAGGTTATCTCGAGTTTGGGGAGCTCGCGCGTGTTGCGCACCGCACGCTGGATCAGCCTAAAATTGTCGTGAACAACCTCGCGATTCGGCGTGCCGCCGAAGAATTGAAAGTGGCTCGCGACTACGAACAGGTCCGACGCATTCTGATCGCAGCCTTTGGTTCGAATGACTTTGACGCCTTTGAACTGAAGCTCGACCTGCTGCCGGGAGAGGCCCTGCCGATGGACTCTACTGAAGCGTCGCAACGCCGCCACTCATTCCGATGGAGCAAGCCCGGCTTTGCCAAGGCCCTCGACGCCCCGTCGGCGTGGACGATCGCGCTCGAGTTGTTGAGTTCAGCGAATCACCATCGTGGAACCCTGATGGTGCATCGCCTCTACTCTTCCCGCGATCTCCAACTCGACGTCAACCTTCTTACGGGAGTTTTCCCCACCGCTCTGGCCGATGCTCTTGATCGAACCCTCGCTCATTCGGCCGAAGTAATCGCTCTGCCGCAACAGGATGCACCACTAATAACCGCGCAAGCGGGCTAGCGCACCTTCCGCAGAATATGAAATCAGCAACTGAATTCTGATTCCAGCCTCGCGTCACCGCAAGGCGTTGATCACGATAGAATCTGTAGTCCCAATCGAGAACCGATGCACATTCTCCACGTAGTCGGCGCGCGTCCGAATTTCATGAAGGCCGCACCCGTACTTCGCGCCCTGAGCTCGTATTCCGAAGTTCGCCAGACTCTTATCCACACGGGGCAGCACTATGACGCTGCGATGTCCGAGATTTTCTTTCGCCAGTTGGAAATGCCCGCACCCGATTGCAATCTCGGAGTCGGATCCGGCACTCACGCGCAGCAGACGGCCGCAGTCATGCAGGCCTTCGAACCAGTCCTGCTCGACCACAAGCCGGATTTGGTTCTCGTATACGGCGACGTCAACTCCACTGTCGCCGCCGCGCTCGTCTGTTCAAAGTTACGAGTGCGCGTGGGTCATGTAGAAGCTGGCCTGCGATCGGGCGACCGCACTATGCCTGAAGAAGTCAATCGACTGGTGACGGATCAACTCTCTGATTTACTCTTTACGCCGTCCGAAGATGGCAACGAGAACCTTGCGCGTGAAGGAATCGACTCGTCGAAGATTCATCTTGTCGGTAACGTGATGATTGACACTCTCGTTCGCCTTCTCCCTGAGGCGGAGAAAAGCCTGCCGCCCGGCATCCGGCCACCTTATGCGCTTGTGACTCTGCATCGCCCATCGAACGTGGATGATCAGAATTGGCTGCGTCAGTTGCTGGCGGTACTCTCCGAATTAAGTGCACGTCTCAAAATTATCTTTCCGGTTCATCCTCGTACCCGCCAGCGACTCGAGAGTCTCGGTGATGGGGCAACCGGCGCGGCCAATTCACAACTCAGCCTGCTCAATCCGCTGCCCTATTTGGAGTTCCTTGCCCTGCAGCGTCATGCCGCTTTTGTGATTACTGACTCTGGTGGAATCCAGGAGGAGACGACATTCTTGGGTGTTCCATGCCTGACGGTTCGAGAGAACACAGAGCGGCCAATCACGTTATCTCTGGGTACCAACCGACTAGTGGGGCGAGACTTGAAAAGACTACAAAGCTTCGCCGAGGAGATATTAAGAGTCAGCGTTTCGTCGAAGCCTAACGTCGTACCCCTTTGGGATGGGCACGCAGCCGGGCGCATCGCACAAATTATCGTGCGACGCTCAAGCGGCGGCTAAGACTTGAAGCGGAGAGTTTCGATTACAGCTTCGCGCTGGCGTAGGAGTTGATTTCGCAGTTCAGGCAAACTTCTTCAAAAGCTGGTGCAGTCCATTCCATGAAATCCCCCAGCGGTCCAAGTGTGGACCGTGAAATCTGTTGCTTAGATTATCCCAGGACCACCCCTCGTGACAATACGGCAATGAGTTTTCGTCAGGCCAGATTCCGGGTCCTTACGTCTTTCCTGTGAGTTTCACATTTGACTATGCAGAATTCTGCACACTTCCGTTGAGAGTCAGTTGTCATCAAAGGGTTTAAGCCCTCTTTTCCACACCCGGAACCACTGCGGTCACTTTTGTTGCTTTCGCCATCTATTTACTTTCATCTGCACCTGGACGGAATCGAGGATTCAGCACTAATGCTCAGTAAGACTGTCTATGGCAGTACTTTCAGAGATGTCGGTTTTGTTCCTTTGCAGTCCGCCACCTTCTGCGTGCAGTGCGAAATGATCAGTGCAAATCCCCGGTCGTATTGTTTGGCATGCGGCAGCCAGGCTTTAATCGGACTCTCTCGCGTGCTTGGTGGATCGATGCTGAAGCAGCAGACCGCCCATCTCATCACCGACTCTGAGCTCGATAATCTGGTTCGAGACCTATTGCGCTCAGTTCCAATTCCTGATTCGTTCAGCGCCGATGAGCAATGCCGCATACCCTCGCTTGTGCAGCGCGACCGGCTTCGCTTGGCGAATGCCGCCCACCCAGCCTCTGGCTTTCGCGCCGTGACGGTTCCGGAGGACGTCGAGATCCACGCAGGCGAACTCGATCTCGAGCCCGCAATCAGTGCCATCACCGAGCGTGCCCAGCATCTTACTGGCGCCACCGGCGCCGCCATTGCCCTGCGCCGCGGAGATGAAATTGTCTGCCGCGCCCGTACAGGACGCACCGCTCCTGACCTGGGTGTTCGCCTTCAGACCGATGCCGGCATATCCGCAGAGGCGGTTCGTTCGGGCGAGATCATGCTCTGTCACGATGCCGAGCGGAATCCGCGCGTGGATCTGGCCAGTTGCCGCCGCCTGGGCGTTCGCTCCATCCTGGTATCGCCTTTGCGCCACTACCGCCGTACCCTTGGTGTTTTCGAGGTGCTGTCCTCTTCCCCTGGAGCCTTTGACGATCGTGACGTGGCGACCATGCAACTGCTCTCCAGCATGATGGTGGCTGCTATTTCGCGGATCTCGACCCTCCACCGGAGCCAAGGCCTACGCCGGGCAGGATAAAGGCAGCCATGACGTTTCCTTTCCATTCGCTGCTTACTTTTCCACAATCCCGCGCTAATATGGTGCAGCACGATTTAAGGCTCCCCCATGGCCGCAATAACCTCGCTCCCGCCGACGACTGCAGTTAACCGCCGCAAACGTGTCCGCCATAAAATTCAGACCCCCGCGTACGCGACGTTTCCCAGCCAAACGAAGAGTGCGATGCTCGATCTGCACGAGATCATCGACATCAGTGAAGACGGGATTGCGATCCAGTGTCTCTCGCCACTCGACGTCGACAAGCGTCTGAATCTCTGCCTGGATCTGGCCGACTGTCCTGATCCGATCTTCACGACGGGAGAGGTGATCTGGTCGAATGCCACCGGCCGCGCCGGACTCCGCTTCACGGACCTTCCTCCGGTTTCTCTCTCGCGGCTTCGCGAATGGCTTTTTGTGAACGTGATGGCAGGAGTAGCCAACAGTGAAGTGGATCTGCGTACTCCCTTTACTGCACAAGGGCATGTCGCGCCCCCGCCGAACTATACCGATACATTGGCGGCAGTCACGGCCGTGCAGCGACAAGTCGAAGGGCTTGGTTCCGACCTTAGCGCGGCTCTGCGCCTGATTGTGGAGCGTGCGCAAGCTCTGGTTCGTGCCTCAGGGGCCGCCATCGCACTCGCGGATGACGATCCTAATCTCATGGTATGTCGCGCCAGTTCTGGGCCTGACGCTCCGCCCGTTGGAGCGCGGCTTCAGGTCGGTTCTGGCTTCTCCGGAGAATCCGTAAAGACTGGCAGGCCGCTGCGCTGTGACGATACCGAACTTGACGACCGTGTAGATCGTGAAAGATGCCGTGCACTCGGTCTTCGCTCAATCCTTGCGGTCCCGGTGCGCGCCGGTGAGAAGTCGATTGGTTTGGTAGAAGCACTTTCGTCCGAGCCCAACGTTTTTTCCGACAATGACGGGAAAGTGCTTCAGCGACTCGCCGAAATTGTGCTCGAAGCGGCCAATCGTGCGGCCCGTTCTGAAAACTTGCCCCCACTGGGCGAACCACCAATAGAGCGGTTTGCCGCTCCGCAGGGAAGCGTGCTGTTCGCAGCCGCAGAGGCCGAAGTCGAAAGGGAAATCGATTCTAAAGAACCAGAGAAGCTAGTTTCCGGTATCACACTGCCGCGCTCTTATCTGTTCATTCTGACGATGGCCGCCGCGGCAATCGCTCTTGTTCTTGGATTCTTCTCGGCCCCGCGGATTCAGACTGATGTTGTGCCTTGGATCAAGAACAAGCTGAATGCCAAGCCGCACGCGCAGATTCAGACAGTGCTAGCTTCCACGCAGCCGCCGCCCGTTTCTCACAACGATCCTTCGATCGAAACCGCCAGCATCGAACAACTCAAACTCATGGCGGAGAAAGAGGACGCGGCGGCGGAAAATGCGCTGGGTCTTCACTACGCCACTGGAGATGGAGTGCCTCTGAACGAGAAGGAGGCTGTTCACTGGTTCACGAAAGCTGCTGAACATGGCAGTGTCTCTGCCCAATCGAAGCTGGGATCGATCTACTTCAGCGGCCGGGGCGTTCCTCAGGACGCCAATCAAGCTTACTTCTGGATGGTCGTCGCCCTTCTCAACGGTGACGATGCCAGCAAGACCCTGGCTCCCTTTGTCCGAGCGCGCCTGACCCGTCCCCAAGTCGCATCGATTGAGCAGGAGGCCAGTCGCTGGCTGCAGCAACACAACCCGACCGCAAAGCCGTCCCCCAGCCAAACGAAATCAACGTCCTAAGAGGAAGCTCAGATGTTCCATGGGCCGCTCACTGGCCCCCGACCTCTGACCGCTAACCCCCAACCCCTGATCTCTGGCCCCTGACGTCTGCAGTCATTTCCGGAGCTAAAATAGCTTGCAGAGGTTCCACCGTGCCCACTTTGCGCGACATCCTCGACCGGAGAGTCCGCGAAGCCGAACCCAGTCTCGTCGAGGACCTCGGCAACAACCGCGTTCGCTGCTCTTCTTGTGGCCATTGCTGCCCCATTCCAGAAGGACAGCTGGGAGTCTGCAAGGTCCGCTTCAATCGCGGTGGCAAACTCTTTGTTCCCTGGGGATATACCGCTGGAATGCAGTGTGATCCGATCGAGAAGAAGCCTTTCTTTCACGCCTATCCCGGAGCGCTTGCCTACAGTTTTGGCATGCTGGGCTGCGACCTGCATTGCGGATATTGTCAGAACTGGGTCACGTCGCAGGCATTACGCGATCCGCGCGCCGTTTCACCGCCGACCGAAGTCACACCTGAACTCATGGTTCGCGATGCTCTCGATCAAGGTGCGAAGGTTCTGGTGAGCACATACAACGAACCCTTGATCACCAGTGAATGGGCAGTCGCGGTCTTCAAAGAGGCCAAGGCTGCCGGACTTGTTACCGGAGTTGTCTCCAATGGGAACGGCACTCCCCAGGTTCTGGATTACTTGCGTCCCTGGATCGATCTCTACAAAGTTGATCTAAAGAGTTTCGACGACCGGCATTATCGTGAGCTTGGTGGTCGAATTGGCCCGATTCTCGACAGCATTCGCCGGATATATGCCATGGGCCTGTGGCTGGAAATCGTCACACTGCTTATCCCCGGATTCAATGACTCCGACGATGAACTTCGAAAGCTTACTGAATTTGTCTCAGGAGTATCGCCGGACATCCCGTGGCACGTCACAGCCTTTCATGCTGACTACAAGATGCAAGACCGACGCGACACAACATCGGAAGATTTGATGCGGGCTGCAGAAATTGGGAAAAGAGCGGGATTGCGATTCATCTATGCCGGCAATCTCCCCGGTTCAGTCGGGCAATGGGAAGACACCCGATGCTCGAGTTGTCAGAGAACGCTCATCCGGCGCTACGGTTACCACATCGTCGATTACAAACTCACACCAAAGGGCCATTGCTCCGATTGTTCTTGCCAGATCCCCGGTCGCTGGGCTGCCGAATTTGACGGCCAAATCGCCGACCGGCCTTTCCTGCCACACAAACGGTCGCGTTTATTTACAATCACAAGTCGCTAACAACTCACGGAGAGACAGCCGCCTCGGCTGTCCCGCAAAGGCGAAGCCAAGCGGCACGGGGACGGATAATTCTGCGAAGCAAACATCACAGGTCATTTCGCGGCATGGGACGAAAGAATTGTTCGATTATTTTGGTTAGCAGTGTGATCCTGCTGACCGCCTGCTCTCCGCGCGATTTCCTCTCGCGCCGTCTTGCCGCTGATCTCATCGAAACCTCCACAGAATTCAGGTCCCCGCAGCAGTTCGTTCTGCACACCGGAATTCTCTCCAATAAGGACTATGTCTCTCCCGAATATCTGGTCCTTCAACATCACGGATGGATTTCCGCCACATCAGCTCCGTGCCCTCGCGATCTGGTTCCGCCGCCCTGCTGGGATGTTGTCCTCACGCCCGCCGGTGTCGATGCCGTGCACACGCTCGTTTCGGCCGACGAGGCCGGCACTTCCTCACTGACGATCCCTGCCGCCCAGCGGGAGTTTGGCAGCGTTACCGGAATTACGAAGCAAGCCAACGCTGCCGATGTGGAGTTTACTTGGAAATGGGTTCCGCTGAATGAGGTCGGAGCGGCCCTTTACTCGGGCGACGTGCGTTACAAATCCAGCGTCGGATTCCGCAACTACGATGACGGCTGGCGACTCATGCAGGGTGTCCTTCACTCGGGGCAGTCCATCGATGACGCGCTCAAGAACGCCGAGCCCATCCCGTGACGGAACCGGCACCGTTGGCGTCTTATTGGGATCATGTCTCGATGCGCTGGCTTACTGCGCGGCGCCTTCGGGCGCAGGCTCTTACTCTCGCGATCTGCCTATGGGGCGTTTTTGCTGTCGATTTCACGACTCCGGGGTTCTTCGACCGCGCGGGCAACATCAAGTTTCAGGATTTCATCCCTCTCTATGTTTCCGCGCGCCTGGTCGCCGAGCACCGCTCAGTCGATCTCTACGACAGGGGAATTCAACAAAGCGAAATTCGTTCTCTGATTCAGGAACCTAACCGCGTGCAGGTACCCTACCTGTACGGTCCGCAGGTCGCCCTTCTTCTGCTCCCTCTGGCGAAGCTCTCTTTTCCCGTCGCTGCGCGGATTTGGGTCACGCTCAGTCTCTTCATCTCCTTTGTCTGCTTCTACACGATGTGGAAGCGATGTCCCCACTTGCAGTCCCAGGCATACCTGATCGTGGTCGGCGCCTTGGCCTTTCCGCCGCTCTTTCACTTCGTAGTGCGCGGACAGCTCTCCGCTTTGGTGCTCGCCTGCTTTACTGCCGCTCTTCTCGCCGTGCAAGCCAATCGGAATTGGGTCGCGGGAATCGCTCTCGGATTCCTCATATTCAAGCCGCAATTTCTCGTAGCGATTCCGCTGATTCTTCTGCTGGCGCGGGCCTGGCGCATTCTGGCGGGACTTCTGCTTTCCTCGGTAGTGCAGTTGGCTTTCACGCGCGTTTACTTCGGTGCGGAAGTCATGCACGCATATGGTGAGATGTTGCGCCACGCTCCCAATTGGATCGACCTCGCCGAACTCCCGCTTGCTTTGATTCAGATGCACTCCTTGCGCTCATTCTGGTCGCTGTTGATTTCCGCACCTCAGGTTGCATTCGTGCTTTACGCATTGAGCTCTGTAGGAGTGATCTGGATTACCACCATCATCTGGAAGTCTGCTTTGTCGCTTTCATTGCGGTTCTCTGCTCTCATTGTTGCCGCGGTACTCGTCAATCCACACGTTTTCGTGTATGACCTTCTTGTTATGGCTCCGGCGCTGCTGCTTATTGGGGATTGGTGTTTGACGCCGGATCAGCTCGCATTCGTGCCAAGGATCGCTTTGCTCGCATACCTCGCCTACGCTCTTCCGCTCTTTGGCCCGCTCACACAGTGGATGCATCTCCAGTTCTCTGTCGTCGTTTTCGCAGCACTTCTGTGGACGTTGTGGAGGATGTCACTCAGGACTCTCTCGTGAAACCTGAAGGGATTTGCCTGGCGAACTTAGCCGTTTTTCCTTATCGAACCTGGGATAACGAACGCGATTGTGGCTGGTCCGTTCGCAACTGATATTGCCTCCTTCGGAGCCTGCCCGCGGGTCACAACTTGCGCAGAGAGAATCCCGCATTGTATAAACCCTTTTCCCACGAGGGCCCAAATGAGAATGCAACGAATGGCGTGCGTCTTTACGATGGTGCTGTGTTTTGCGGTGGCTGTCCTGGCTCAGGGCAAACCTAAGCTCACACTCGATGACTTCTTTAATTCGGTCAGCTTTCGCGGCATCGAACTTTCCCCCGACGGCAGCGGCGTCGTCTTCAGCACCGATCGCGCGGACTGGGACCAGCAAATTTTCCGCACTGATTTATGGCTATATCAGGAGGATGGAAAGGGCGGCTCGCTGATTCAACTCACGCAGTCCGGACATGACTCAGATCCCAAGTGGTCGCCCGATGGCAAGTGGATCGCGTTTCTTTCCGATCGCAAGACTTCCAGCAAGAGCGACGACAGCGATGAGCCCGATTCCAAAGAAGACGTGAGCCAGGTCTACTTGATCTCTCCCCGCGGTGGTGAGGCATTTCCTATCACGCAGGGTGAGGAAGACGTCCATAACTTCTCATGGTCGACTGACTCGCAGACGATCTACTACGCCACACGCCAGCCTTGGACCAAAACGCAAAAGGACGAATACAAGCAGCGATGGAAGGATGTGGTCGAGTATCGAACCGCTGAGCGTGGCGACTCTGTCTTTGCACTCGATGTCGCTGCAGCAATAACGCGTCACGCGGCTGAGCCCGCAAAAGTCGAGAAGAAGGAAGGCGAACCAGAAAAGCAGCCCGACCTGACTCCCGGCTCCCGCCTGCTCGCGACGATTCCGCTGCGCGTCGATGATTTAGAGACTTCACCCGATGGAGCGCAACTGGCCTTCGTCACTAATGCGATCAACCAGCGGCAGGAGAAGTACGAAGATGTTGAGATCTACACGCTGGAAGTCAAAGGTGGCCAGCCGCGGCGCATCACTCACAACGAAGGCGAAGAAGTCCGCCCGCGCTGGGCCAACGATTCGCGCCACATCTTTTTCTTCATCAGCGTCGGGGATGTCTCCGGGTCGTATCGAGACTTGCAGCCGCATCTTTATTGGGTGGACACAAGTGACGGCAAAGTCGAGCAGTGGGATAAATCCTTCGTCGGCCCCGTCGAGCACTACTCCGTTACTGCCGACAATGTCCTCACATCGGCGCGTATCGGCACTGAAGTTCAGATGTACGATACGACGAAACCTTCCGACAAACTGCACCGGCTCACCAATACGGCCGGCACATATTCCAACATTTCAACCGTGCCACATTCGCCTAAAGTAGCATTCATCTACTCCAGTCTGGGTAAGCCGGAGGAAATCTACCTTGCCGATTCGGCAGCAAAACTTGATCTGGCGCGCCCGATAACAGCTTTCAACAAGAAACTTGCCGAAGCCGACCTTCCGCAAGGCAAGCCGTACCAGTGGAAAGCCGACGACGGCACTGCGGTCGAGGGCATGCTGATCTATCCCCCTGGCAAGTTCGAGCAGAAACATCTACCCATGTTTACGTTCATCCACGGCGGCCCCGCCGATGCCGACGGGAACCACTTTGAGGCCGACTGGTATGACTGGGCAGCTCTCGCTGCTACGAATGGATGGCTTGTCTTCCGTCCCAACTATCGGGGCTCGACCGGATACGGCGACAAATTCCTCATGCAGATCGTGCCAGTCATCGTCTCGCGCCCGGGCAAGGACATTCTGGAAGGCGTCGACGCGTTGGTGAAGGATGGTATTGCCGATCCCGATCGCCTGACGATCGGAGGCTACAGCTATGGCGGATATATGACCAACTGGTTGATCACGCAGACTACGCGCTTCAAAGCTGCAGTGACTGGGGCCGGCGCGGTGGAACACGTCGGCAACTGGGGCAACGACGACACCACCTATGACGATGCTTACTTCCTCGGCGGCCGCCCGTGGGAAGCCCAGCAGCGCTATCACGACGAAGCCGCCATCTTCCAGATCGACAAGGTCAAAACGCCGACGCACATAGTCGGAGGCGGAAGCGATATCCGTGTTGCCGTCCTCGAGAATTATCTGCTCGAGCACGCGCTGTATGCGCTTGGCGTACCCAATAAGTTGCTAATCTTTCCCGGAGAGGGCCACGGATTAGGCAAGAACCCATGGCACGGCAAGATCAAGGTGCGCGAAGAACTGAAGTGGCTGGAGAAATACGGCGGCGTGCCAGCGAATTAACCGAGTTTATGTGAGGGGCGGAGGACCTCGTCCGCCCTTGAGGCAGAGCCGAGCGCGTCCGTGCGGCTGCCGACATATGCCAAAGATGCCAAACTGTTCTGGAATGCCCGCACTTGCATGTCACAAATACCAGTTCCTCTCTCAAAACCCGATCCTGTCGTAGATGGTTGGTTGTTCTTACTTTGCCTTCTCTTAACCCTGTGGTCGCCGGCCAACATGTTCTATCAAATCGGAATGAACGTACGGGCCGCCATCGTGAGACCCTACGACGCAAGTCAGATTGCCTCAGCTGGACTATTCCTGATCGTTTTCACGGGCTTAGCGGTGTTTAGTGTCATCGCGGGCATACGGCTTTGGACAATCAAGCCTAAAGCCGTGAAATTCGCACAAATGTATCTCCGGACTTTCCTTTGCGTACATCTCGGATACCTTGCTTTTTGGCTCCTGCTCTCGCGGCCGCACATTTCTTTGAGCCTTGCGCGGATGGTTGAACTTCACTTAGCGGTGCCGATGCCATTTTTCGTTATATGGAGTTCATACTTGGAGCACTCCAAACGCGTTAAAATCACGTACGGATCGGAGTAGTGGCCGTGCGTGGCTTTTCAAAGTCCTGCACCCTGAACTCCCATCCGCGTCTCAAGCTCTTTTCGATACCTGCGGCTCATCCGAACTCGTGCCCCGGTGCGCAGCAGAACTTCGTATTCGCCATCTTTATCAAGCTTCAAACTTGACACACGGTCGAGGTTCACTATGCTCGATCGATGCACGCGACAAAACTGGTCCGGATCGAGTTCGGCCTCCAGTTCCGACAAACTCCGCCGCAAGAGATGATTCTTTATCCCAACATGGAGGCATGCATAGTAATCAGCGGCTTCGATCCAGTCGATATCGGCAATCTTCACGAAGCAGACTTCTCCAGCGCTCTTGACGACAATCCGCTCGACTTGATGCCGACCGCTCTCGCCTCGATTCGCTTCATGCACGCGCTGCTTGGCGCGGGTGAGAGCAAGTTCAAACCGCGCGTTGTCGAAAGGCTTCAGCAGATAGTCGAGCGCCCCGGTCTCAAAGGCTCGCACGGCGTATTGGTCATACGCGGTCACAAATATGACGGCAGCGGGCAGATCATTGCCGAGCATCTCCAGCACATCGAAGCCATCGCACTCAGGCATCTGCACATCCAGAAAAAGCAGATCTGGTTTCGAGACACGAATTTCGCCTAACGCTTCCGTTCCAGATCCGCACTCGCCGATGATGTCAATCTGCGGGTCCTGCTTTAGGAGTACTGAGACGTTGCTCCGGGCGAGCGGTTCGTCGTCCACAAGCAGCGTGCGAATTTTGGCTGGATATTCGGAAACCACAACAATGACCATTCCGAGAGAATGATTTCAGGTTAGGCCGTCACCGTCTCTTGCACGGCAGAGTCATCTGTGTTGACCGTCTCGGATGAAATGAAAGGTATAGAAAGCAATGCTTCTACTCCTCCACGTCGATTGCGCAGGCTCAATCCGAAATTGTCCGCATATAGACTCTGCAACCGCGTGCGCACATTCCGGACTCCAATGCCGGATGTACTCTCCTCCCATCCGTCAGGCAAGCTGGGTCCATCGTTGCAGATGCGCAATGTCAGTGTGTGGTCGGAACGCGAAGCCGCGATAGAGATCACCCCTCCCTGAATGCGTTTTGCGATTCCATGTTTCACTGCGTTCTCGACCATGGGCTGCAGGATCAAGCTCGGAACCTGTGCAGACAAGAGCTCTGCTGGAACATCCACGGAGAATGTGAGCCGGTCGGCGAATCGCACTTTCTGGATCTCGAGATACTTCTGCGTAAATTCCAGTTCGTCGCAGAGCGGAACTTGCTGCCGGTCCGAATCGTTGACCACTCGTCGGAGAAAATCGCTGAGGCCGGCAATCATGCTGACGGCGGCATCGTTGCGCTGCTCGCGCACCAACCCGGCGATTGCATTCAAAGTATTGAACAGGAAGTGAGGCTCGATCTGCCGTCGAAGTGCGTTGAGTTGTGCCTTCGAAAGCTGCTCGTTCAAGCGGGCGGTTTCCGCCTGCTGCAACACAAACCGCCGCTGCGTTTCCCCAATGTGTGCCACCAACAGGATCAGGCCGTAAAGGATCAATGACGATAATAGTCCGCTATAAAATTTCCGCAGCCACATTTGAAGAAATGGGGACGGGCCCGGTATTAAGGCATACGGATTCAACAATGCTTCCCACATCGAGAGCCATGCCGCTGCCAGAAGTCCCGTCACGACGCAGGCAGTGAGATGCGAGATCCAGAAGCCCGGACGCTTCCATTGCGCGGTAGAGAACTTCTGGTTCAAACGAAAAACGAACGGAGTTGCGAGCATCCAGGGAAGCCAAGCCACCACACTTGTGATGTACAAGCGGATCCAGTAGTGATGCATCCCTTCCGCTCTCATCACAATGACAGTCTGCGTGGCATCGAACAGGCCAATACCAAGCCACACAGCGCATATCCAGTACCAGCGGGGCGGCTTGTTGCGGAGGCTCGCATCCATATGACGAAATCGTACTCCACCCACGTGCGGATGGGTCAAGAATGCAGCGAATTGCGGGTTTCATGCAGGCGATGGCGTGGTGTCGCCAAAAGACTCTGTGGCACAATCCCGCACATGATCAGCAAAGCGAAAACAGTCACCCTGGTAGTAGTCGTGCTGCTGGCTTCGGCCATCATCTTGAGACCGTCGCCTTCACCTGCCTTCGGCAATGGCCCGGAATATACCAGCGACAATCAACTCAAGCTGCCCGAGAACTATCGTCAGTGGGTGTACCTGACCACCGGATTTGACATGAGCTACAGCGCCGGTTCAATGGCGATGGACCACCACATGTTCGACAACGTTTTCGTGAGTCCGGAGTCCTACAAAGCCTTCACTGAGACCGGAACCTGGCCCGACAAGACGATGCTGGTTCTCGAGGTGCGCAAGGCGGAAGGAAAGGGATCGATCAATCAGCGCGGCAACTTTCAAGGCGGCGAAGTCATGGGCCTGGAAGTCCACGTCAAAGACGAAGCGCGGTTTCCCGGAAAGTGGGCGTTCTTTGGGTTCGACGAGGCTAAAACGGCGAAAATGACTCCTACCGGCGCGGCATGCTACACGTGCCACCAGGACCACGGCGCCGTCGACACCACCTTCGTGCAGTTCTATCCGACACTCTTGCCAATCGCGAAAAATAAGGGAACGTTTAGCGCAGGATACATAAAGGACAACTCAGCGGACGCAGCGAAGTAGAAAGCAGTGGATGAGGCTCTGCTACTGCGCGTTTACGGCTGTTGACTGCTTCGCTGCCACTTTCACACTCTTCGGCGTAGCGGCATATTTTGCGATTCCACGATACAGCGCCTCGGCAATCTGTTCGCGGTAGCCATCGCTGCGGAGTTTTTGCTCGTCCGTAGGACTCGAGACGAAGCTTACTTCCGCAAGAATTCCCGGCATGGCGCTTTCCGTAAGGACGATGAAGCCGGCTTCCTTGATCCCTCGATCGCGCAGTCCCGGGTTTTGCATCGAAAGCGAACCGTACAACGATCGTTGTACACTCGTGGCCAGGCGCCGCGATTGGTCAATGCGATCGTGCAGTTCGGCGGGTGTGAGCGTCGGGATGGGAACATTCTTCGGCGGCGCCGAACGCATCGCCATTTCCTTAGGTCCTGCCGGATTACTAATATCTTTCGTGCCCGGAGCGCTGAAGAAATTCGTGTAATACGTTTCCACACCACGCGCCGACGGCGTATCGCTGTAATTCGCGTGTACGGACACGAATAAATCCGCCTGCGCGGTATTGGCAATCACAGCCCGCTCATCCAGTGGAATGTACGTATCCTCCTGGCGCGTATAGATCACTTCAGAGCCCAATCGGGACTCAAGCAGCTTACCCAGTCGCTGCGCGATTTCGAGCACCAAATCTTTTTCGAGCAATCCCCGCCGTCCTACCGTCCCGAGGTCCCATCCGCCGTGTCCGGCGTCAACCACGATGCGCATCTTGGGAACGCGCGCACGTAGTTGCAGATCCTCTTTTTTCGGAGGCGGGACCACGATGGCCAGTTGATTCTTCTGCGCTTCAGGCGCGGCCGGGAATAGGTTCACTGCAGGAGTGGCAGCGGCTCCAGCTTTCGCCACTTTGATCACCAGGCGATAAGGGTCTCGCTCCAGACTGACTTGTGGTGCCGACAGATTCCCGCTGCCCTTCGCCTCGAGAACAACGCGCGTCATTCCGGAAAACGGCTGTGCCACGCGGATGTGGTTCAGCAACACGTCACCTTCGTACGACTTCCCTTGCAGTTCGGAAGCGAGTTGCGTGTCGCGCAGATCGAAATAAAAGCGCTCGGGATTTGAAAGATGCCCGGGCTCGTACTGCACTTGGTCCTCGAGATCGAGAACGACCGTGCTCGAGTCTGCCGATGACCAGTGACGCACTCCAGTCACGCGCGGAAACTTGGCCAGCTCCTGCGGCGTCGCAGGGGAACTCTGCGGTTGCGTGGAGTCGGAGAGCGCGTCGCTCACGGCTGAGTTGGTCTCTGCAGGCGTGGTGACAGGTGCGGCCGGAGTTTTATCCACAACCGGAGCCTGTGCAACAGGCTGGCTCTGCACCATCGCGCCGCCAATCTGTGCGGTCTTGAGTTTCCACCAGACACCTATCGCGAATGCTGTCCCAAACACAATGGCGACCAGCATCACGATCGCCCAGGGCCTGCCCGATGATTCATCCCGTTGAAGTCCGAATGTCAGCTGATTCTCTGTCTCCGATTCAGCCTTGGTTTCGGAAGCGATAGGGGCCTCGACTTTTAACGCTTCAATCGATGTCGCAGAGGGCATGCTCGGAACCGCAGCCGGAGCAGCGGTAACGGCAATTGGAGTGGCCGCCACCGAAACAGCAGTTGCTTTGGGAGGTTCTGGAACGACGGGAGGTTTCAGAGCCGCCACAGCTGAAGCGGATATCGTCACCGCAGGTGTCGCAGGCGTCGTTGGGGCCACGGGTACCGGCGATGCCGTGACAGGCTTCGCGGGCGCGGCAGTTGACGTCACTGTCGCGACAGGCGCGACCGGCTTCGACGGTAACGAACTGGGCACCGTGACAACCGGTGTGGCTTTTGGTTCTGGGTTGGGTAATTCCGGTTTTATTGGCGCCAGCGTGGTTGCCGCAACCTGCGCCGACTGCGCAAATCGATCTTCATCCTCGGGCCGTAGCGCGGCCAGGACGAGCTCTGCCAACAAGGTCAGGTTCCGTATATCGATTTCATTGAAGGCGAACGGCCACGTTGAGAAGGCTTCTAGTACTCCGATGACTCGGCGGCGCCCGCAGAGCGGGACGGCGACCATGGAGCGTGCACCCATCTTGCGGCACGCCTCCAGGTTGACGCGTGAATCCGTCTCGGTATCGTCGCAATTGATGATCTGCGCGGAGCGAAAACATGCGCCGGAGAAAGCCGAGTCGCGCTCGATGCGCGCCCCGATGTCTGGACGAACAGTTCCCGCGGCTGCCCGGAGAACTATTTCGTTATACTCGGCCAGCGCGATCGCCAGGCCGTCTGCCCCAGTAATGGCGACGGCGCGCTCGGCTACGAGTTGCAAAACTTCGTCGAGAACGAAAAGCTCTGTCGGCTCAAACTCGGGCAACGGTGGCTGGAGGTCGAATCGTTTATGCGGCGAAGCCAGAGCTCGACGGCGGCGGATCTGGTCGTGCAGCGCCGAGAACGCGAGCAGTGCCTGCAATGCATCCCGATGCGACGGCTTCTCGGAGAGATCCTTGTGCACAGTTGGACTGCCCTGTCCCTGAGGCCATGCAGGCAGAGTGATCCCTGAAAGGGAGTCCGCCATTTCAATGTCGGGCTTCGTGGTCGTTGTGGCCATGCTGGACAGCTCAATGGTTAAGTTAAAGGGGATTGAGGTGACTTTCAATTACCTGGGGATGACCCTTTGGCCATGTACTTTCGTGATCGGGGGTTCGCAATCCAGAAAAATGCGTGAAATTCCCGGGCACGGCGTGAAAGCCGCAGTAGAATCCTGCCGTTAAACAGCGCCTGCAGCTACTGACTTCGAACACAAAGGAGAGCCTGTCATGCCACAGCCTGGGTCTCATGGATCTCCTCGACCAGCGATCGCAGCCGGCATCGTGATTGGCATCTTGGCGATGTTGGTCATCCCGGCTGCCATTGCGCTCCACACCATCCGGATTCCCGCAACACAGCATCTCGAACCAAATGCCTCGCCGCACGGTTACACATGGAGCCTTCTCTTGTTTGTCGTCCCGATCGTTGTGATTGCCGTATGGTTCCGCCGCAGCGAGGGGCTGGAGATCCCGGCAAGAGCTTTCTGGCGCACAATCGTGATTCTAGTGCCGATTGGGTGTCTTCTGGACTTTGTCTTCGCGCAGTGGTTCTTTTCGTTTCCCAGCCCGCAGTCTACTCTGGGTGTGCTCGCTCCAGCGCTGGGTCATTGCGTACCCGTTGAGGAGTATTTCTTCTACCTCACAGGCTTCATCGTGATTCTACTGATGTATGTCTGGCTCAGCGAGTATTGGCTGGCTGCTTACACCGTGGAAGACTATCGTGGCGAAGCACGGGCAATGCCGAAGCTGTTGCAGTTTCATCCAACATCCCTGGTCGTGGGATTAGTCCTGATTGCCATCGCGATTGTCTTTAAGAAGTATTTCTCATCAGTGCGCGATGGATTGCCAGGATACTTCATAGTTCTGGTGATCGGCGGGCTGATCCCCTCGATGGGCTTCTATCCGGCGACGCGTCGTTTCATCAACTGGCGCGCGTTCAGCCTCACGATGTTCTTCATCATGCTGGTGAGCATGTTGTGGGAAGCTACCCTCGCTCTGCCTTATGGATGGTGGAATTATCAGCATCCCGCCATGATGGGAGTATTCATCGCAGCATGGTTCGGCCTGCCGATCGAAGCGGTATTCGTGTGGCTGGCGGTGACTTATGGAACCGTGATCCTGTTTGAAGTGGTAAAGATCTGGCAGGCGTCGGAGCGTCCCGCGAAACAGATATTTCTCGGAAAGTGAACCACGGCAGACACTAAGACCACCCTCCTCGCGAGATACCATTTCCCAAAGCCTCTGGCCGATTAGTTGATTCCCGGCGGTGTACATGGATGCAGGCATTTCTCCCGCGCGTCAGGCACGAGCGCAGCATCGACATCAACTCCGCGCCCTTGCCTACGTCACGTTCGATCAGGCCAACGGGGGCATTGTTCGCAATCTCACACATCAAGGCATCGGCGCACAAGTTGTCGCCGCTGTGCGTCCGGCGCAGCAGCTGCGGGTGCGATTTGAACTGAAGAATCCAAAGTTGCGGGTGGAGATACCCGGAGAAGTAGTGTGGTCAACGGTCTCTGGGCAATGCGGGATTCGCTTTGTCGACCCGCCTCCCGCCATGAAGCGCCAGATCAACGAATGGATCTTGGGCGATCTCCTGCAAGGAGTGTCGCTGCACACCGATGCCACAGCACCAATGTTTGCCCCGGGTCCCAAAATCACCGACGACCAGGCCACCATTGCGGAAATCTCAAGTTCTCCGGATGCTGAGGAAGATGCCGGACTCTTGATCTCCGGCACACCCGTGAGAGTGATCGAACTGCCGATGCGCCGGGAGCCGCAGCAGCCAGACATCCCGAACTGGGAGGTTGCAGCAGCCGACACTCAGACTGGGCAACTCGATTGGCTGTCGCAACCGCTCTCCGGACGGAGCCTGGTGTGGACGATAGACATCCTGATGATCGTTGCAGCCCTTCTCCTGGGTGTCTTGGTTTTTCTCGCGGTGACTCGAGAATCCCCACAATGGCCCCTGACAATGATTTGCGGTGCCGTGGTTTGTGTGACAGGACTCTACTGGGGCTTTTTTAGGGTGTTTGCCGGAGGAACTCTTGGCGCCAGACTTGCGCGTTTGGCGGGAAACAACACCAACGAAACCGACCACTCAGCACGTTTTCGCTAAGGTATTTTTCTAGTTCGCCAAGAACTGCTGGGCCAGCCATAACTGCAAGGCACGTTGTTGAGACGGCGTGACGTTGATGAACCGGATGCCGCAATTCCCGCTATCATCCTGCCACACGATCTCGGCCCGTGCTTTCAAGAGGGACTTCACGCCGGGTAATTCAAAAGAAACTTGCAGCGCCGCATCGCGATCGATCGACCGGTCTGTATGAATCCGCATGCCGCCCTGGCTGACATTGATCACCTGCGCGTCGGCCGCTTTTTCTCCCTTGCATTTCACTGAAGCAGGGATTTCGACTCCATTCCGGTGATAGCGAAGGCGTCCGTCCAGAATCATGCAGCGTGCGGCCGACAAGGTCCGAACCGCCTGCTCGACAGAGATCGGCTTCTCGAAAGCAAATAACGCACTGGTCTGGTCGAGGCGCGGCATACATTGCGAAGCCCCCATAATCACGAGTGGCACGGTTTTCGGCTGTGCCTGCGCATCCTGAAGCTCGCGCAGCAACTGGGAGCTTCCGTTCAGATCACAATCAACGATAAGGGCGTCAACCTTAGAGCGGCCAAGACGATCGAGAGCTCTTTGCGGCTCGCTCTCCACTGAAACTTCCATGTGAAGGCCACCCAGAATACATTCCAGAACACTGACTTCCTGCCAATCCCGTGAGACCACCATCGACGAGAGCGTCATGCCGTTCACTCTAGCAGCAGCAGGCATTCACCCTAGATCACTAACGTAATGACCGACCCTCGGACCTCAGACCCTCCGGACCTCAGCCGAGACCCAAGACCCAAGACTTGGCCGTTTGCAGCCGTCAACCCCGCAACTTGCTCTTTTTGCGGAACTTTCCGCGAACTTGGGACGTAACATTCAGCAGTCTCGCACGTCAAAGCGACTATGCTCCTAGTTTGTTCGCAAGTAGAGATCGACCAGCGTGATTTGTGCATCTGAGTGGGAAAAGTCCTGATTATTTCTGTAATAAGGCAGACGTTTTAACCGGCTTTCACATAATGGCCGGATTTCAGGGGCGCTCCACCCGCTTCATGGGGTTCGCGATATGAGAACTTTAGGCGATATTTTCATTCAAATCTTCCGCAACCTCTGGTCGCACAAGCTGCGCTCGTTCCTGACCATGTTCGGGATCGCCTGGGGTGTGGGCTCGTTGTTGCTGCTGGTAGGTGTCGGCGAGGGATTCCGTTCGGGCAACAAGCGCGAGCTGGCCGAGTTCGGTAAAGACATCATGTTCCTCTTCCCGGGCCGCGCTCCCGCGGTCAAGGGCAATATGAGTTCTGCCCGAAACTATCTCCTGACCTACCAGGACTATCTTGATATCCATCACGCGCCCGAAGTCCGCAATGCCTCTCCCGTCATTTCTCGCAATGACTTACATGAGGTCAGTGAGTTCTCGAATGGCAGCGGGCAGGTTCTCGGCACCGAGCCGCAACTGAACCAGATCAGTTACCTTCCCATCATGGAGGGCCGCTGGCTGAACGATCTGGACGGCGCCCAGCGCCGCAATGTGGTCGTCCTTGGGAATCAACTGGCGAAGACGTTATTCCCCGGCCGCCCCTCATTGGGAGCATTCATCCTCCTCAACGGTTTGCGTTTTGAAGTAATCGGCAGCATGCCCCATCTGGGCCGCGGCGACAACATGTGGCTCAACAACCGTGCCTATATTCCCTTTGAGGTGATGGCAGCCAACTTTCCCTTGAAAGGCGAGAACCACCAGGGCTCGATTTCCTTCGTCGAGTACCAACCTCATGTAACTGCTGAGCACAAAATCGCCCGGGAGGCCGTGCACAAGGTTGTTGCACGGAATCACGGCTTCGATGCCAGCGACGAGAATGCCTTCGATGAATGGGATTCCATCCAGGAATCTCAAATGGTCGGAACGATTTTTGACGTCATGAACATGTTCCTCGGAGCTGTGGGACTTGTCACGCTGGCGCTGGGAGCCATCGGCGTCATCAATATCATGCTGGTAGCAGTCAGCGAGCGCACGCAGGAGATCGGCTTGCGCAAAGCTCTGGGAGCCACGAACCGGAATATCTTGTTCCACTTCTTCCTCGAAGGACTGCTGCTGACACTTGGAAGCGGCCTGCTCGGTCTCGCCTTCGCCGGCGGACTGATGGGTCTAGCCAGTGGAGTGCAAGGTCCCCAGGGATTTGATCCACCAAAACTGGTCCCGATGTCTGCAATGCTCGCGATCGGGTGTTTGACGATGGCCGGGGTCATTGCCGGTCTGTACCCTGCTCGGAAAGCAGCCATGTTGCAGCCGGTCGAAGCGCTGCGGCAAGAATAGGATTGCTGTAACTGTTCATGATGCGTGATCTGCTCCAGGAAGCTTACGCGGCCATGCGTCACAACCGGCGGCGCACCGCTCTCACCATGCTCGGCATGGCATGGGGCATTGCCACCGTCGTGATGCTGCTGGCCTACGGCGACGGCTTCGGGCAGGCCTGTGCCAACATCTTCGCCAACTTCGGCACCCGGCTCGTGATCGTGGTGCCGGGCAAGACCTCGATGCAGGCCGGCGGCCAGAAATCTGGAGTGGCAGTTCGCTTCACCCAGGAGGACGTCGAGATTTTAGCCACCAACCTTCCCCAGATCACACATATCACGCCTGAGGTTGGCAAAGATACCAATGTGCAGTACGAGAATCGTTCATTCTCATTTCCGGTGAGCGGAAACGATCCCACTGTCTATGAAATACGCTCCTTGAAACTGGGCCAAGGACGTTTCTACAACATGGAAGACCAGATCCAGCGTGGGCGTGTAGCTGTGATCGGGTCAGAGGCGAAAGAAAAGTTATTCTCCGGACGCAACGCGCTCGGCGAACATATCCGGCTGGATGGTCTAAGCTTCGAGGTCGTCGGCGTTCTCGCAGCCAAGATGCAGGAAGGGAATGACGACATCAACCGCGTCGTCTACATCCCCTTTACTACGATGAACGATCTCAAAAGCACGCACTATCTCGATACCATCTGGTTCAACTATCAGACGCCCGAATACCAGCGAATCGAACCCGCCGTGCGCTCGATTCTGTCTGGTCAGCACAAGTTCAATGAATCCGATCGCGAGGCCGTCAGAGTTTTCAACTTGATGAACCAGTTGCACCAGTTCGAAATCATCACGCTGGGACTAAAGATCCTGATGGGCTTCATCGGTACCCTGACGCTCGGGATCGGCGGCGTCGGACTGATGAACATCATGCTGGTGTCGGTGACTCAGCGTACGCGCGAAATCGGCGTCCAAAAGGCTCTGGGCGCTCGGCGCGGCTACATCCTGATGCAGTTCCTGGCCGAGGCCCTGACCATCACGTTCATCGGCGGTGTGCTGGGTGTGATCCTGGCCTATGTAGTAGCCCTGTCGGTCGGCCGACTGACCCTCTACAGCGCGTTTGCCAAGAACGGGGAAGCAGGCGACATCCGCCTGATAATCGCTCCTGCCACTCTCATTGCTTCCACCATGATCCTCGGGATGGTTGGCCTGATCAGTGGCATGATTCCCGCCGTGCGCGCCTCACGTCTGAACCCCATCGAGGCCCTCAGACACGAGTAGTGCCCCTGCCTGATGCTGATATTGTTGTAAGCTTAAATTCTACCCAACGACTCATGCCTACACTGATCGCCCAACCGACCCGCATACAAGCCGCCGGCAATAAACCCAAGATCATCGACGAATACATCGGCCGCGTGAACTCCAAGACATCGGTCGCCAGCGTCGCCCAGATGCGCAGTCCCCAAGGATGGATCGAGCCCGGACAAACTCCCGAATTCGATGAATTCACAATCGTGCTCAAAGGAACGCTGCGTGTCGAGCACAAGGGCGGCCTGCTTGACGTTCATGCTGGGCAGGCCGTGGTAGCTCATGCCGGGGAATGGATTCGATATTCCACTCCCGAAGGAGGCGGCGCAGAATACATCGCCGTCTGCTTACCCGCTTTTTCCATGGAAACGGTCCATCGCGACGAATAGTGCTCGCGCGTTTACTCTGAGCCCGCATAGTATCCAGTGCGCGCATCCACTCGGAGAAAAGGCCACAGCTTCTTGGGCAGCAGCAACTTTACATTGATCTTGTGCCACTTGCCGTCCTTCTGTCGTGTTAGAGGTCGGTAGGCGATCATATATTGATGTCTCAGGCGGTTTCCGATGGCGCGCGTGACCGCCGGCATTTCGCGCACATTGTCCAAGGTGTACGCCTCTCCGCCGGTTACCTCGCTGACTTCGCTCAACAGTTCTGGCCCCAGCACTTCCTCGCGCGTTGTGAAGTGTGTGTCATAAGTGCCGACAGCATAGATCAAAACATCTGCTTCTTTGACCGCTCGCTTTACGTCACGCTCGTTATATCGGCTGTGGTTGTCCCCTCCGTCCGAAAGAATCAGTAGAGCCCGTCGCGCATAACGGGCGTCCTTCATCTTGCGAACGCCCATATAGATCGCATCCAGAAGGGAAGTCGAACCTTTCGGCTGGATGCCTAGCATTGCGTTCTCAATCTCCTCCGGGCGGTCGGTGAAATCTGCGGCCAGCCGAGGCTCATTCGCAAACGTGATCATGAAGAACTCGTCTTGCGGATTAGCTGTTTCGCAGAACTGGTGCACGGCCTCGCGCACACGCTCGAGCTTTTCCGTCATGCTCCCACTGGCATCCATGATGATGCCAATCGATACCGGACTGTCTTCGATCGAGAAGTGCTTGATCTCTTGCGGTTTCCTATTTTCAAAGAGTTGAAAGTTCTCTTGTTCGAGGCCAACCACTGGCCGATTCAAACCGTCGGTGATCGTGACGGGGACCATCACAAGTTCAACGCTGGAGCGAATCAAGTTAAGCCCCGAACGCAACGGCCTACCATCCGCTGGTTTCTCGCCAATAACGGATCGTTCTCGGGAGACGACGTGTACATCCCCAAGGGATGTTTGCGCGAATGAACCTGTACTAAAAATTGTGAATGTGAGAAGTAACAGAGAGTAAAACCGGGGTGAGAAGGCAACCGCACGCGACATGTCTTGCACCTTCCAAATCCGAACCGCAACAGTTCGGCATTTGGTTGGCTGTCAAACGGCAGGTTGTTGTACGAAGAATCGCGTAGGCGACGCGAAAAGAATACGGAGAGAGACATCTAGTGCTGCTGCAGGTTAGGAAACTACTTGTAACGAGGAGTGCATTGCCCCGCCCGAGGTCCGAAGTCTGAGGTCGACGGTCAGAAGTCCGAGGTCTGAAGTCTGCCGCCTGCATCACTCCCACTCAATCGTTCCCGGAGGTTTCGAGGTCACGTCGTACACCACGCGGTTCACGCCCTTCACTTCGTTCACGATACGCGTGGAGATGGTCTTGAGAACCTCATAGGGGAGCGACACCCAGTCAGCCGTCATCCCATCTTCCGAATTTACCGCGCGGATCGCGCAGGTGTAAGCGTAAGTACGCGCGTCCCCCATTACGCCAACTGACATCACCGGAAGCAGCACGGCAAAGGATTGCCAGATCTTTTTGTACAGCCCTGCTTCTTTGATCTCGCTGACGACAATGTCATCGCACTCGCGAAGCAGTTTCAGCCGTTCCGGCGTGACCTCGCCAAGCACGCGCACAGCAAGCCCAGGCCCCGGGAACGGCTGCCGCTGCAGGATTTCTTCAGGCATGCGCAAATCGCGGCCAATGCGGCGGACCTCGTCTTTGAAGAGATCCTTTAGCGGTTCAATCAGCTTCAGCTTCATCTTCTCCGGGAGGCCGCCAACGTTGTGATGCGACTTGATCACCTGCGACGGGCCACGCACTGAGCGTGACTCGATCACATCGGGATACAACGTCCCCTGGACGAGCCATTTCACTTTGCCTTCGGTTTTCTCGATGCGCCGAGCTTCTTTTTCGAAGACTTTGATGAACTCGTTGCCGATGATCTTGCGCTTCTTTTCTGGATCGCTGACTCCGGCTAGCTTTCCGAGAAAACGGTCCGTAGCGTCGACTGCGTCGAGCTTTAATCCAAGCTTTCCGCGCAGAGTAGCCTGTACTTTCTCGAATTCGTTCTTGCGCAGAACCCCGTTATTCACAAAAACACAAGTCAAACGGGATTTGCCTTTGGCATCCCGCAAAGCGCGATCCACCAGTACCGCTGCCACGGACGAGTCGACTCCGCCCGAAAGCGCGCAGATGGCGCGTCCCGTACCCACCTGCTGCTTGATCTGCTCGATGGTCGAGGTGATGAAGTGTTGCGGCGTCCATTCCGGCTTCGCGTGGCAAATTTCGAATACAAAATTTCTCAAAATCTGCGTGCCTTGCGGCGTGTGGTGTACCTCGGGATGAAACTGGACCGCATACCACTTTTTAGCAATATTCTGAATTCCCGCTACCGCGTAGTGCGTTTTCGCCATCAACTCGAAGCCCGGAGGCAATTCGAGCGCTTCGTCGCCATGGGACATCCAGACGGCAAGTTTCTTCGCCAGGCCCTGAAACAGGACGGAATCCGAGACGATATCGATTTCCGCGTGACCATACTCGCGTTTGTCCGCGGGCCGCACCTTGCCGCCGAGAGTGTGCACCATGAACTGAAGCCCATAACAGATACCCAATACCGGCACCCCGAGATCGAACACGTGCATGTCGGCAGGCGGCGCGTCCTTGTCGTATACAGACCACGGAGCGCCCGAGAGCACGATTCCGACCGGGTTATAGCTCTTCACCTCGGCGAGTTTCGCCGTGCAGGGCAGCACGACCGAGAAAACGCTCTGCTCCCGGATACGGCGCGCGATCAGTTGTGTGTATTGGGCCCCAAAATCGAGGATGACAATCGACTGGGTTACTGAAGTTTGCTTGTAGGGGGATTTGGATTCCACGCATGAGTTTCTCAAATTCGGGGAGAGAGTGTAAAGACCGGAAGTATCCTCCGTGGAAGTTTACAGCCACGCAAATTCGTTTGAGCAACCATAGGAGCACCCAAAGTGCGTAGACCGCAACCGTCCAGACTGAGGTACTGGATCTGAGTTGCGGATATTACGCTTCTCCAAGTGCCTTTTGCACGTCACTCAGAATCAGTTCCTCGCGATCGATCGTCTCAATAGCAGCAGGTAGCGGCGCGATGATCGGCGGCGGTGCGAGCAACGCATCCGGCATCTCCGCGACGCAAACGTATCCAGCCAAGCGCGCGCTATAGAGCCAATCTGCAATGGCGAAATAAGCGAGCGTCACGACAATCACACCAAGGGCAATCAGGCGCCAGGGCAGCACCTCCGCCAGTCCCAGCGGGACCCCGACGATCATAGTCGCGCCCACAAAGGCCACGAGATGCGCTAAGCCAGTCCATGTGCTGACCGCCAGTACGGCGGCAGTTCGCTCTCGGCATAAGGTCACCGCTGACGAAATGGATCCAATGACATCCTCTCCGTCACGAATCGCAAAAACAGCGGCTAGGGAGAGAAGCCAGTTCAGCCAGCACCCGATGAAGCAGATGACCCCCGCTAATGGTATGAACACCAGGGAAGCCAGTCCCGGCTGAGGATGATCCGCCGGTGATGTTAATCCTGCGATTACGGCTGCACCAATAAGTCCAACCGCTGCCGCCACGGCCAGCACAGCGCGAAGGAAGTTCAACCGGTAGAGAGTAAGAAACCCCGGCCAGATGTTTCTTGCCACGTCTCGTTCCGGTTCCCGCGAGACAGTAATTGCTTCTTTGGTTGGTGCAAATCGCTCTTGAAAGTATTCAACCATCGCGCCGACAGTCACAATTCGTCCTGCCGACGCAGCGATGATCCAGAGCAGAACCATCAACACCGTTGCGAGGATCAGGGATATCATCCCCCGGCCCAGG
>Ga0335084_10000684_pt1 | contig 29567 bp, 25 predicted proteins | sample Lox_Sample_44_FD_206721 | JGI IMG/M metagenome (GOLD analysis project Ga0335084, IMG submission 206721) | Soil microbial communities from Loxahatchee National Wildlife Refuge, Florida, United States - Lox_Sample_4.4 | ecosystem: Environmental > Terrestrial > Soil > Wetlands | place: USA... | reverse complement strand
GCCCAGCGCCGCCGCGGCGTTGCCCTCCATGAAGATCTTGTCGCCCACCATATTGGCTTCGCCCTTCAGCGGCCGGACGCGGATCCCCAGCGGGCACTTCAGGTGCTCGAGCGCGTAGGTGCGCCCGAGCTGCAGCGCGTGCAGGTTGGGCTTCAAGAGCGCTTCCTTGCCCTTGTACTGCTCGCCGATAAGCTCGGCGATCACCAGGGGGTCGACGTTCAGCAGCGCCGAGAGCGCGCCCACGTAGATGATGTTCTTGAACAGCTGCCGCTGGCGCGCATCGCTGTAGGCCTGGTTGACGATCTCGGTGAGCGGCATGCCGACGATGTTGATGTCGTCGCGGAACTTCGAGGCCGCCAGCGTCTTGGTGTTGTCGTAGAAGAGATAGCCGCCCGGGTCGATCTCCTTCACGTCCTGGTCCCAGGTCTGCGGGTTCATCGCCACCATCAGGTCGACGCCGCCGCGGCGCCCCAGCCAGCCCGACTCGGACACGCGCACCTCGTACCAGGTCGGCAGGCCCTGGATGTTCGAGGGGAAAATGTTGCGCGGGCTCACCGGCACGCCCATCCTCAGGATCGCCTTGGCGAACAGCTCGTTCGCCGAGGCCGAGCCCGAGCCGTTGACGTTGGCGAACTTCACGACGAAGGCGTTTACTGATTGAATGCTTTTCGTCGTCATGGGCGCTTTTTCGTCGGCTTACGCCGCTTTCTTCTGTGGGGTCCGGCAGCCGTGGCCGGCGTGCGTCAGGTCGAGCAGGAACTTCTGCATGTCCCAGGCGCCGGTCGGGCAGCGCTCGGCGCACAGGCCGCAGTGCAGGCACACGTCCTCGTCCTTCGCCATGATCTTGCCGGTCTTGAGCGGGCCCGAGACGTAGAGGTCCTGCGTGGGGTTCTTCGCCGGCGCGGTGAGGCGCCCGCGCAGCTCGGCCTCCTCGCCGTTCTGCGTGAAGGTGATGCAGTCCATCGGGCAGATGTCGACGCAGGCGTCGCACTCGATGCACAGCTTGTCGGCGAACACCGTCTGGACGTCGCAGTTGAGGCAGCGCTGCGCCTCCTTGAAACCGGTCGCCGGGTCGAAGCCGAGCTCGACCTCGACCTTGATGTTCTTCAGCGCGATCTTCTGGTCCTTCAGCGGAACCTTGTAGCGCTCGTCGAGCGCGATCTGGTTGTCGTAGCTCCACTCGTGGATGCCCATTTTCTGGCTCGAGAGGTTCACGATCGGTGACGGGCGCTCCTTGATGTCTTCGCCGTTGAGGAACTTGTCGATCGAGATCGCGGCGTCGTGGCCGTGCGCGACCGCCCAGATGATGTTCTTCGGGCCGAAGGCCGCGTCGCCGCCGAAGAAGATCTTCGGCTGACTGGACTGCATGGTCATCTTGTCGACGACCGGCATGCCGTGCTTGTCGAATTCGATTCCAGCATCACGCTCGATCCAGGGAAAAGCATTCTCCTGCCCCACCGCGACCAGGACGTCGTCGCACTCGAAGCGCTGCTCGGGCTCGCCGGTGGGCACCAGGGTGCGGCGTCCCTTGTCGTCGCGCACGGCCTTGACCTTCTCGAAGGTCATGCCGGTGAGCCTGCCGTTCGAATGTTCGAAGGTCTTCGGCACGAGGTAATTCAGGATCGGGATGCCCTCGTGCTGCGCGTCTTCCTTCTCCCAAGGCGAGGCCTTCATCTCGTCGAACCCCGAGCGCACGATGACCTTCACGTCCTCGCCGCCGAGGCGCTTGGAGGAGCGGCAGCAGTCCATGGCGGTGTTGCCGCCGCCCAGCACGATCACGCGCCTGCCGATCTTGTCGGTGTGGCCGAAGGACACCGAGGACAGCCAGTCGATGCCGATGTGGATGTTCTTGGCCGCTTCCTTGCGTCCCGGAATGTCGAGGTCGCGGCCGCGCGGCGCGCCCGAGCCGACGAAGACAGCGTCGTAGTTCTCGGAGAGCAGCTTCTTCATGCTCCCGATCTTCACCCCGCCCTTGAACTCGACGCCGAGATCGAGGATATAGCCGACCTCTTCGTCGATCACTTCCATCGGCAGGCGGAAGCGCGGGATCTGCGACCAGATCATGCCGCCCGCGCGCGGGTCCTGGTCGAACACGGTCACGTGGTAGCCGAGCGGCGCGAGATCGCGCGCGACCGTGAGCGAAGCCGGCCCGGCGCCGATGCAGGCGATGCGCTTGCCGTTCTTCTTCGCGGCGGCCTTGGGCATCCTCGCCTTGACGTCGCCCTTGTTGTCGGCGGCGACGCGCTTCAGGCGGCAGATCGCAACGGGTTCCGGCTTTTCACCATTGTTTTCCTCGACGCGTCCGCGCCGGCAGGCGGGCTCGCAGGGACGGTCGCAGGTGCGCCCGAGAATGCCGGGGAAAACGTTCGAGTGCCAGTTGACCATGTAGGCGTCGTCGTAACGCCCCGCTGCGATCAACCGGATGTATTCGGGGACTGGAGTATGGGCCGGGCAGGCCCACTGGCAATCTACGACTTTGTGAAAGTAATCGGGTGCACCGATATCAGTCGGCTTCAAAACTGTTTCCCTCCAACGCGGACTCCAGTCTAACGCCTCGCTACCACAGTTAAAAGACTTTGTTTTCAATTACTAGGACTTCCTGGCCCTCATCCTAGCCGTGCCGGCTTACCACGACCTTACGAGAGTGGTCTAGAAATCACATTAGTAGTCGATTTTATCCTATTGATAAAAATATGAATACTGTGATCGCCCAGAGCCAATCGAGGCCCGGGACGTACCGGACAGCAACAGGAGTTAACGAGGCTTCCCGGATCCGGAGACAGAAGAGAACTACGGGCTGCGCGGATCCTTCATCTCGCGAGCAATGCGCCTGCGCTCGCGCTTCGCGCGGGAAGGGGCAACGAAAATCCACCAGGTCACGAAGACCGACCCGAACAGCGCCAGCACGCCCTCCAGCAGTTGCCAACCGATGCTCATGCGACCTTGCCCGGATCGAAGGGAATGGGATGCTACTCGCCCCCCTGCGGGAGAGCAAGCGCCGCCCCTATGAGGGCAGGAAATCGATCGGATAGGTCACGACCATGGTGTCGACCGCTTTCGCGCCGAAATCGAACTGCTTGATGCGCACCAGCAGCTTGCGCTCGAGGTCCGGCGAGCGCAGCTCGCTCGAGACCAGCTGGCAGTCCGCGACCTGCCCCGAGGGCGTGATCGTGAGCTTGATCACCAGCTTGCCCTGCAGAGTCGGATCGTCGCGCAGCGCGCGATTGTAGATCGCATAGATCGAGCCTTTGTTGCGGTCGAATACCAGCTTGATGTCCTCGATCGAGCGCGACGCCTTGCCGCTCCCGCCGCGGCGCAGCGTGCCTCCTCCGCCGGGACCGCCGCCGCCCTCGCCGCCCAGGACTCCCTGGACCACCGTGGTGGAACGGCCTGCGAGCCCGCCGCCTCCGGTGTCGCGGCCCACCGCCGCGGTGTTGATTCCGCCGCTCCCGCCGGTGGCATTGGACGTGATCAGGGCGCGCGACGGCAGTCCCGGGCTCTTGCCGGCGCCCACCCCCGGCCCCGAACCGGAACCGACCCCGGGCCCGGGCTTGACGTCTTTCTGCAGCTGCGCCGCGACCGGTGCCCCGCGCAGATCGGCGAGCTCGTTCTTCATCGCCAGCAGGCCCACGCCCGAAGCCTTGCGGCGCGCGGCTTCGAGCCTTTCCCCGGGCGCCTTGCCCGGCTCGGGCTTGCGCGCCTCGGTAACCGGCGGCTTCTTCGGTTCCGGCCGGGTCACTTCGGGCTGGGGCTTGGCCGCGGCCGCTTCGGGTTCCGGCTTCCTCGCCGGTGCCACGGGCGCCGGCGGAGGAGCCGGCTGGCGCTCGAGCAGCAGCTTCGCGAGGCGCGGGGGCAACTCCTCGTCCTTGGCGCGATCCACCTTCGGCACCGGCAGCCAGGGCATCACCAGGCTGAAGAGCAGGCAGGCGAGCAGCACGCGCTTGAGGATGCGGCGGAAGCGCCGCTCTTCCTCCTCGGACACCGTCCAGGGGAGCACCGCCGGGCGGTGGTAATAGCTGGCGGCCGCGCTCATCAGGCCTTGCCCTTCTGGATCACGGCGAAGGAGATGTCGCCGTAGTTGGCGCGCGCGCAGGTCACCATGATCTTGCGCAGGAGCCGGTAGGGAATTTCCTTGTCTCCCATGATCGTGATCGCCTTGTTCTTGGCTTCCTTCTCCTTGCGGATGAGCGAACGTCCGGCCTGGTAGTCGAGCTCGGCCTTGAGCGGCTCGATGAGATCGCCCTCGGCTTTCATCGCATCGGACACCGAAGACACCTTGCGTCCCTGCACCACGATATCCTGGCTGCTCACCAGGAGCACCACGGTTTCCTTCGGGCTTTTCTCGGCGGTGGACTCCGGCAGCTTCACCGCCTTGGTGCTGGGCAGCACCTCGACCTCCGACGCATTGGCCAGCAGGAAGAAGATCAGGATGGTGAAGATGTCGATCAGCGAGACCAGGTTCAGGTCCACCGACAGCTTGTTGCGCGCGTGCCGCTCGGCGCGCTTCTGCAGCGGCGAGAGTTTCATGACGCCCTCCCCGGCTTCGCCGGCGGGGCCGCCGCAACCGGTGCATCGCCGATGGAAATCTCCGGGAACAGGTCGACGTGGGACCGCGCGCTCCGGGCCGCGCGCACCGCGTCCATGGTCTGCACCAGGACGTCATACGAGGTATCGGGCTCGGCGAGAATCGTCGCCTCGACCTTGTCCGGGAAGCGCGCCTTGAGCTGCTGCATCGTCGCCGACAGGGTCTGGAAGTCGTAACCCTTGGCCGTGTTCTCCACGCGCTGGATCAGGCCCGCCATGCGGTCGCGGACTTCCAGCGCGTTGCCACGGATCACGACCTCGAGCTGCAGCTCGCCCTTCAGCTTGTCGAACCCCGACGACTGCGCCGGCAGGCTCAGCTCGAGCACCGCCAGCCGCGAGAACACCGTCGTGGTGAGCAGAAACGGCACCAGCACCACGATCATGTTCATGAACGCGGTGATGTCCAGGCCCGGCGCGTGCTTGCGCGGGCGTCGGATGCGGGAGCTCATTTGGCCGCCGCCGGCTCGCTCTTCATGCGCTCGACCAGGTTCAGGAAGCTGATCTTGGCCACCTCCAGGCTGTCCACGATCTCGCTGGTGCGCGCCTGGAGATAGGCGTGGATCAGCAGGAAGGGGATCGCCACCATCAGCGCGAAAGCGGTGTTGTTCATCGCGATCGAGATGCTGGCCGAGAGCAGCTCGGCCTTCTCCGCCGGGTTCACCTGCGCCACGGCGGTGAAGGCCTTGATCAGGCCGATGATGGTGCCGAGCAGGCCCACCAGCGTGATCACGTTGGCGAAGGTGGCGATGTAGTGCGTGCGCTTCTCAAGCCGCGGCACGATCTCCATCATGCCCTCTTCCATGGCGGCGTCGAGATCCTCGCGCCGGCGCGCGCTCTTCGCGCGCCGCAGCCCGCTGTTCACGATCTTGCCGATCGCGGTGTTGGACTTGGAGGTCACCGAATAGGCCTGCTGGAACTCGCCGCCCTGAAGCAGCGGCAGCAGCTCGTCCCAGGTCCGGCGGTTGCTCCGGCGCGCGTGACCGAGATAGAAGAAGCGCTCCAGGGCGATCGCCAGACCGATCGCCATGATGAGAATGCTCGGGTAGATGAAAACCCCGCTGTCCTGGAAGAACTTGACTACCGTACTGTAGGTGCTCATGGCTTGACCTCCTGAAAATGAGTTATGTGCGCCGCGCGGACGCCTACTTGGCCTTGGTAGCGGCGTCCGGCGGGCGCGGCTTCAGCAGCGAGTGGTAGCGGACCTGGCGCTCGAACACCTCGCGGTCCACCGGCGAAAGCGCCTCGTCCAGCAGGCTGCTCGCCGGACGGCCCACCAGCTCCGTCGGCAGCGGCTGCTTCCACGGGACGATGTACAGCACCTTCGGCAGCTCGCGGCTGCCGAAAATCTGCGTGCCCTCGAGATCGGCGCGGTCCGCCGCCCACGCCGGCACGGCAAGCAGCGCCAGCAACGCCGCGCAAAGGTTCGTCGCTTTCATCCGTTCTTGCCTCCTTTGGCCTGTTCGGCGGCGCGGCCGCGCTGCTGCAGATCGGCGATCCATTTCGCGACCGTGCCCGCTTCGCTCGGCGTCAGCTCCCGGTAGCGCTGATAGTGCTGCATCGCCTGCGCCGGATCCTGCAGATAGAGATCGTACAAAATTCCGATGTTGAGATGGGCGTGGGCGCAATCCGGATCGAGCTCGAGCGCTCTCGCGTAGTAGCGGCGCGCGTCGTCGAACCGGCCCCCGCGCCGCGACAGCATGCCGAGCTCGTTGTAGTAGACGGCCCGCTTGGGATTCAGCCGGACGGCCTCCTTGAGCGACTCGAGCGCCTGCTCCGGGCGACCGATGCGCTCGTAGACGATGCCGAGATTCGCGCGCGGGCCGGCGAGCTCCGGCTCGCGGCGTATCACCGCGAGCAGCGCGCGCTCGGCCTCGGGATAGCGGCCGGCGCCGAGGGCGGCGAGCGCCTGCTGGTACAGCTGCCGCGACTCCGCGTTCACCTGCGGCTCGGCTCCGGCCGGCGCCTCCGCTTTCGCCGGCTTCGCCGCCGGCGGCTCGGCCTTTGCCGGCTTCGCGGCTGCCGCCGGCGCTTCCTGCGGCGCGGGTTCCGGCCAGTTCGCGCACGCCGCGAGCAGGACGGAGATCGTCGCGATGGCAGGCAGCCTAGTGGAGCGCATCGAACACTCCCTCGCCTTTTTCGACCTTGGCGTAGCGCACCGGACGCAGCTTGGCGAGCGCGCCGAAGCTCTTCTTGACCCATTCGTCGTAGATCCCCGTGCGGACGCGCCGCGCGTTGATCTCGTGCAGCTCGATCGCCTTTTCCTCGAACGGGTAGGCCTGCTCCTCGAGCATCACGTTGTATTGCTCCAGCTCGTCCTTTGAGAGTCCCTTCGGGCGCTGCGAGTCGAGCAGGGCCCTGCCGAAGTCGCCGTACAGCTCGGCCGTGCGGTAGGTCGCCGTGGTCGCCACTTCCGCCACGCCGTAGTCCGCGGCCACGGCGTAGGCCTGGAGCACCTGCTGCATCTTGGCTTTCTTGAGCTTGAGGTTCTTCTTCAGCGGCTCGGTGAGGCGCACGCCCCGGTATGACTCGTCGAGCGGCTCGGCCATCACCAGCGCGGCGAGCGCCCCGAGATAGCGGGTGCGGTCGGTGCGCCCGCTGCCGCCCTTCTGGTCGGCCTCGAACAGCTCGCGCGACCAGGCCTGGCGTTGCGCGGATTTGCCCTGCTTGCGGGACATCTCGGCGAGGCGATAGCGCGCTTCGACGGCGGGCTCGAGCGGCCTGGGGTACTGGCGCACGTAGCGCTCGTAGGCGGCCGCCGCATTGCGCGGGTTGCCGGCCTTGTCGTACAGCTCGGCCGCCTGCCACAGCGCGTCGCGCGTGAACGCCGGGTCTCTCTTGGTCGCCGAAAGAGCTTCGAACTCCGCGGCCGCCTTGCCCGTCTGGCCGCTTTCCAGATAGCACACCGCGAGCTTGCCGGGCACCTCGGCCTGCAAGGCGTGCGCCGGGTAGGCGCGGCGAAACCCCTCGAGCACGCGCGTCGCGCCGTTCCAGTCCTTGAGGCTGATCAGCGCCGCGGCCGCGTCGTACTCCGCGTTCGCCCGCATCGGCGAATTCGGCACCACGCTGCCGACGCGCAGGAATTGATCCGCGGCGGCGCGCATGTCGCCCGCGGCGCGTGCCTGCTCGCCCTGCTTGTAGACCGAGGCGGCGAGTCCCTCGGCCAGGCCGGCGCGGGCGGAGGCGTTGGCGGGGGTGAGCGCCAGCGCTTCCCGGTAGGAGCGTTCCGAGCGCGCGAAAGCCCCCTGCTTGAACTCGATGTGCCCGAGCACCGTCCAGGCGGTGCGGCGCAGGCCGGGGGCCGCCGGCGGCCGCAGGGCGAGCACCTGCCCGGCCAGGGCGGCGGCGGAATCCGCATCGCCGTTGACGTAGCTCTTCTCCGCGGCGTCGACCAGCACCGCGGGCGCGCGCGCGTCGGCCGGGTTGGACTGCGCGAATCTCCGCGCGCTCTCCACCGACCGCCGTCTGACCGAACGCAGCTCCTCGCCCTTGGCGAGCTTCTCCTGCTGCGCGTACGCGAGCAGCGCGGCATAGCCCGCGTCCGCCGATTTCTCGTGGCGCGGATACTGGTAGGCCGCGCGCTCGTACTCCGCGGCCGCTGGCGCGAACTCCTTGTCCTCGAACAACGCCTCCGCCAGCAGGAAATGCAGGCCCGGCGCGCGCGGATCGGCGGGGAAGGAGTCGACATAGGCGCGGTACCAGCGCGTCGCCTCCCGGTAGTCCTCCTTCTTCTTCGACTTCTGCGCCGCGGCGTGGTAGTGGCGGGCCAGCTCCTCGAGGTGCGTCTTGACGTGCGGCGCCACGCGCTGGTACGCGAGCTCGCCGTTCGCCCGCTGAAATTCGCTCCCGACGCCGTAGCGCAGGACGAACTCCTTCTTCGCGTCGAGCGCGAGCGCGGCGAAGCCCGCCTGCTGGTAGGCCTGGATCACGCGCGACTGCATCAGCGGCGACTGCGGGTGGGTGGGGTAGCGGCGGGCGAACGCGTTGAACGCCTTCGCCCCGTCCTCGACGCGTTCCTGCTTGAAATAGAGCTCGCCGAGCTGCTGATACACCCGGAATTCGTACTCGCGCCGCGCGGGCGTCGAGAAGTACTTCGGTATCGTGTCCGGTCCCTGGAGGTTCGCCAGGCTCAGGCTCACCACGCGGAACGTGTCCTCGGTGAGCTCGCGGTCGGCGCGCGTCAGCCCCGGCATCTCCTCGAGCGGCGCGTTGCTGTCGCGGCCGACGAGCTTGCGGTCGAGCACGGCGAAGAACGATAGCAGCGCGTCATCGAGACGCGCCTGCTTGAACAGGGACCAGCCTTGCATGTAGAGCGCGCGCTCGTGAAACGACGACGACTCGCCTTTCTGCAGCACCGCCCCGTAGGCGCGCTCGGCCTCGGGAAAACGGCCCAAAGCGAACAGCAGCTCGCCGCGGCGGAACTCGGCTTCGTCGCGGTAGACGCTTTGCGGATATTGCGTCACCAGGCGATTCAGGGTCGCGAGCGAGTGCCCCAGGTCGCCGGTCTGGTCGTAGGCGTGCGACAGCTGGTAGAGGACGCGATCGTTGCCGGGATGGGCCGGGTAGGTCTCCAGCAGATTCTCGTAGACATTGACCGCGTCGCGATATTCGCGCGCCGCGGTGCTCTCCCGCGATCCTTCCCGCGCCTGCTCGATTTCGAGGTCGCCGAGACGGCGCATCGCCTCCGGACGCATGCGGTCGCGCGGCGCGGCGTCGAGAAACTTGCGATACGCCTGGATGGCGGCGGCGCGGCTGGCATCGATCGCGGCGTCCCGCTCCACGACCATCTGTCGCCGCTCGAGGCTCGCCAGCGTTTCGCCCTCGAGGCTCCCGGGCGTCCCCGCTTCGTGGGAGCCGGCGCAGGCCCCGAGCACCCAGACGCAAGCCACGACGACGAGGCGTTTCACGGCGACTTCTCCGTCGTGCGCACGGCGCGATCGTAGATCTGCGCCACGGCAAAACGCGCCTGCGTGACGTAAGTCGCGATCTGCTCGCGCCGCCGCGCCAGCTCGGCCGTTGCGACGTCGGCCAGATATTTCTCCTGCGCCAGGGCGGCGGCGCCGACTTCCGCCTGAAGGCGCGCGATCTGGGCGCGCAACACCTCGATCCGGCCTTCGTATTCGTCGAACCGGGCGGGGCCCCTGGCCTGCTCCTGCAGCAGCGTCGCGCGCCGCGCTTCGGCGTCGGTGATCGAGCGGTCGGCCTCCTGCAGCGCCTTCCTCTGCTCCCACAGGCGCGCGCTGTACTGCGCCGACAGATCCCACGTGAGCAGGCCGCGCAGCCGCCGGTATTTCTCGCGAGCCGCGTCCCGCTGCTCCGGCTCGGCGATGCGATCGAGCCCGGCGCGCACGCGCTCCAGGCGCTCGGCGAGCGCACGCTCCTTTTGAGCCGCGAGCGCCTCGGCATCCTCTTCGCGCTCGATGCGCTCCAGTCCCTGGACCTCGCGCGCATGGGCGGCGCGCAGCCGCTCGACCTGGAGGGCACGCTCGCCCGCGATCACGCGCGGCAGCCGTTCCGCAAACCCCTGGCGCCGGGTCGCGAGCATGTCGCGGTAGACCCCGATGTTCCGCGCCCAGGTCTCGAGATTGCGCGACAGGAAGCCCAGGTCGCGGTAGCTCTTCAATCCTTCCTGAAACTCGTGGCTCGCCAGCAGCTCGCTCAGATAGCGGCCCTCGGGCGTATCCGGCGGCCGGCGCACGCGCCAGAACCATCCCGATTCTTCTCCCGGGTTGTCGCGCAGGATGTTCTCGACCAGCGCGCCGCGGCGAATCGCCGCGATCGCCTCGTCGAGGCGCGCGGTCTCGCGCGTGTAGGCATCGAGCGCCCGTTCGTAGTTGGCGAGCGACTGGCGATACGCGCCCAGCTTTCCCAGGGCGAACGGCACCGCGAGCAGCGATTCCTGCACCGCAGTGTCCTCCATCGGACGATCCGCCAGCTCCGTCCACGGCACCAGCGCTCGCTCATAGTCGTTGAGCTCCGCGTGCGTCCAGCCCAGGCCGAGCAAGGCCTTGTTGGACAGCAGGCCGTTGAGACGCACCCGCTCGAGATAGGGCTCGGCGCGCGCCGGAGCCTCGTTTTGCAGGAAGGCGTAGGCAAGCGCCACGTTCGCCTTGTCCCGCAGCGCCGAGAGCTCCTCGCCGCGAGCGGCCTCGCGACCGATCTCGTCGAGCAATTCCACCCCGGCGTCGCGCTCGCCCGCCTGGACCAGCGCCACACCCAGGTTGTAGCGCCCGTAGGCGGCCCACGCCGAGCGGCTGGAGGCCCGCCGCAGCATGGCGATGGCCTCGGGATATTGCTGGCGGCGCAGCAGCAGCACGGCGTGCAATACCAGGCGCTCGTCCTCGAGGTCGCCGGGCAAGGGGCCCCGCACCCGCGCGATCGCTTCCTCGGCCTCTGCGGCGTAGCCGCGCTGGTAGCGGATCTTGGCCAGGTAAAACCAGGCGCGGTCCCGGACTGCCGGGGGCGCGCCCGCGTCGATGAGCGCCTGGAAGATACGCCCGGCTTCCTGGTGCAGCCCGTACGACAGCAGCATGCCGCCGCGCAGCAACTCGGCTTCTTCGCTGTGATGCGGCATGCGCGCGAAATGCTGCGCCGTCATGAGCCGCGTCAGCGCCGAGAAATAGTCCTCCTGGAAGAAGTAGAACAGCACTTCGCCGAAGTGCGGATCCTTGACGACGTGCCGCTCGTCCGCGCGCGCCGCACCGGCGACGAGCGCCGCACCGGCGAGCACCGCGAACAGGATCCGCGCCATCGCAGTCACGTCCTTACCACTCCTTGACGCGGAACTCCGGCCGCTGGCCGCGGGTCTCGTCCCGGATCTGAAGCTCGATGTACTTGGGATCGGTTCCCTTCTCGAACGTCAGCGTCGCGCCGCGCCGATAGTCGCGCCAACGGGGTCCCTTGCCGGTGAACACCGCGACCAGCTCGTGCTTGCCCGTTCTCAGATTTCCCATATACAGGCGCTGCACGCCGCCGTGCTGCAGGGCCCGCAGCTCGCGTTCGGTGTAGAGGTAGTTGGTCACGACCGAGTTGTCGAGCTTGAGCTGCACCGAGTCGAGGTCGAAAAGCGTTCCCACGTCCACGGAGACGAACACCGCCACCTGCGTGCTCGCCGGAAACAGCAACTCTTCCTCGAGCACCAGCAGATCGCGATTGAGCTCCATCGCCTCCTGCTTGAGCGACTGGACTCTGGTATCCAGGCTCTGGGCGTCACCCGGCGGAGGCTTGGCCGGGTCCGCCGCCATCGCCAGGCCGGCGCTCAGCGCCAGCGCCGGAAGGACACGCGGCAGCGAGCGGAAAAACCTGATCGAATGAATCGTCATGGCTGCATCTCCCGTCTAGAACCACCCCGACAGAAACACCTGGAAGACATTGGCCTGGTAGGTATACAACTGGCCGGTGCGCACGTCGGTGAAGTTGTTGTAGCTGTAGCGGATGAACTCGTAGTCGAAATTCAGGGTCGCGCGGCTGAGCTTGTAGCGGTTGTTGAACAACAGATAGCTTGCCTTGACCCCCAGGGAGTTGCTGGAGAAGTCGCTGAGCTCGCGGTCCCGCGCCATGAAGGTCATCTGCGTGGTGAAGTTGTCGGCGTAGAACGACGCCGCCGACTGCTTGTAGTGTCGCAGGCGCGGCTCGACCAGCCAATGCTCGTCGAAGCGGCTCCCGTATCCCAGCTCCACCGTCTGAGCGCGGATATCCCAGGTGTCCCAGAAATAGCGATAGCGCAGGTATCCCGACGATTTGAGTTGCCCGTCCTTCGAGTCCAGGCCTTGGATCATGCCGAAGGCGAGCGCGTGGCTGTCCCGGGTGCGGGGATAGACTTCCGGAACCGACAAGCCCAGCAGCCGCGCGGAGCGATAAGGACTCTGCAGATAGCCCTCCTCCAGGATGGCCTCGTAATTGAGATTCATCAGCAGGCTCCTGGTGACGACCTGCGACACCCCGAGCTTGTATTGATAGCGGTTGGCGTGGTCGGAGAAATCCGTGTGCGACTTGCCGACATCGGCGCGGCTCTGGCTGTAGCCCAGGCTGAGGGTGGTCAGGCCGTCGAATACCTCGTGCGCTACCGTGGCGCCGACCGTGCCGGTGACGTAGTCGGGCTCGTTGCTGCGCTGGAGCGATAGCCCGACGGTCGTGTTGCGGTACAGGTAGTCGACGCCGCCGCCGTACTCCTGCCGCTTTTCCTTGAACGGGCTGGCCGTCGTCACGACGTCGATCGAGGCGCAGCTCACGTTGTCGACGAAATACGAAGCGTAGGCCGACAGGCGCTCGCCCACCCCCTTGCGCACCAGCAGCGCCGGACCGTCCACCCGGGTCCCGCCGCCGTTGTAGTAGTGATACAGCAGATCCACGCGGTCTTCGGGAAGCAGCGCTGCGCGCACCGGCGCGGCGAAAAGGCCCACCAGCGCCAGCCACAGGGCACGGGCGAAGGTCCTCAATTGCATCCGCATCCGCCCCCCTCGGCGACCGTGGCGCCGCGCGCACCCTCGCGCACATCGTGGACGTGCTGCAGGACCTTGTCCGACAGAGAGTCGCGCGAAACGCTCATCAGCGGGTCGGCGAGCCAGCCGCGCTCGTAGGGCTTGACCCACGGCTCGACGGTGCAACCGCCGAGGCAGATCGCCGCGACCACCGCCGATAGCGCGCGCAGCTTCATTCTTTGAGCAACTGCCGCACCTGCTGCTCGTACTTCCGCTCATAGCCCTCGTAGTAACCGCGATGCACGTAGCGCACGCGCCCGTCGCGGTCGACCACCACGGTCGCCGGCATCGTATCCACGCCATACAGCTTCGCAACGGCCTTGCCCTCGTCGAACAGTGTCGGAAACCGCAGCTCGAGCTTCTTCAGCATCGCCTCGGCGTCCTTGCGGTTGTCGTCGACGTTGACCGCGAGGAGCATGAAGCCGGCGGCGCGATATTGCCCGTACAGCTTGTTCAGCAACGGCAGCTCCTGCCGGCAGGGGCTGCACCAGCTGGCCCAGAAATTGATCAGGACCACCTGACCGCGGAGCTCGCTCAAGCGCACGTTGCGACCGCTGTCGCTCTTCGACGCGAAGTTGGGCGCCGCCGTTCCGACCGCCGGCAGCGCCGCGGCGGCTCCCGGGCTGGCGACGGAAAGTACCAGCAGCGCCAGCAAGGCAGTGAACGAACGTCCTCGTGAACTCATCTCGCCGCTCCCTCAGAAGTAGGCCGCCAGGCCCAGCGTCATCTCGAAATTGTGCTTGAGCTCGTTCTTGCCCAGAAGATCGGAGCTGAACATCTGGTCTCGCATCTCGAAACGCATCGAGAACCAGTCCACGGGAAGGACGCGGATTCCGATCCCGAAGTTGAATGCCGTGTGGTTTTCGTTGTTGAAGTTCACGTTGCCCACTCCGCCGACGAGATAGACCGCCGAGGTCATCGCCCGGTCCCTTCCCAGGAACACCTCTCCGGGAAACAGGTTGCAGCCGACCGAGAGGTAGTAGTACGAAAGGGGCATGACCTCCTTGGTGAAGATGGGAATGCCCAGCCCGCGGTAGGACTCGTCCGAGACCTTCGAGCGCCCGTAGGTTCCTTCGAGAAAGAAGTCCTCCGTGACGTGATACCCGAGGCGCAGGCCGGCCGAAGGCTTCGTCCCGAAATTCTGCACGCTGAGAATGCCGACGAAGGCGCCGATCTCCACGTCGTTGGCGCGGATCTTCGGAATGTGGACATCGCGCCGGTCGACCTGCGCGGGAATCACCGGCTCCGGGACGGATTCCCTCGCTTGCGCCACGGCCACCGCCGGTACGAGCATGCTCGCCGTCACCATCAGGAAGGAAAGGAGCGTTGGGTTCCTCATGAGCAGTAGATCCGGCTAGAAAAAGAACGCGGCACCAAGCGACAACTCGGTGTAGTCGTCCGTCCTGTTGTAGTCGATCAGCGCAACGTGCTTCTTCGCCTCGACGCGCAAGAAGAACTGGCGCGTGACGTAGTAACGCAGGCCGACGGCCGCGTTGGCGAGATTCCCCTTGGTCTCGATCGCGCTCACCAGCGTGGCCTTCGGCGTGTTGGTGAACCGTCCCGCCCCGATCGCAAGGAAGGGGGACCAGCGCAGGTCCGGAAACGGCAGCGACACGAGCGAGATGTAATACAGCGAGGTGGTGGAAAAATCGCCTGCGGACTGTGACATCGTCAGCTCCACCTCGATATTCTCGTGCAGGCGGTAGCCCGCGTAGGCCGACAGCAGGGGATCGTGGTTGAGCGAGCCGTAGGAAAATCCCAACTCCATGCGCCGGGCGAGATAGTCGTCGAACAGCACGTCGCGAAACGTCTTCTTCTCCCCGGCCTCGGTGAGCGTCGCCTCCATCTGCGCGCGCGACACCCAGCCTTCCCTGTCGCGCGCCGTCCTCACCTTGAACCAGTCGGTGTGCCGCATGAGAATTTCGACGCGCTCTCCCCGCTCCGCGATGTCGAATATCGGGTAGGCGCGGCCCGGGCCGGTATGCAGCTCCAGATAGGGATCGGCCACCAATACGCGCTCGCGCGGCTCGTCGGCGACTGCCGGCAGGGCGAGCGCGACGAGCACGAAGAAGCACCATCCTGCAAGGCGGCCCGGTCTGTCCTTGTATGTGTCATGGCGGCTCCCCTCCGCCGTGCCCTTCCTCACGGAAAACCGCAGCTTGTGGACGTATTCACAACCGCGGTGCAGCGGCCGCAGGCGGGGTCCGCGTCGCCCAGGGCAGGATCGACCTGATTCCTGAGCCAGTCGAAGATCGCGAGGTAACAGCTGTCGCTCCGGCCCGAGAAGACCCGGCCGCCGCCGTGAGTCACTTCCTCCGCCGGCTTGATGAGGATCGGGCTGCTGTGCGGATTCGCCAGATCAGCCAGCGTGGTCACCACCTGCATGTCGGCGTTCACGTCCGTCGCGCTCAGGGTGAAGCGCCCGCCGTTGCCGCCGGCAAGGTGGCAGGTGCTGTTCATGCAACTCACCGTGGCTCCGTCCTGGCGGCGAATCTGGCCGGAGAGCACCGGCATCACGCAGGCCTGGAAGTCGTTGGAGCAGAGCGCCCCCTGCTGGGTCACCGCCTGCGAAGGCACCTGCGGCCCGCAGCCGGCGAGCGCCAGGGAGAGCGCCGCGATGCCGCCGATTGCACCTCTAGCGATGCTCCGCCCCTCCCCCGTCATTGGCAGGTGAGGGTGCCCGCGATCCACGCCTTGATCGTATTGTAGTCGGCGGAGCCGGCCGGCAGGAACTGCGTGGGAGGCGTGGTCGCGGTTCCGGGATGCGGAGGCGTGTCGGTGAGGATATGCGACGGGAGCAGCAACAGCAGGCTGCTGTCAGGCGCGGCGATGTTCGTCACCATCGTGGCCGTGACGCCGAAATCCGCCGGGGTGTTTCCCGTCAGGACGAACCGGTTCCGCGTCGGAGTGAAATTCTGGTTCACCGGCCCGCCGCTGGTTCCATTGCCACCGAAGGCCTGGTGGCAACTCGCACAACTGTTCTGCCTCTGCAGAATCGGCTGCACCTTGCAGGCGAATACGGACTCGTCAAGCCGAGCCGCCGCCGAGCGCAAGGCAGTCCCATTGTAGGGGTCGTTGAAATAGGTTCCGCCGATGTCGATCCATTCGGTGATGATGCGCTTCTCCGCGGCAGTCAAGGGACTTGCAATCGTCGTGTGGTTCACGTAGGTGGCGCTGTTGAAGCAGGAGCCGCCGCCCGCCCGGCAGAAGGCGCGCTGGGTCGTGCTGCTCGCGTCGGCCTTGAGCGTCTGCTCGAACAGGCGCTCGATCAGCCGGCTGCCGCGGGCGCTGGCCGGCGCTACCGGGGGAACCTCGCGCGCGATCATGAACTCGCCGTCCTCGTTGACGGTGATGATCGGTTCCATGGTCGTGGGGTCTAGGAGCGGAGGGCCGACCATCAGGCTCTGATACCCCAGCGTGCGTCCGAACTCACCCGACATCGTGTTGCTCAGGTCGAGCCCCGCCGCCGGGGTGACCCCGCTGTGGCAGCTCGCGCACTTGGCGGTGAGAATCGGCTGGATGTGGTCCGGGAAATTGATGACGATGGCGCAGTCCTTGGCCGACCAGGTGGTGGCGCAGGAGGCCGGGCCCTTGACGGGCGACGCGCTCAGGCCCGCATAGGTGAGCGAAATCGGCGCCTGCGGCGCGATGCTCGTGCCGTTTTGACTGTTGTAGATCGGCGTCCAGTAGTCCGTGTAGATCGGGCTGCCCCCAAGGTTCGAATAGCTCGCATCGGCCGAGGCCCGCGTTTCCGCCTGGGTGGCCGCGGCCCCGGGAATCGGATTCGTGGTGGTGAGCCGCGAGGAGTGACAGCCCTTGCAGAAGCGCCGCTCGCCTTCGCGCGCCTGGATCCAGTGCGTATGCTCGGTGAACTGGCGCCCGTTGGCATCGAGCACGGTGATGTTGATCGCGGTGTCGGCCGGAACATGCGCGCGGATCGAGCCGTCGGGCTCGACCTGCCCGTAGCCGACGATCTGCTGCATCTCGAACTCCGTCTCGCCCAGCGCAGTGCGGTCCATGCCGGAGGGCGTGGGCACCGCCTTGGTGATACGGAAGAAGCGCGCCACGCGGCTCGCATACTGCGATGTACCCGGGGTCGAGAGGCCGGCGATATCGGGCTGGCCTGCAACGCGCGGTATGGACTCGCCGGGGGCGAGCACGGCGTTGCCCATGCGCTGCTTGTCGTCGGTGTCGTAGACCGTGTGGACGTCGAACAGCCCGAGGCCCGCGGGGATGTTGGTGTCGGGCGTGTATTGCGGGATGACCGCCGGCTTCGGGCGCGCCTGCAGGGCGACCGGATAGGCGAAATAGAAACCATCCTGCGGCAGGACCACCGGCCGCAAGGTCTTGGAATTGAGGTCGAGCATGTAGATGCCGTAGCGCGGCGTTCCCTCGACGGTGATCGCATTGCCCAAGGGATCGGTCCCGGCCTGCGGCTGCGAAGGAGTGTAGACCGTCAGCACCCGGTTGGTGCCGTCCCAGAGCGGGTACGGATTGCGGTAGCGCCCGAGCGGCGACACGCCCCGGTCTCGCATGGCGTCGCGTTGGGAAGGCGAGGCGCCGAGCAGCCATTCCGATACCGCGAACTGGCCGGCCTGCCGGCCCAGCTGATTGGCCGGCGCATTGCTGCCGGGCTGGTCGACGTCCGCGTAGTTGGTATGGTCGATGATTTCCAGCGACCCTCCCTCGCGCGTGCGGGAAAGCGGCATGAGCGTGGCGATCAGCCGCCCGTCGGGCAGCTCGCGCGGCTGCATGTAGCTGTTGCCGGGGCTGTGCGCACCGTAGACGACGAACAGGTTGGTGCCGTCCGGATTCACGCTGAAGATCGTGAACTGATTGCGCTCGCCGACGTGGTCCCAGCGCGAATACAGGATCTGGCCGTTGCTCAGGACGGTCGGATTGCGATCGTGGCTCTGATCGAAGGAGATCTGACGGCAATTGCTGCCGTCCGAATTCATCACGTGCAGCACGGTCGTCTGCTCGCGTTCGTACTCGTCGACGTAGGTGTAGCTGGCGGGCTGCAGCCCCTGGGCCGTGCCTTGCGCCAGCATCTGGCCTTTGGTCGTTTCCTGGCGGTTCGAAACGAATGCGATGCGCCCGTCGGGCAGATAGGTCGGCTCGGTGTCGTCGCCCTGGACGGCCGCGTCGCAGGCGATACGGCGCATCGCCTTGGTCCCGGTGTCGTACTCCCAGATCCCCCAGTTGGCGTCAGCCGGGCGACGCATCGCGAAAACGATCTTGGTTCCATCGAAGGAAACGGCCGGCTGGGTCACGTCGCCCTGCCCGTTGGTGTAGGGGCCGGTGATGTTGGTTTCTGTGCCGCTGGGCGAGGACTTGTCGCGCATATAGAGATCGCCGCCCTGGCCGGTGACGACGGCGTCAGTCGGGTTACCCAGCGCCGAGACCGGGCGCTTGACATAGGCGATGGCGACGTCGCCCTCCACCGTGACGGAGCTGCCGCTCCCGGTGCAGGCGGCCAACCCGGCGACGATGCAGGCGATTGCCGAAGTGATGCTACGCTCGATCTGCTTGTCCATATCCGCCTCCTGCGCTTTACGCGACTGCTACTTGTGGTGAACCCCGACGCAGCCCCGCCGTGGTGTGCATGTTTCCGCCGGAGTCGATGATTACCGCGTCGATACCGGGGAAGGACTCGACGAACCGGATTCCGCGTTCGGGTCCCATGATGAACACGCTCTTGGAAATTCCCTCGGTGGTGGTCGCATCCGGTCCGATGATGGTGACGCTGCGCGAGCCGGTCGCCGACATCCCGGTCCTCGGGTCGAGGATATGGTGATGGCGCACTCCGTTCGTCTCGAAATACCGCTCGTAGTCGCCGGAGGTGGAAATCGCCGCGTCCACCAGCGGCATCGTCGCCACCATGGCGTCCTTGCGCCTGGGATCTCGGATCCCGATCATCCACGGCCGTCCGCGCCTGTCGCCAAGCACGCGGCTGTCACCGCCGGCGACGACCAGCGCTTGCTTCACGCCGCGCTCCTTGAGCAGGGCGATGCAATTGTCCACGGCGTAACCCTTGGCTATCCCGCCGAGGTCGATACGTACTCCGCCGCGGGCGAAATGGACCGTGCGCCGCTCGCGGTCCAGCCGGAGGTGTCGATAGTCGAAGCTGGGCAGCGCCGCTGCACGCTGTTCCTCCGTGGGCTTGACGCCGTTGCGGTAGTCGAACAGGCATCCGACGCTGGCGAACGTGATGTCGAATGCCCCTTGCGACACCTTCGAGAACTCGAGCGAACGGGCGAGCAATCCGAACATCTCCTCGCTGATCGGCAGCGGCGCCTTTGCCGCTTCGCGATTGATGCGCGACAACTCGCTGTCCGGCTTGAACGGGCTCATCGCGCGGTCGATGCGGTGCATTTCCTCCATCACCGCGTCCAGGGCCGCTCCGCCCTTCGCCGGATCCTCGTGCCACAGCTCCGCGCGTATCGCGGTGCCCATGATCGCTTCCTCCCGGCTCAGCCATTTCACCTGAGCGGGTTTGACCTTGGAAATGATTCGCAGCGCGCTGATCATCTTGGGTGCCGCAGATTTGAGGACCGGGTAGTTTTTTCCGTATCCCGTTACAAGTCAACCCAAGAACTCGAATGCCGGCATCATATTGACGCAAGTCGCGCTCGCGGTCCGGGCGACTGAGACAAATTCAACGAAGGTGCGAGAAGACTGTCGCCTTCAGGCGACAAACCGGCAAGCCGGAAACAAACTTGTTGATTGGTTGGTAGGGCGTGTAGGGATCGAACCTACGACCAACGGATTAAGAGTCCGCTGCTCTACCAGCTGAGCTAACGCCCCTTTGAGCCGGAATATTCTGCGTGGATACGGCAAATTCACGCGAATTTTAGCACAGAGGTGCCGTCATCCCGGGCGCAACGAGGGATCTCCACGCGTACCGAGATTCCACGGGCTTCGCCCTCGGAATGACAGAACTCCGGCTCGCCGCCTCAGCCCACCGCGGCCGGCGCGATCGCCTCGATGTCGGTCGCGACGTCGACGATCACCGGGCGGTCGGCCTGCAGGGCGCGCTGGATCGCCGGCCCCAGCTCGGCCGGCTTCTCGACGCGGATGCCGAGCGCGCCGATGTCCTCGGCAACCTTGGCGAAGTTGACCATGCGGTAGGTCCACAGCTCCCGCGCCTGCTCGGTCTGCTCGCCGCCGTAGACGCGGTCGAAGCCGCGCTTGGACTGGTTGCCGCTCGCGTTGTTGTTGACCACCGTCACCGAGTTGATCTTCCAGCGCACCGCGGTTTCGATCTCGCCGATGTGATACCAGAAGCCCGCGTCGCCGGTGAACACCACCACCGGGCGATCGGGACATGCGCACTTGGCCCCGAGGCCCGCGGAGAACGCCCAGCCGAGGTGGCCGGCCGAGCGCATGTAGCTCTGCGCGCTTGTGCGCAGGTCGTACATGCCGCCCATCCACATGCCGGCGTGGCCGGTGTCGACGAGCACGATACCGTCATCGGGTACGAGCCGGGTGAGCTCCGCGCACATGCGCTCCGGGCGGATCGGAACCGCCTCCGAGTCGAGCACGGGGCGGTACTTGGCGTACCACTCCTTGCAGACCGCCTGCGCCTGCTCGACCCAGGGCTTTCTCTTCGCCGCCGTCTTCGCGTCGGCCTGCTCGAGCATGCGCGCCAGCACGACCTTCGCGTCGCCCAGTACCGAAGCCTTGAGCGGATAGTTGCGGCCCAGCGCCTCCGGGTCGATATCGATCTGGACCGCGGCGACGCCGATCTTCGGCACCGCCCAGAAGTGGGTGGTCATGCCGCCGGTCTCGCTGCCGACGAAGCACACCAGATCCGCCTGCCCCACCACCCGGTTGGCGCTTTCCCGCGAATAGGTGCCGCACACGCCCAGCGACAGCGGGTGCACGCCGGGGATCGAATCCTTGCCGTTGAGCGAGGTCGCGACCGGGATCGCCAGCCGCTCGGCGAGCGCGACCAGCTCCCTGCCCGCCTGCGAGGCGCGCACGCCGCCGCCGGCGACGATCACCGGCCGCTGGGCGTCCTGCAGCACCTTCAGTGCGGCGAGCACGCTCTTCGCATCGGGCTCGGGACGGAACGGCGGCACGCGGGCGAACTGCTCCTCGACGAGCGGCTCCATCTCCGCCTCCTCGGCGTCCACCTGGCCTTCGTTGCCGCGGAATTGCAGGTGGACCGGTCCCGGCGTTCCCGACACCGCGACGCGGAACGCCTGGCGCACCATGTCCGGAAAGCGCGACACGTCGTCCACTGTGGCGTTGAACTTGGTCACCGGCTCGAAGGCCGGGACGTCGTCCACTTCCTGATACACCTTGCGGAATTTCGTCCTGGGATCGCGGCCTCCCGTGAAAGCGATCACCGGCGAATGCGCGAGGTGCGCGTCGCGCAGGCCGGCGGCGAGATTGAGCGCGCCGATGACCTGCGCCATGCACACGCCGGGGCGGCCCGACGCGCGCGCATAGCCGTCGGCCATGTAGGCTGCGGATTTCTCGCCGTGGGCGTGGATGCGCTTGATCCTGGTGCGCATCTCCATCTCTGCGAGGGTGCGGCGCAACACCGCCGGAACCATGAAGACGTGCGATACGCCGTAGCCGGCGAGCATGTCGGCGAGGCATCGGGCCCCGGTGATCTTGGCCATTGGTCTTCGCTTTCTCCCTGAACAAAGTTGCGGCGAATGATACAGGGCGGCCGCAAACTTCGCGGCGGCGACCGGCTAGAAACTCAACGCCAGCCCGATGGACCAGCCCTTGACGTTCCCGCCGAACTGGTAGCGTGCCATCAGGCGCGTGCGCGTCACAGTGACGTCGTAGGCGCTGGAGTCGAGCTCGAGGCCCGTGCCAAGCGAGCTCAGGTCGTCGAACCCGAGGACGCCGTCCAGATCGCCGAGAAAGGTCGTGTGGGCGAACTCGAGCACGTAGCGGAGCGGCCGCTTCAGCATGGACACGCCTGCCGGCGCGCGCCAGCGCGACCAGAAACTGACGCTCTGGGAATCGGCGCTGCCCTGCACCGCCGTCGAGCTGGCGCCGAAGCTCCGCAGGTAGATGTTGGTGTAGCGCAGCTCGACGTCGATCTCGTTCTCGGGCCGGTAGCGCTCGTAGTCGAGCACCAGCGAGCCGCCGAGGCCGTAGGCATCGAGCCGGCCGTTCGCGAGAAAGTCGAACTCGGCCCCGGTTCCGGTCTGGCCGGAAGCCGAGACGTTGCTGTCGACTCGCCCGTACGAGAAGTTGAAGATCGGGCGCAACGCGAGCTCCCGCGCCAGCGGAAAGTCCCACCCGATTCCCCCCGTCGCCGAGTACGCGTCCCATTTCGCCGCGACCGAGCCGGTGGCCGGGCCGCCGCTCACGACGAAAGTCGGATCGTAGCGCGCGTAGCCCAGGGTGCCCTCGAGGTAAAGCGGAAATTCCCTGCTCAGCGTGAAGCCGCCGCCGAGCGTGGTCATGCGGAAGTCGGGGTTTCCCGTCGCGGCGTTGGCGATGGAAAGCGCGCCGGTGGTGACGTCCGGCGTCAGCATATAGCCCATCAGCGCGAGCACGCCGTTGACGCGCTTCTGCAGGTCGCCGTCGATCAGCTGCGCGAGCGCAAGCGGCGAGGCAAGCGCCCACGCGGCACCCAGTGCAAAGGCTGCGAGATTCGAACGATGCGAGACCAAGGATCGTTTGAGAAGTATCCAACCCGACCCTATTCTGCTACTCCTTCAGCTGGGTCGGCTTGATCCGGGAGATCACGGCATCGAAGCCGGCGCTTGCGACCTGTCGGACCTTGGTCCAATATGAGTCATTGCCCGCCCGGACTACGCCCGCAGGCATAGGTGCTTGCGCTTACCGCATGTTCAGCCAGGAGGAACGATGAAATCGATCTTGAGGACTTTTCCAATGGTCGCGGCCGGCACGCTTGCCTGCGCGCTCGCACTGCCTTCCACGGCGCAGGCCCAGGGCGCGCCTCGCGGGGGCAGCCTGGAGTTCATGCTGCCCTTTGTCTACACCCCATCCACGAGCTTCAGCGGACAGGGCGGATCGAGCGCCGACATCAACTCGAATCTGGGGTTCGGGTTCGCGCTCGGTTACAACGTCAACAACCATTTCCAGGTGGGCGGCATCATCAGCTGGAATGCCCGGAATTACACCGCGACCCTCAAGGATGACGCTACCGGCGGAGCCAGCAGGAAGGCGACCGGCACGCTGGAGACTTCCACGATCGGGCTCAATGCAACCTACTTCCTGATGCCTTCGGGGTTCACTCCCTACCTGACGGGCGGGATCGGGAGCACCTGGGTGGACACCAACATTCCCAACGGGGCGCCCTCGACCGGGTGCTGGTACGACCCCTGGTACGGATACATCTGCAATACGTATACGCCGACCAAAACGCAGACGGCCTTCAGCTACACCGCGGGGGCCGGAGTGCGGTTCGAGATGACCCGGACGGTTGCCGTGCAGGGAAGCTACAACAGGATGTGGGTCGACCTGAGCAACGGAAGCCCCTCGATGGACGCCTGGAGGCTCGACTTCGTCTTCCGGCTGTAAAGCACTCGGGCCTTACGCTGCGCGGCGCACGCGCGCCCGGCCGGCCTCACCAGGTCCGCGAGCGTGCGCGCGCCCATTTTCAAGAACCTGATCATCCTCGCCTGCGTCGTACCGCTCGGCAGTTGCGCCACGATCGAGCGCAACGAGTTGAACGAGAAGTACGGCTCCGCCGATCCGGCGCGTTACCACAAGCCGGCGTCCACCGACCCGGCCGCCGCGGAATCCTGGCAGAAGGCGAAACGGGTGTTCGACCGGCGTTGCGTGCTGTGCCATGCCTGCTCCGACGCTCCCTGCCAGCTGAGTCTCGCCTCCTTCGAAGGCGTTGCGCGCGGCACGAACAAGACTCCCGTCTACGACGGCGGGCGGCTGCGCGCCGCGGACCCGACGCGCCTGTTTGTCGACGCGCACGGACCGGCCGAGTGGCGCAAGCGCGGCTTCTCTCCGGTTCTGAACGAGCGCGCCTCGACCACCGAGGCGGATCTCGACGCGAGCGTGCTGTTCCGCGCGCTGCGCCTCAAGGATGAGGCGGGAGCAAGGCCGCTCCCGGCAAGAACCGCCGCCGATGCGCCGCAATCCTGCCCGGCCATCGAGGAGTTCGAGCGTTTCGCCGCGGCCTCGCCTCCGGGAATGCCTTACGGCCTTCCGCAGCTGACACCCGACGAAACAGGCGCGATCGCCCGCTGGCTGAAGGCCGGCGCGCCTCACGCCGCCGCGCCCGCGCCCTCGCCAGCCGTGCTCGCGCAGGCGGCACACTGGGAGGCGTTCCTCAACGCCGACGACCTCAAGGCGCGGCTGATGAGCCGCTATCTCTTCGAGCACCTGTTCTTCGCGCATCTGTATTTCGGCGAGACCGGCGCGCAACCGTTCTTCCAGATGGTGCGCTCGAGGACGCCCCCCGGACAGCCGCTCGAGCTCGTCGCCACGCGCCGGCCTTACGACGACCCGGGCGTGGCGCGCGTCTACTATCGCCTGCAACCGGTGGAGGAGACGCTGGTCATCAAGACGCACATCCCCTACCGGCTGGACGACGAGCGCATGGACAGGTTCCGCCGCTGGTTCCTCGACAACCTGGTGCCGGTGACGGCGCTGCCCTCCTACGATCCGGAGACCGCGGCCAACCCGTTCGCGACTTTCCGCGACATCCCGATCCGCTCGCGCTACCGCTTCATGCTGGAGGAGGCGCATTTCACCATCTCCGGATTCATCAAGGGGACGGTATGCCGCGGCCAGATCGCGCTCAGCGTCATCAACGACCGCTTCTGGGTGTTCTTCCTCAATCCGAACCTGCCCACCCTCGATCGCGACGCGGAGTTTCTCGCCGGACAGGCCGACTACCTGCGCCTGCCCGCCGAGAGCGGCAGCAACGCCTTCCTGCTCGACTGGATGAGCTACGGCCGCAATGAAATGAAGTTTCTCCAGGCGAAAGCCGAGTACGCCACGAAGATCATGAACATCCTGGATACGCCTCCGACCCTGGACCTGCTGTGGGACGGGGACGGCGTCAACCCCAGCGCCGGGCTCACCGTGTTCCGCCATTTCGACCAGGGCTCCGTGGTGCAAGGCCTGGTGGGGACGCCGCCGAAAACCGCGTGGATCATCGGCTATCCGCTCCTCGAGCGCATCCACTACCTGCTGGTGGCCGGCTTCGACATCTACGGCAACGTCGGGCATCAGCTCAACACGCGCATCTACATGGATTTCCTGCGCATGGAAGGCGAGGCGAATTTCATCGCGCTGCTGCCGAAGGCGGACCGCAAGCCGGTGCGCGACCACTGGTATCGCGGCGCCGAGTCCAGGGCGAAGGACTACATCGACGGCGTCGTGACGCAATTCCCGCTCGAGACCGGGATCACATTCAAGACCGCCGCGCCCTCGCGCGAGCTGATGCTGATGGCGCGCGATCGCCTGCAACCGGCGCTCAGCCGCAAGGCTGCGCTGGTGCGCGACAAGGCAGGCGCCTCGGTGCAGGCCGCCGTCGCGCGCCTCGGAGGGCTGGACGGACGCCGCGTGTCCTTCCTGCCGCAGCTCGCCTGGCTCATCGTCGACGAGAACGGCCGCGAGCGCCATTTCACGGTGCTGCACAACAACGCCCACAGCAACATCTCGCATCTCTTGGACGAGGACAAGCGGCGCTTGCCCGACGAGGACACGCTCACCGTCCTGGAAGGCCTGGTCGGCGCGTATCCGAACGCGTTCTGTCGCGTGAAGGCAGAAGAATTGCCCGCTTTCGTCGAGGGCGTGGAGCAACTGGGCAGCGCGGACGACTACGCACGGCTCACCGCGCGCTTCGGCGTGGCCGCGTCCGATCCGGATTTCTGGAAAGTGAGCGACCGGGTGATCGACGCCCTGGCCAGGCAGTCGCCGGTCGATGCGGCGCTGCCCGACTACGGGCGCTTCGAGCTGCGCTGACCTGTTTACTTGATCGCGAGCGGGTTGGTCGGCGATCCCACCGCACCGGTGATCGGGATCGCCGGCGCGACGAACAGGAACTCGTACACCTTGTCGGCGGCGCAATCCTCGGCCAGCTCCTTCACGTAGAAGATCTCCCCCATGGTCATGCCCATGATGGGAATGGTGATCCAGTGCCAGGGCTGGTTGATTCCCGGCTCGGTCTCGTTCGGCCGCACCTCGCAGCCCCAAGTGTCGGAGGCGAGCGCGGCGAGCTCGGTGCGCTGGATCCATCCGAGCGTCTCGAAGGAAAAGCCGGGCGCGTCGCCGCCGGGATAGCCGTCCCAGCTTCCTGCCTCGAGCTTCGCCTCCATCTGGCCGGTGCGCACGACGATGAAGTCGCCGCGCTTGAACTGGACGTTCTGCTTCTTCGCGGTGAGATCGAGCTCGGCGCTGGTGATGGCATGGCCGTCGGGGAGCACCTCCATGCCCAGGGCGCGCGGCACGTCGAGGAACACCCCGCGTCCGACCATGCGGTTCTTGGTCTTCTCGATGCCGCACTTCTGCGCGCCGTTGGAGGTGACCTCGCGGCAGTCGTAGCCGTTCCACATGTTGTTCTCGTAGAACACGTGCCCCAGGCCGTCCCATTGCGTGCCGCATTGGAGCGGCATCACGACCATGTCGTCGGCGGCGCGGATGCCCCGATGATCCAGCACCCCCGAATAGGCGTCGGTGCCGGTGCGCAGCATGGTGTGCACGGGGTTGATGCGTCCCATCGACGGATACTTGCTCTTCGCGCCCTGCGGTCCGTTGTTGTCGAAGTTGAGCGCGAGCGAGATCACCCTGCCCTTCTTCACCAGCCGCGCCGCGGCGACGATGTCCTCGGGCTGCGTATGGTTCAGCGTGCCGATCTCGTCCGCGGGCCCCCACTTGCCCCAGTTCTTGTATTTTTCCGCGGCGTCGCGGAGATCCTGGCGGGTGAGCTTGCGCGCGGGCATGGGCATTCCTCTTTCGAATCGTGAAGAAAATCGCGAGCCGCTACTTTATCCCAGCGGACCTGGGCGGTCGAGGCGCGGGCGATGATAAGATGGCCGCGAGGAGGTCCTCATGAACAGAAACATCGTTCGCGCGCTCGCGTTGGCCGCCGCCTGGTCCTTGACCGCTGTCTGCTTCGCGCAGGACTGGCCCAGCAAGCCCGTGCGCGTCATCGTCCCCTTCGCCCCGGGCGGGCCGGTCGACATCATCGCCAGGATCGTCGGCGCCAAGCTGAACGAGAGCCTCGGCCAGCAGTTCGTGGTCGAGAACCGCGCCGGCGCAGGCGGCAACATCGGCGCCGCCGCCGTGGCGAAGGCCCCCCCCGACGGCTACACCGTGCTGATGACCTCCTCGGCCTTCGTCGTGAATGCGAGCCTGTACTCGAACCCGGGGTACGACGCCGAGCGGGATTTCATCGCGGTGGCGATACCGGCTTCGCAGCCCAATATGATCATCGTGAACGCGAGCGTGCCGGCGCGCACGCTGCCGGAGTTCATCAGCGAGTCCAGGGGCAAGAAGATCGCCTTTGCGTCGCCGGGCAGCGGGACTACGCCCCATCTGACCGGCGAAAATATCCTGCGCGTCATCGCCAAGCTCGACGTTACCCCGGTCCATTTCCGCGGCGCGGGCCAGGCGGTCACCGCGGTCGTGTCGGGCGAGCCGTCGGTAGGCTGCATGGCGATCTCCGGGCCGCTGCCCCAGGTGAAAGCCGGCAGGCTGCGCGCCCTCGCTGTTTCGAGCGCCAAGCGCATTCCGGCGCTGCCCGACGTACCGACTTTCGCGGAAGCCGGGTTCCCGGGAGTCGAGGACTACACCTGGGTGGGCGTGTTCCTGCCCGCCGGGACGCCCGCTCCGATCGCGCAGAAGCTGAACGAGGCCGTCAACCGGGCGCTCGATAGCCCGGATGTGCGCGAGCGCCTCGCCGCGAACGCCTTCGATCCCGTCGGCGGCTCGCAGCAGCAATTCACCGACTACGTGAAGGCCGAGATCGTGAAGTGGGCGAAGGTGGTGCGCGACACGGGCGCGAAGCCCGACTGAGCCTAGGCGATTGACCGCGGGTCGAGGTTAGCCGCCCGCCAAAGTCTCCAGGAGCAATCTCAACTGCTCCGCGTTCCCGCATGCGTCCGAGCGCAGCTGCTGTCGCATGAGATTCTCCGACTCCCCGGACAAGACCCAACCGAGCGCCGGATCGGCGCGCCCCGGTTCCCGGCACAGGCGAAACTGAAAGTACTTCCCGCCGTTCTGCTCCGCGAGGGCGCGCAGCTCCGAAGCGGCAAGAAGCCCGCGGGCGTCGCGTGTACGGAGCAGCGCGCGCAGCGGGCTCAGGACTTCGCCCGCCGCGGTCTCGCGCTTCCTGCTCTCGGGCGTCCTGGGTTCGGCTGCGGGCAGATCCTCCGCAGCAAGATCCGGATCGTTGCTGATGAGGATCGCAATCGGCCGGACGGCTTTCGAGCCCAGTCGGTCGAGGCCTGCCTTGAGCGCCTCGCGTCCCGTCACGGCTCCGAAGTTCTCGAAGTAACCCCCGTCCACCAGATGGCTTCCGTCCCGGAGAGTCCCTGCCGGCGATACGTAGGTAAAGCGCGCGCTGGTGTGCGCCGCCGTGCTCGCTCTGATTTCGGAGTTCGGCGCAATCAGCGTGTAGAGATCGAACGCATCGCGGAACACCTTCGGCGCGGAAGCGATGTCGAGGTTGCTCGCGATCACGCGTTTGCCGGTCTCCACGTGGGTGCTGTTCAGGAGCAGCGCCGGGACGAAGCGCTCGGCCGGCCAGAACGCGCGAAAACCGCGATCCGCCCACACATCGTCGGAAAAGCCGGCGCGGCGCCAGGCGAGCTCCCAGCTCTGCTCCAGCGCCCGCGCGCGATCCGGAAAGCCGAGAGGGAGAAACCGCTGCATCAGATCCGGAAACAGAAGCGCCGCGACCGTGGGCGCCAGGAAATCCTGCGAGAGCACGGCCTGCCCGGCGCATTCCAGGCGTCCCGCCTCCTGCCCCGCCTGGCCGCAATTCCCTCGCCTGTCGGAGAGCGAAATTTCGCCGCTTGCGAGGGTGACGAATACCGCCGCGCCCAGACTTCCTCCGGAGACGCCGCTGATCGCGAACAGTTGCCTGCTGAACGTACCCGACCGGTCCTGGATGGTTCCCAGCACCGTGGCGGTCCAGAATGCGGCGCGCAGGCCGCCGCCGGCCGCCGCGACGACCACCAGGTTCGACCGGCCGTCGGGCATCCGGGGTGCCTGCTCGAGCCAACGTGACAGGGTCTGATCGATGGGCGTAGGACTGCCCATCGGCACGGTTGGCGGCAGCGTCCTGATCGCGTGGTTGTCCAGCGCCGGGAAAAAGCTGAATACGACCGCGACGAGGAGCAGCAGGCTGATCACCGGATACCCTCCGCGCGTGTCCGGAAAATCAGTCGCTGGCTCCGCGAGCCTCGCCTTTCCTCCTGCGCCCGACCAGTAGACGAGCAGGCTCCCCGCGGGAACAAGCATCGAGAAGCCGAGGAAGGGCACGGCCGCCGACCCGAAATACCAGCCGAAACCCACCGCGTCCAGGCACACCCAGACGGT
>Ga0335084_10000682_pt1 | contig 29604 bp, 26 predicted proteins | sample Lox_Sample_44_FD_206721 | JGI IMG/M metagenome (GOLD analysis project Ga0335084, IMG submission 206721) | Soil microbial communities from Loxahatchee National Wildlife Refuge, Florida, United States - Lox_Sample_4.4 | ecosystem: Environmental > Terrestrial > Soil > Wetlands | place: USA... | reverse complement strand
GCCCGCAAGCAACTCTCCTAGCAGACAAACTCGCAACCTCTCGGATAGAATGGGTGCCCTAGTCCTGATTATGCGCGGCGTTCTCATAGCGTGGTGCGTTCTGCCCAGCGGGCTCTGATCCGCTCCGCTTTTGCTCGGTTTCACATCCTCTTGAGCTGGAAGTAGGAGCTAGCAGCTAATGGCGAATTCATATGATGTCATCGTGATCGGCGGCGGCCACAACGGCCTGGTCAACGCTGCCTACCTGGCCCGCGCCGGCAAAAAGGTCCTGGTACTGGAGCGCCGCCACGTGTTGGGCGGAGCTGCCTGCACCGAAGAAGTCTTTCCCGGATTTAAGTTCTCGGTCTGCTCTTACGTAGTTTCGTTGTTGCGGCCCGAGATCATTCGCGACCTCGATCTGCCTCGCCATGGGTTGGAGATTCTTCCGCTCGATGGCACGTTTACACCCATGCCGAGCGGCGATTACCTGTGGCGGGTGAACGACCACGGCAAGACGCATCGCGAGATCGCCCGCCACTCCAAGCTCGACGCCGAGGCCTACGACGAATTCGGCAAAGCCATGCAGGCCATGTGCCGTTTCGTGAAGCCCATCCTGAGCATGGTGCCGCCCGATCCTGCCACGCTCAATCCCCGGGAACTGATGAAGTTGCTCTTCATCGGCAAGCGTTTCCAGGGAATGACCAGCGACGACAAGTACAACCAGGTCCAGTTGATGACCATGAGCGCCATCGACTTCCTCGACCAGTGGTTTGAGACCGATGTGCTCAAGGCGACCATGTCGGCTTCGGGCATCATCGGTACGTTTCTTGGAGTGCGCTCGCCCGGGACCGCTTACGTACTGTTGCATCACTACATGGGCGAGATCGATGGGGCCTTCCGCTCCTGGGGATTCGCGCGCGGTGGTACGGGAGCGATTTCCAATTCGATTGCCGATGCAGCCCGTGAAGCGGGAGTCGAGATTCGCACCAAGTCCGGAATCGCGCAAATCATCGTGAAAGGCGGGAAGGCGAAAGGCGTGGTGCTTGAAAACGGCGACGAGGTCCATGCTCACATCGTCTCTTCCAGCGTCGATCCGCGCCTGACGTTCACCAAGTTCATCGAAGCCGGGAATCTGCCGGGCGAGTTTCTTGCGGAAGTCAACCGCTACAAATTTCGTGGATCATCCGGCAAAGTAAATCTGGCCCTGGATGCGCTGCCGAACTTCAAATGCATGCCTGGGCCCGGTGCTCACCTGCGGGGAGCGATTTCGATTTCCCCCAGCGTCGAGTACATGGAGAAGGCCTACGACGACGCCAAGTACGGCAATTTCTCCCGCCGTCCCTACATTGACATGGTCATTCCCACGCTGACTGATCCCTCGGTTGCGCCGCCGGGCAAGCACATCATGTCGTGTTTCGTGCAATACGCGCCGTACAAGCTGCGGCCCGGACTCAACTGGGACGATCAGAAAGAAGCCTTCGGCAACAATGTGATCAACACGATTGCCGAGTATGCGCCCAACATCAAGGACATCATCCTGTACAAGCAGGTGGTGACGCCGCTTGACCTGGAGCGCGAATGGGGTCTGAGTGAAGGCAACATTTTCCAGGGCGAGCTTTCGCTGGAGCAGCTGTTCTTCCTGCGTCCGGTGCCAGGGTGGGCCCAGTACCGCACACCCATCAAGAACCTCTACATGTGCGGCTCGGCTACGCACCCCGGCGGCGGCATCATGGGCGCCAACGGACGGCTGGCCGCGCTCGAAATCCTGAAAGACTTCAAGGGAGCGGCCTAACCATGCCCAGCACACGCGATGTGGTCATCATCGGTGGCGGTCATAACGGGCTGGTCACCGCCTTCTATCTGGCCAAGGCGGGCTACAAGCCGCTGGTACTCGAACGCCGTCCGCAACCCGGCGGCGCTGCCATCACCCAAGAATTTCATCCCGGATTCCGTTGCTCGATCCTGGCGCACGCAGCCGGGCCGCTGCGGCCTGACATTGTCCGCGACATGCAGCTCGAAAAACACGGGTTGAAGTTCATCAAACCCGATGTCGCGACGGTCTCCTTGTCGCCCGATGGCCGGGCCCTCACGCTCTACCGCAATCTCGAAAAGTCGGTGCAGGAAATCAGCAAGTTTTCGCAGAAGGATGCCACCCGTTATCCCGAGTTCCAGCAAACGCTGAACAAGATCAGCAAAGTGATCGCCGAGGCGCTGGCGCTGGCGCCGCCCGACATTGACCATCCCAGCAAAGGCGATTTGTGGGGGATGTTGCAGACTGGCCGTGCCATTCGCAAGCTGGGCAAGAAGGACATGTACCGCCTGCTGCGCTGGGGGCCGATGGCGGTTGCCGATCTGGCGGCCGAATATTTTGAGACTGAGCTGTTGCGCGCCACCATCGCGGCTCGTGGAATCTTTGGGACATTTCTCGGGCCATGGTCCGCCGGTACCAGCTTGGTGCTGCTCATTCGCGCTGCCGGCGACGCGCATGCCTCCGGCCTGGCGTCTTTTGCGGTAGGTGGCGCCGGTGCCATCACCCAAGCCATGGCCGCAGCCGCGACACAGGCCGGCGCGGAGATTCGCAGCAACGCCGAAGTGATTGAAGTGTCCGTCGGAAACGGTGTTGCCACTGGCGTGGTGCTGGCGACCGGGGAAGAGATCAGCGCCAAGGCGATCGTCTCCAACGCCGATCCCAAACGGACCCTGCTGAAACTGGTTGACCCGGTCCACCTCTCGCCCGATTTCGCCATGAAGCTGCAGCACTACCGCATGCCGGGCACCGTGGCGAAAGTGAATCTGGCGCTCTCAGGGCTGCCGAAGTTCACGGCGCTGAACGGGGACGACAGCGCCCTTGCCGGTCGCATCCACATCGGCCCGGAGATCGACTACCTGGAGCGCGCGTTCGACGAGTCCAAGTACGGCAATTTCTCCAAGCAGCCGTATTTGGAAGTTGTGATTCCGACGATTGAAGATCCCTCGCTCGCTCCGGCCGGCAAGCACGTGATGTCGATTTATGTTCAGTACGCGCCTTTCAAACTGAAGAATGGCGACTGGGAGAGTCAGCGAGTGCCGCTGGGGGACACCGTGGTGAAGACCCTGGCGCAATATGCCCCGAATCTGCCGGAACAGATTCTGACCCACCAGATCATCACTCCACAGGATTTGGAGGACACGTACGGACTCACCGGCGGCCACATCTTCCATGGCGAACTGGCGCTCGACCAGTTCTTCACCATGCGGCCACTGCTGGATTGGGCGCGGTATCAAACACCGATCAAGAATCTCTATTTGTGCGGGTCAGGAACGCATCCCGGCGCGGGATTGACGGGCGGATCGGGAGCGAACGCGGCGCGGGAGATCGTGAAGCAGTTGAAGGCACGGCGATGAAGAACGCTTTACCTCAATCAAAACTCCTGCGCGCATACGCCACAACCAAAGAACAGCTCTCCTCTGTGTCCCTCTGTACCCTCCGTGGTGAAAAAGCTTAAGCCACGGAGGGCACAGCGGGACACAGAGAAGAAGAACTTGCCGTCACGATTGGCTGCTGACCACGAAGCATCTGGACCGATAGCATGAAGACCTCCGCCGTCCTCCTCATCTCCTGTCCCGACCAGAAAGGCATCGTCGCCGCCATCTCTGATTTCGTCTTCCGCCACAATGGCAACATCCTGCACGCCGATGAACATGCCGATGAAGGCTCCAACCTGTTCCTGATGCGGGTCGAGTTCGACCCCAAAGATTTCACCATCCAGCTATCTGACTTCGCCCGGCACTTCTCTCCCGTCGCCGAAAAGTTTGAGATGCGGTGGCGTCTGGCGCGGTCGGACTATCGTCCGAAGATGATCATCATGGTTTCTAAGTACGACCACTGTCTGGTGGACTTGCTCTACCGCCACAAAAGCGGCGAGCTGTTTTGCGATATTCCGCTGATTATCTCCAACCATCCCGACAACCAGCCGGTTGCAGACTTCTATCAGGTTCCCTACGTCGTCGTTCCGGTCACCAAGGACAACAAAGCGCAGGCCGAGCGAAGAATTCTCGACCTGATCACGCGGCACAAGTTTGATTTTCTGGTGCTGGCGCGCTACATGCAGGTGCTCTCCAATGAGTTCGTGGCTCAGTTTCCGCAGCGGATCATCAACATCCACCACTCTTTTCTGCCGGCCTTCGTCGGCGCCAAGCCCTATCACCAGGCGTTCACGAGGGGAGTAAAACTGATCGGCGCCACCAGCCACTACGTGACCGAAGCGCTCGACGATGGACCGATCATCGAACAGGATGTGGTCCGCATCTCGCACCGGGATTCGCTGGATGATCTATTGCAGAAAGGTCGCGACCTGGAGAAAGTGGTGTTGTCGCGTGCGGTACGCTGGCACGTGGAGAACCGGATCCTGCTCTACGGGAACAAGACGGTGGTGTTCGACTAGCTTTTGCCGCAGCTTTTCTTCGCGGCCTCTGCGGCAGTTCTTTGCGACCTTTGCCTTTTTAGGTGTTGACTTCCCTTTACTCGCACCGCAGCGCCACCATGGGATCGACCTTGGCTGCCCGCCATGCCGGGACAAAACTCGCCAGCAGACTGGTCGCGCCCAGGGTCACCGACACCCCGACAAAGGTCAGGGGATCGACGGGCTTGATCTCATAGAGCAGCCCCTCAAGCAAGCGCGTGAGCGCTGCGGCCCCGAAAATTCCGAGCAGCAGGCCCACGCCCGTCATGGAGAGGCTTCTGCGGAGAATCATGCCCAACACACCATTTCGAGTTGCGCCCAAGGCAACTCGAATTCCGATTTCATGGGAGCGTTGCCCGACCATGTAGGCCATCACCCCGTACAACCCGATCGCCGTGAGCAGCAGGGCGATACCGGCAAAAAGACTGAGCAGCACGGTTTGGAAGCGGGCGCGCCCCAGATCAAGCGCCAGGTAGTCATCCATGGTGCGCACGCTGTACAAGGCTGCCTCGGGATCCATGGAGGAAAGTATCTTACGGACTTCGGCCGTGACCGCGTTAGGATCACCGGGCGTGCGAATCACCAAAGTCGGCGCGCCCCACATAAGCTGCGGGAGAGGGACGTAGAAGGCGGGTGCCGGAGCATCCGTGAGCTTGCTGGTTCGGACATCGCCGACGATGCCCACAATCTCTCGCGTCGTATAACGTTGCCGCGAGGGACCTTCTCCGGCACCGATTTTGACCTGTTTGCCGATGGGGTCCTCGTCGGGGTAGAACCTCTTGGCAAATTCCTTGTTGACGATCATGACCGGCGCGGAATTGCGTTGATCGCGTTCGTCAAAGGTGCGGCCGCGCACCAACGGAATCTGTATGGTTTCAAAGAAACCTGGGACCACCACGTAAAACCCGGCGCTGGGCGTGTTGGCTTCCGGAACCGGATGATCCAGAAGATTGAAGGAGATGCTCCAGCGGTCGTTGTTGAGCGGGAGGGGAATTGCCCCGGACGCACTTGTCACACCGGGCAGAGCGCGCAAACGATTGAACAGGTCGCCAATAAAGCGGTCCTGCTGGTCAGGATTGTAGCGTGCATCCGAGAGATCAAAATTGGCGGTCAGCAGGTGCCCGGAATTGAAACCGAGATCCGTGTGTGATAAGCGGTCCAGGCTGCGGATGAGCAGCCCTGCACCGATCAGGAGCGTGACTCCCAGCGCGGTTTCTGCAATGACCAGACCGGAGCGCAAACGATTGTGGATCGGTCCGGTCGTGCCGCCGCGGCCGCCCTCGCGCATGGCTTCCGCGAGCCGGGGATTGGAAGCCTGCAAGGCCGGGAACAGCCCGAAGAGGACGCCGGTGATGATGGCTAGTCCAACAGTGAAGAGCAGCACGCGATAGTCGATGCCGACCTCCTGCGCCCGCGGCAGGTTCTTGGGATACAGCTGCAACACGGCAGAGAGCGCCCAACTGGCTGCGCCAACCCCCAGGACCGCGCCGCTAACGGAAAGGATCAGCGATTCGGAAAGCAATTGCCGGACGATGTGACCACGGCCGGCGCCCAAGGCCACCCGAATGGCAATCTCACGCGCCCGCCCGGTGGCGCGCACCAGCAGCAGGTTGGCAACATTGGCGCAAGCGATCAAAAGAACCAGTCCTACTGCACCAAACAGGATCAGTAAAGGGGTGCGCGTGTCGCCGACCAGGCGGTCGAGCTCCAGCCTCGCTCCCATCCGATCATGTGCGTTGCTGTCGGGATACTCGGTCGCAAGCGCGCTGGAGATCGAGCTAAGGTCGGCGTTGGCTTGATCGAGCGTTACCCCGGGTTTGAGCCGGGCGATTGCCTGCAGAGAGTGATTGCCCCGCTGCGCGGTCATAGGTTTATCTTTGGGGTCGTCCACTTCGGCCAGGCGCGAGAACGTAAGCCACATGTCGCGGGCCTCCGTTCGTACCGGGAACTGAAACCCCTGTGGCATGACTCCGACCACGGTGAAAGGCCGTCCGTTGATTGCGACCGCGCGTCCCACCACGCCGGGATCGGCATGGAAACGGCTGCGCCAGAAGGTGTCACTGAGAATGAGCACGTGGTGGCCGGGTTCATCTTCGACGGGAAGGAAGGACCGCCCCAGCGACGGCTGCGCGCCCAGCAGGCTGAATGTTTCAGCAGAGAGGTTCTCGGCAATGACGTGTTGCGGTTCGCCAACCCCGGTCATTGTGTAGTCGTTGTCCTGAAACACTGCTACTGACTCGAAAGACCGGTTGCGCACGCGAACATCGGCAATGTCGGGGTAAGAAACTGTCCCGCTGGGGACACTAGAGGCACGTCGGCTGTCAAACGCTCCCAGCGCGACCAATCGTGCGGGATCGCGAAACGGCAACGGCCGCAGCAGAACCGAGTTGACCAGGCTGAAGATGGCCGTATTCGCCCCAATTCCTAGGGCAAGTGTCAGAACCGCCACCACTGTAAAACCCGGCGACTTCGCCAACAGGCGCAGTGCATATCGAAGGTCCTGAAGCAGCGTATTCATCAGCGTTCCTCGGGGGCGCAACAGCCCGTACGATACTACGCGGCAATCGTCGTACCATCGTTCCGGCGTGTAAACCTCTGGAAGAGTTGAGGCTAGGGCCGCCCTCGCGAAACCAGAGTGTTCGTTTGTGGGATGGCTTGTCCGTCAGTGCACAATCGGTTACCTGGATGTGCCCACTTGCGCTTCCTCGGATGGCTCGTGTTATATATGTGTCCTCTCATTGGTGCAGTCAACCCTCAAGCCAGGAGACAGTCTTCTATGGACCGCTTTCATCGTGATTCTCGCGGGCAGGACACGCGCAATGGCCGGGTATGTCAATTTTGCAGCCGCATGGATCCCGAATTTGCCAGCCGCAAACCCGTGGATCGCCTGGTGCAAACGCAGCTTGACGACATCGCTTCAGCCCATCTCACTGAAGATGGCTATGTGCGGCACCGCATCGCTGAATTGACGAAGATGCGGGCTTTCCACGTCCAGGGTGAAGGCTTGCAGAAATCGGCGTAAAGCGCGCCCGGCAGGCTATGCATAATGTCCGGCTAGGCCCCTCATTCTGAACGGGTTGATAAACATCACATCGATGTGTGAGAGCGGGCGGAGACGTTCCCCCTGCTCTTCGGTAGAATCCAGGCATTGTGACCAACAAAGATCTCCCCGCCCGCCAGCACTCGGCCGAACTCCTCCACGTCTGCGATCGGCTCAAGGCCATGGGCTACGCTGAATCCAGACGCATCCGCATTTACGGCGAGGAGTTCGAAGTTGTGTCGAATCCCTTTCCAGAAGGAAACGGCATTGCCGTGAAGGGGATTTCCAAGCGCGAGGCCCAGGTGCGGATCGTGATGCTTCCTTTGCCGGTGTTGCAAGCCGTCGCAGCGAAAAAAGTCGCTTAGTCGGCTTGCACGACCGTAAAGTGCCGGGGTTAGGGTATTGCCTTTTCAAAAATTCGCCCTTGGCATGCCGCGCATAGCCAGCTTTCCTTCAAGTCAATCCACTCCACCGCGTGCGAGGGCGCCATGGCACAGCGATAATCGTCGCAATGCGTCAGATTGACCGTGTGCCCAATCTCATGTACAGCCTCCTTCAGCAAACGTTGCCTTAGCAGTTTCGGGTCTGGGGGTAGTCCGTAGAACTCCTGGCGTAGACGATGGGCGGACACCACCGCGCACGGCCCTCCCACTTGGGCCTCTCCGAAGACGAACGTCAGGATCGGGATGTAGAGGTCTACCGCGGCCACGCCCAGGACGCGCCAGGAGTGAGAAGTACGCACGGTTTGTATGCGCTCCAGCACCTCGGAGGAGTGGTACTGCTGTCGCTCGTGGTGAAAAGCGAACTGCGGATCAAGGCTCGAAGAGATGATCTCACATGGAATGCCGAACGTGTCCGCCAGGGCGGGCGCCAGATCCATCAGCAGCCCGCCATCGAGCTTCCCGATCGGCAACAGTTGAAGGTTCATCGGGTTTCAACGTGGGGTCGGCTCCAGCCGTACTTTTTCAGTTTATGGTGCAGGGTGACCCGATCGATATCCAGCACTTCCGCCGCGTGGCTCTGGTTCCAGTTGCAGGATTCAAGCGTGCGCAGGATGTGTGCCTTCTCGATTTCCTCCAGGCTCTTGGAGGTACCGTTCGAGGATGCGGTCTTGAAAACGAAGTCCTGCTCACGGATTTCTGGCTCCTGCGCAACCACCATCGCTCTTTCCACCGCATTCTCGAGTTCGCGCACGTTGCCGGACCAGGGCTGCTGCTGCAGTAGGTTCATCGCTCCGGGGGACACCCGATTGATCCGCTTGTTCATCTGCAGGGAAAACTTGTGGACAAAGTGATTCACCAGTGGAGGAATATCGTCACGGCGGTCACGCAGCGGCGGCAATTCAATGTGAAAAACGTTGAGACGATAGAAAAGATCGGGGCGAAACTTCCCTTCCTCGATCAATTTCTCCAAATCCTTGTTGGTGGCGGCGACACAGCGAAAATCCACTTTGATAGGCTGGTTCCCGCCGACCCGGACAATCTCGTGTTCCTGCAAGACGCGCAACAGATCGGTCTGGGTCTTCAAGCTGATATCGCCAATCTCATCCAGAAAGACGGTTCCACCCTCGGCAATTTCAAACTTCCCTTTCTTGCGGTATTGGGCACCGGTAAATGCACCTTTCTCATGACCAAACAGCTCGCTTTCCAGCAGTGTTTCCGTCAGCGCGCCACAATGAATCACGACCAAGGGATGAAAACGCCGCGGACTTGCCTGGTGGATGGCCCGCGCCACCAGTTCCTTGCCGGTGCCACTTTCTCCGGTAATCAAAACTGTCGCATCGGTCGGGCCGACGGTTTCAATGGCGTCAAACACCTTCTTCATGGCCTGGCTCTGCCCGACCATCTCCTCTGGTTTGGCAACCTCTGCCACCGTCTCCCGCAACAGGACGTTTTCTTTCTCAGTTCGTTTGTGTGCCAACGCGTTCTTCACCAGGTGTGCGATGTCATCCGGATCCAGCGGCTTGGTCACGTAGTCGTAGGCGCCATTCTTGAGGGCGGCCACTGCGGTTTCGACCGAAGCATAGCCAGTCATCATGATCACCGTCAGTTCGGGGTCAATCTCGTGCATGCGGCGCTGCAACTCGATTCCGTCGGTTCCACGCATCTTGATATCGACTAGCGCCACGTCCCAACGCTGCTCCGCCAGGCGGGTCAAGGCTTCGTTTGCGCTCTCCGCGGTCGCGACCTCATACCCTTCCTCGTGAAACCACTTACCGAGCGAATCGCGCACACTCAGCTCATCGTCTACGATCAGCAGCTTGCCTTCTGCACTCATGTTCATCACCTCGCGTTCGTGGTTACTGCGCCTTCACCCTGGTTGACCACCTCCATCTGTGGTGCATTCACCGGCAGGGTCACGGTGAAGGTGGTGCCCTTGCCCAATTGGGACTGCACCTCGATGGTCCCGCTGTGACGCTCGACGATGCCGCGACTGACCGCCAGGCCAAGGCCCACACCGTGGCCAGTCTCCTTGGTCGTCAGGAAAGGCTCAAAAAGACGCGGAAGGATATCGGGGGAAATACCCGTGCCGTCATCCCGTACTTCGATCTGAACCTTGCCTTGGAGCGGAAGCATGCGTGTCCGCAGCCATAGGTTTCCGCCACGGGGCATGGCGTCGATGGCGTTCATCACCAGGGCCAATACGACTTGCTCGATCTGCGCGGCATCGCATTGCACCATGGGCAGGTCGCCGGCCAGATCTAGCTGCAACTCAATGCCATTCATCTCCAATTGGTGTTGCACCAGGCGGACGCACCGGTCCACCACCGCATTGAGCTCAGTGGACGCCACATTCAGGGGCGCCGTCCGGGAGAAAGTCAGCAGGTTCTTGACGATGTCGCCGCAGCGGCGGCTCTCTCCGGCGATCAAGTCCAGGCATTGGGCTGCCTCTTGTTGTCTGCCCTTATCCATTTCTCCGCGGTCCAGCCATTTCTTGAGCAGCTTGGCGTAGGTGAGGATTCCGGCCAGCGGGTTGTTGATTTCGTGGGCGACCACCGCCGCCAGTTTCCCGACAGAGGCCATTTTCTCCACGTGCAAGACGTGGTCATGGGCGTTCTTCAGTTCACGCGTTTTCTCCTCTACCCTGTCCTCCAGCGTCCTGGCCCAGGCAACTATTTCTTCGTTGGCAGCACGCAACTGTAAGCTCATATTGTTGAACGACAGCGCCAGATCGCCAACTTCGTCCTGCGACGGGACCTCGATCTGATAACCCAGCTCCCCCTCCGACAGACACTTCGTGCCCTTGGTAAGAGCATGGATCGGTTTGCCGACCATGCGCACGATGACCAGCCAGCTCAGCCATGCCACCATCAGCATGGCCGCCACCGTATAAGCCAAGCTGCGGGTGTTGCTTTCGGCCAGTTGCGCGTCCGCCTTCGCCAGAGAAAGGTTAGTGTCCAGCACCCCGAGAATCTGCTGGCCGGCCGGGTGCGCGTGGCAAGCGGCATTGGAACAAGAAGGTTGGTTTTCGATAGGAGTAACGATCCCTAGCACCCGTTGCCCGCCGCCGTTGCGGTAAATGCGGAACCGGTCGGGACGGTCGAGATGCGTCAGCGGCTGGGATTGTGCATGGCAGCCGTAACAGGCCTCGGCGCCCTTGTCCACGACGTGGCTCACTTCCTCCGGGTCGGTGGAAAATCTGACCCGGCCTTCCTTGTCGAAAATGCGTACCTTCACCATGCCAGGCTCGTCCGCGATCGTCTGGATCATGTGGTACAGACCTTCGCGGTCATTGCGTAGCATGTAATAGGTGGCGCTGCGTCGGATGACGTCGCTGACCCGCTCGGCGCTGGTCAGCGTGGCCGCCTCCAGGTGCTGGCGGTGCAACCGGATATTGAGATATCCGAGTAGAGAAAAAATCGCCACCATGCTCGCCAGCAACAGCGTGATCAACTTGGCGCTGAGACTGCGCGTCAGTTGTGACCACCAGCCACGAGTTGGCTCAATCTCCGGCATGCTCCAGCACCGTAGCCACCGCCAGGGGCTTCTCCCGGGCCTCAAGTCGATGCCCTGCCTGGTGCTCTTCCCCGGGGAAGATCGGCAGATACTTCACCGCCAGCCCGAAGAGCGCAAACCCCGCCGCAACGATCGATAACGTAATCATGAATTCTGTCCACTTTGGCACATAGTGATGCCCAACCCAGGTCTCAAAGCCGGTTACGCTGACGTTGAGCCGGTTAGTCACGAAGCCCAGCAGGCAGATGACGGCTGCCAGGTAGAGTCCGCCCGGCGAGCGCCGGACTTTCTTGAAACTCAGCAACGTGATGGGGATCACGAAGGCCAGCGCCAGTTCCAACCACAAAAAGTAGGCTTCGTAGCTCGGCTTGACGATGTTGCCAAGCTGTCCGCGACGGAAGAAGTCCTCAAAACGCAGCAGCGCGTTGACCCACAGAACCACCAGCAGAGCTCCGCCGAGTTCGATTAAAACCGGAAGTTCGAGCTGGCGCCCAAAGGCCCGCGAACTGAGCGATGATTCGAAAATGGTCATTGCTAAGCCCACGGCCAAGGCGGAACCGAAGAAAAAGAACGGCAGGGCGGGTGAATACCAGAATGGATGCAACTTGCTCGGCATGATGAGGTAAAGTGCGCCCAGGGAACTCTGGTGCAGCGTCGAGAGCAGGATGCCGGCTACGACCAGCCCGGCCATGATGCCTTTGACCCACCGCAGGGGCTTTTTCAGATTAAAGCGCTCCAGCACATTCGGCAGGAATTCAACAAACAGGACCGTGGTGTAGAACATCACGCAGAAGCCCACTTCGAACATGACGGAATGAGGATTCATGTAGATGAGCTGGTGCCAGATGAACCAGGGACGCCCAAGGTCAAAACACAAGCCAACGATGACCAGGCAGTAACCGAGAAACGCCGTCAGCACCGTGGGGCGGACAATGCTGTGCAGACGCTCGATGTTCAGCAGGTGCACCGCGCCGGTGACAATGAAGCCGCCGGCGGCCAGCATCACGCCGCAGAGCACATCGAAGCCGATCCAGATTCCCCAGGGGAACTGGTCGCTCATGTTGGACACTGCGCCCAAACCATGCGCATAGCGCACGTAAGCCGAATAGATGCCCAAGCTCATGATGACAAAAAACACCAGCTTCCAGAAAGTGAACTTGATCTTCATTGCGCCCCCCTGCTCTTCTTATCCTCCGCTTCCGCGGCGGTAACATCTTCGCGGCGGTGCGTGATCCAATACACGCCACCCAGCACCAAACTCCAGAGCGGAATGAAGTCCGGGATCTTTGACATAACGCGGCCGGTGTACTCGGGCATCGGTGTGTCACCGACCATTTCAGATTTCGGATAACCGAACTGCTCGAACGCCACACCGGAAAGAAGTAGGACCGAGGTTCCGCCCACCTCGTTAAGACCGTAGATGTGAGGCACGTAGTTTGAGGGATTCTGCCGGATTCGGTCCTGAGCTTCTCTGATCAGGTCATCGCGCTCCCCGAACTTGGTGGCGCCGGTCGGGCAGATTTCGGCACACGCCGTCTGCTGCCCGGCCTTCACCCGCTCGGGGCACATAATGCACTTGCGCACGCGGGGATTCAGCGATTGCCACTCATACTTTGGTTGCGCGAAGGCGCAAGCCACCATGCAGTACCGGCAGCCAATGCACTTCCACACGTCGTAAACCACCGGACCCTCCGCCGTCTTGTGGAAGGCGCCAACCGGGCACACTGAAGCGCAGGCCGGATGCTCACAATGCATACACAGCCGGCGCATGAACTTGTCCTCCTTGGTAAGGACGACCGTGTATTTATGCTCCGACTGAACTGCTTCGGCGGCTACCTTGTCGTCATAGGGAAGCTTGTTCTGGTCGGCGCAAGCCGCCTCGCACTGTTTGCAGCCGATGCAGATAGTTGCGTCATACAGCAGGGCCTTACTCATAGATCTCTCCTTGCGTGTCCCCAGGAGTGTTTCGGTTCCCGCCGAATGAAGTAGGAGGTACAGGACGAGAACCGCAGAATCCACTCGCGCACGTCATGACCGGTGTTGACCGGCTGCCCAGGGAGTAAATCACCGGGTCCGGAGGTTAGGACCGGACCCGGGCGGGCTGCTCCTGACTCGAAAGCATGGCTAGGGGTCTCCCGGCTGGCTGGGAACCGGCTGGTTTGCCGCCCGATCTGCCAAATTGAACCGGTGAGCTTCATAACTCACCCTCATGCTCTCCCGCCACCGGCGGACCAACGCCGCAGCGGCGCTATCGTCAAGGAACAGCGAATCTACTTCTTCTGCATGTCGCGAACCGCCGCCACCACTGCCTTGATCTGGTCGGCAGTCATGCCCTTGGCCGCAAATGCGTGCATGGCTTTCTTGTTTGGGCCGCCGTTGGCGATCATGTCGGTCAGATCAGCGTCGGACTTCTTCTTGGCCTCGTCGGACACCAGGCTGGGGATCTTGGCGGCTGGTTTGCCGGCGCCATCGGCCCCGTGGCAAGCGGCACACTTTGTCTTGTAAAGGGCCGCTCCGTCTTCCGCCCAAGAGAGACTTGGGACCAGAATGAACAGTGCTACCGCGATCGTAAGGACCAGTATTGCCAGCTTCGTCGTCTTCATAATTGCTTTCCTCTCCGTATGATTTGCATAACTCCAGGTGGTGGTCAGGCTTCCTTTCGGAACTGTTGCAAAATTAGCCACCAGTTAGGCCCCTTACCAGAAACTTGTGTAAATAAACTCATCAGCCTTCGCCACCACTGATGAAATTCTCTACTTTGACGAGCTCTATCTGCTGTGATGGCAATCACTTGAAGTCGTGACCCAAGGACAATGGGAAGATGTTCTGGCTCACGTAAGGAAAGCTCGAGATTGAGCCTCATATCCGCCTGCGCCACTGCAAAATGCTTTGGTTACCCAGCAAAACGCAGTGCGAGGAGGTCATTAGGTCAGCATCCGTTCCGGCGCTAACCCCAATGTTTGCTAGGAAAAGCGGGTTTCTGCCGGGTTTGCCCTCCACGTGCACCTTGAAAGATCGCAAGCAGCGCCCAGAGAGCCTGGCGCACAAAGGGAGGTCGCCATGTCGATCCTGTTTGTCCTTCTCATGTTCCTCCTGATCATGACGATCAGCTATTTCCTCCAGCCGCAGGAGCAACCCGCAATGAAGCCGGAGATATGGGCCAAGCCACAGCCACCGCGGATGCAGCGTGAATTTGGCTTGGAAATCCCCCAGGGGTATTGCTTCCACCCCGGACACACCTGGGTGCTTAAGGAAAGTGCGGAGAATGCGCGCGTAGGAGTGGACAGCTTCGCCACCAACCTGGTGGGCAAAATTGATCACGTTGAGGTCATTGGACCAAACCGCTGGGTCCGCCAGGGACAGCGACTCGTGACCATCAGCAGCGGAGATACCACCATCGAGATGGTCTCGCCGGTGGAGGGGGTGGTGACGGGCATCAATAGTGATGCGCTGCGAGACCCCAACCTGATCACGCAAGATCCTTACAAGGACGGCTGGATTGCCCTGGTGAAGTCGCCGGACCTTGCCATCAACCAAAAGAACCTGGTGCAAGGCGCAATGGTGGCACCGTGGATGCAAAACAATGTGACCCGTTTGAATGCCAATCTGTCGCAGCTGTCACCGGCCCTGGCGCAGGATGGAGGCCTCCCCATCAAGGGTTTGCTTCCACGGCTGGCCCCTGAAATACGCCGGAAAGTAGTGAAAGAGTTCTTTCTGTCGTAGCCAGTTCTGACGGACGAGAAAGGAGAGGACGTCGTGGCCAACAGCAAAGCAATCCTGATCGACATCACCAAGTGCATCGGCTGCCGCAATTGCGAACAAGTCTGCAAACAGATCCACGGATTCCCCGCGGAAACCGAAGTTAGGCTCTCCACCACCGCTTTCACCGTTGTGGAGGAGCGCGGTGACCGCTTCGTGCGGCGCATGTGCATGCACTGCCAGGACCCCGCGTGCGCCTCCGCTTGCCTGGTGGGCGCGCTGCAGAAAACGGCCAATGGCCCTGTGATTTACGACGCATCGAAGTGCATCGGCTGCCGCTACTGTCTGGTGGCGTGCCCGTTCAATGTGCCGAAATACGAGTGGACGAAGTTGGTGCCCTTCGTCAAGAAGTGCGACATGTGCGCCGCGCGCCAGGCGCAAGGGCAGCCGCCTGCCTGCGTTGAAGCCTGCCCGGTGCAGGCGTCCGTCGCCGGCACGCGCGATGAAATTCTCGACGAAGCCCAGCGCCGTATCCTGGGCGATTCCAAGTATGTGCGGCACATTTACGGCAGCGAGGAAGCCGGCGGCACTTCTGTTTTCTTCATCTCGGATGTGCCGTTCGAGAAGCTGGGTTTTGTTGCGGCGCCTAAGCAACCCATGCCTGTACTCACCGCCAGCGCGCTGAGTGATGGACCTACCGTGATCCTGGTGGGCGGTGCCCTGCTTTCCGGGGTCTATTGGATCACCCAGCGTCGCGCCGAGGTGGCGCTGGCCGAAGCCCGCGAGAAGTCTGTGAAGGAAAGGAGCTAGCCATGACCAGCACCCAAATCCCAAGAATCAGTCTGTGGCGCACCCTCGTGGCCTTGATCTTTACTGCCGGCTTGTATGCCACCTATGCCCGGTTCGCCCTCGGCTTCCAGGCCTCCACCAACCTCACGGACCCCCAGCCCTGGGGTCTTTGGGTAGGACTGGGCACGCTCTGCGGAGTGGGCTTGTCGGCTGGCGGGTTTGCCATCGCGGCAGCCGTGTACCTCCTGGGCTTCGAACGCTATCGCCCCATTCTTCGCACCTCGGTGCTGATCTCCTTTCTGGGCTATATGACCGTGATCGTCGGCATGATGTACGAACTGGGCCTGCCCTGGAGGATCTGGCACCCCATCGTGATGTGGAACCGCCACTCCGTGCTGTTTGAAGTGTCCTGGTGCGTAATGCTCTACACCACCGTGCTGGCGCTCGAATTCTCACCCGCATTGGTGGAGAAAATTCCCTGGGTCAGTGTTCGTGAACTTTACCTGCGCTGGCACCACAGCATTCTCATCGCCGTGGTGCTCGCCGGGACGCTGCTTTCCTCCATGCACCAATCGTTCCTCGGAGGCCTTTACCTGATCACCAAGGGCAAGCTGTATCCACTTTGGTATAGCCCGTACCTCACGACCATGTTTTATCTCTCGGCGATTCCTGCCGGGCTGGCCGTCACGATCATGGCGCTCTATCTCTGTGTGCGCTCCCTCAACGTAAAGGTAGATTTGGGCCTTTCCACTGAGGTCAGCAAAGTCATGATCCCGCTGCTCGCGCTGTATGGCGTATTCCGGGCAGTGGACCTGATCAATCGGGACGCCACTGCCTACCTATGGCTGTGGCGTGAGGAAACGCTTTCCTTCTGGCTGGAGATCGGGTTGATGGTGGTCGCACCTTTTGTCCTGCTGAACATGAAGAAGGTGCGCAACAACCCGCAACGCCTGTACTGGACCTGCGCCCTCATTGTGATGGGATTTATGGCTAACCGGCTGAACGTTTCCATCACTGGGCTGCAGGCCAGTTCAGGTGTTTACTACGTTCCCAAATGGACGGAGTTTGCGGCCACCTTCGCCGTGGTGACCGCCGCCATCGTCGCTTTCCGTTATGCCGTGATCTATCTGGACATTCTGCCCAAGAACCCGCCCCAGTCCCGGTGGATGGTCCCAAGTGCTGCGGCGGAAGCGTAAGTCATAGAGACCCCCACCATGCCCCCGGAGGCCGGACACCTCCGGGGTTTTTGTTTGCTTTGATGCTCCACAAAAATATAGAGACGTAGCAAACTACGTCTCTGTGGGGGTGGGCTGTAAGCGTTGCGTCGGCTTATGCGATCAGAGCATCACGGCCTGAAGGGGCCGCGTGCGAAGGCATCTTGATGGAAGGCTCGGGGAGTTTGTGCTGACTCTCATTTTCCCAGGTACGGATGACACGCTGCACTTCACCCAGCAGAACCAGCTTTCTATCGGGGTCGCGTTCGGCAAAAGCATCCCGATACAGTTCCGCAAAACTGCGGCTTCCGGCTTTACTCATAAGCTGCCTCCATACTTCAGATATTGCGCGAAAGGACGGAATACCCCTGAACGTTCTACAAGCTAAGTTTCTAAAAATTACCGTGAAGGCTGGAGTTGTTCAATACGGTTTTAGCTGTAGGCCCGCCTAGGGAAAGTACAGTACCCGTTACCCCCAAACGGACACTTCAGCCGGAGATATCGGACGATCCACTGGTTGGGCCGTACCTTGCCATCGCCAGCTCAACGATCTCGCCGATCAGGTCGGGATAAGACCGGCCGGAGGCCTTGGCCGCCATCATAAACTCCTGTTTGCTCGACAGCCACGGATTGGGATTGGCCTCGATCACGTACACTTCACCCTTGGGCGTAAGCCGCATGTCGATCCGGCCGTAGTCACGAAGCTTGACCGCCTGGTAGGCGGCCAGACCCGTCTCTTGCAGCTTGGTCACAATCTTCTCGTCGAGATCGGTCACCAGGTGTGACTTGGTCAACTTGAACGCTGGTGTGTCCTTCTCGAACTTCACATCCCGGCTGGCAATCTTGGGAGTGCCCTCCGGCAGGCGTGACAGGTCCAACTCGACCAGCGGCAGCGGCTGCGCGGATTCATAACTTCCTAGAATGGCAGCATAGATCTCGCGCCCTTCGATATATTCCTCGATCAGGGCCGGCGAATCGAATTCGTTCTGGATGTACTCGACGCGCTCCATCAGTTCTTTCACGCTGTTCACCACCGCCTCGGCATCGATTCCAATGGAGCCGTCTTCCCAGACCGGCTTTACAATCAGCGGAAACTCGACATCATGCGCGTGCTCGATACGACCGCGATAGGCAGTTGCGAAAAATGGCGTCTTGATACCGTGGAAAGCGAACATTTTCTTGGCGGTGGCTTTGTCCTGCGCCAGGAAATGAGCGTGAGGGCCTCCCCCGGTATAGCGGATATTCATCAGGTCCATGTACGCCGCTACGTTCATCTCCTTGGTGTCATCGCCGGCGTAAGACTCAGTGAGGTTGAACACCAGGTCGGCCCCGCACTTGGCCAGTGAGGTCAAACACGGGGGTGTGCCGTCGAGCACCTGGTAGAAAGGCTCGTGGCCGAGCTTTTCCAGCGCCTCGAAGATTTCTTCCCGGTCTTCTTTCTCTCGCTTGGTTTTCGTCTTGGCTTTCTTTTTCTTTTTCGCAGAGCTCTTTTCCTCGACCACCTCCGGGGCTGTCTCTTCCTCTCCCCAGACGTCGTAGAGCACCGCAATTTTCAGCTTCGCGCCGATCATTTCGGCCTCCAGCCTTTCCCTGACATTATCTGACTTAAGCGCATGTCTTTGCTGTGATATGCCACGCTCATGGCTGCACGAACTTTCCTCTCGCCATGTAGTTCATAGCCAGCGCCGTGGCATACACCGTGATCTGAATGAGGTGTTCGGATTCCCGGCCCGCATCCGCGAACAGCCGGAGCTCTCCGACTTTCTTTTCGATCGTTTCCACCAGTTGCTTGATCAAGGGCCGCTGCGCTCCCGTCCAGTATGTAACTTTGTCCACCACCGTCTTGCGGTGCTCGTGCAGAAATTGCTGCGCCGGCCGCGCCGTCTTGCGCCGCCTGGAGGCATCGAAGATGTCCCGCAAGTCGGTGTCGAGTGCCAGGTCACCAAGGGTGCCTGCCTGGCCGTTGCGCTGGTAGAACTCCGCGACCGTGATTTCCATCTCTTCGACGGTGAGATCGGTCTGCCCCCGGCGGCGCAAAGGATCGATACTCCCCAACTCCCGGGCTATCCGGTCCATGTACCGCAGCTTCGCCATCGCACCCCATCCGCGGTAGCGTTTGCGCCAGGCCGACCGTGGCGTCAGCCATACGGCAAACGTTTCGGCAAAATCCTCGTCGGGATGTTTTTGTGCGTACCACCCCGGTAAGTAGCGAACATAGTTGCGCGAAAACGGGACCGGGCGGTAGTTGTCGTGATATGGCCGGCGAAACGGACCGAACAACTGTTTCCACTCCGCAGTCTTGTGGAGCTTGTACGCGTAATTAAAGGCGTGCCCGGCCTCATGCCGGAGGTACATCATGATCTCGCGCGAGTCCTCCAGATCATTGGCCTCCTTTTCCAGGTGGGCCAGGTCGGGATGCGCGAGATAAAAAGGGATTCCGATAACCGGCTCACCCGACGGGCAACCCCACTCGTCGGTGAGGTAGCATGCGGGATGAAACTTCGCCAGCTTCTTGCTTGCCAGTTCGCGGTACAACTGCTGCACCAGACGTTCGAGAGGCGAGCCTTCAATCTTCAGGCCCAGCTCGCGAATCGGCTTTTGCAGAAGTTCCTGTAATTCCGGCTGTAGTTTTTCAGTTTCGTGCACGCGATCTCACTAAACAAACACAGAGTACACCGTGAGAAAACGGGAGAGGCGGGAAAATAATTTAGTTTCAACCTTAAACCATAGCAAACCGGCCGGGTAGCCCGCAGGTGACCGTGGTAACGGATCATTCGAATTTGCGAAATCACGCCGCGCCTAGATCGGTGAGTGCTGGCCTCGCACAATCATCTCCTCCGCGATCCGTCGGGCCTCCGGAAGAGTCGCCGCCGCCCTGCGGTCAATCTCTGCCGGCAAATCGCGCTGGATCTTCGCCAGTTCCTCGTCGAACAAGCGGGTGATCAGCGCGGGAGAGTGCTCGACAATTTTTCCATCTTCGTCTGCGACTTTGACCTTGTGCCGCACGCGCTGCGCGATCATCAAGCGATAGATGCGGTCGGTGGCCAGGTCTTCCATATAGCCGTCAAGCAGGCTGGCGCCTTTTCCGTTGAGCACGCCATTACGGTAACGGATGACGGTGCGGACCGCGGCGCGCGTTCCGGTGAGCGTCGTCTTGCCGACGCCTTTCGGCACAGGCCGGAGGTCAGGGCGCGCACTCGGCAGTTTCGGCCTCTTCATGCCCTGGTTGGGATTGGGAAATTGCGCCACGGCAATCGCGTTTTGATCGGGATGTCCCGTCCACGCCCCATCCATCAGGCAGTTGGATTCGTTCTTCTTGTCCTGCTCGAGCACTTTCAGCGCTCGTTCGTTCAGTTCCGCGTCCGTGCGGCTGGGATAGAGCGCCGTCATCCCGCCTATCGCCAGAGCTCCATGCTTGTGGCATATCTCTGGGATTAAGGCGCGCAGGTTCTGGAAAAACGCCACATCGTGAGGAATCGTGTTGCGGTCGGGCAGGATCCAGTTCGGGTCTTCCAACATGAAATGGATGAGCGATGCCATATAGTCCCAGCGTCCCAGGTTCAGGCCAAGGCAGTGGTCGCGCAGATTGAACAGAAACTCCTCCATCTGAAACGCCTGCGGGTGCGACTCCACCAGCGCCATGCATTTGATGTAGTTCGCCGGAAGACCCTTGGACTTGGCGAGGGTCTGAAACAGATCACGCCACCACAACGCTTCTTCCGCCGCTTCGGTCTTCGGAATGTAAACCGAAAAATTGTGGGGCAAAAAAGCCGGGTCAAGTTGATGCCAGATCAGGGCGACGTCAAACAGCGACGCCGACATGATTTCGTTCTTCATCACGCCGCCTTGGCTAAGGTGCAGGCCGCGTGGGCGAATCCAGGTTACCGTCTTGGAAGGCTGAATGGTCACGTTCTTCTGCCGCTTCTGGTCGAAATAGCCCAGCTCATATTTGTATGCCGCCAGAATGTTATTAACTCCCAGCATGAGGTTCTGCCAGGTGTTGGCGGTGGAGTCCTCCAGATCCAGCATTACCCCTGGCGAACCTGAGTTCAGTAACTTGACGGTGAGTTCCGCGTCGTCGGCAGGGCCGGTCATCTGATTGCGCTGGTCCGCGCACCAATCGGGCAATCCGATATGCCACTCCTTTGTGGTGGCTTCAGAAGGCGGCAGGTAGTCGGGGGGCTTGCCTTGATGCGACGCGAGCAGCACGTTCTTGCGCTTGGCCGCCAACTCCTGCTGGCGGGGAGTAAATTGCTTGTGCAGAGGCTGAAGAAACTCAAAGAACCCCTGGGGCAGGTCTCGCTCCGGACTCAGGTCGGCAGGGGCATAATTCATGAATTGCGGGATGACTGGCTCAGCATGGAGGGCCATGGGTTGAACTCCTTGCCGGATCGCCGGGCAGCCAAAATCCGCCAAGTGACCAGCATTCAGTGTAACTCGCTTTCGATGCTGATGGAGACTGGCAGAAGAGGTCAGGTTGTAGCTAGGGCGTCAAACCCGAGGAGGTTCGATCCGGGGAGTTCGGATCGAACCTTCTGTCGGTTTGCTCTGGGGGGTTACTTTACTTCGACTTTCACGCGCATCCAGGGGTGGATACAGCACTGAAAATTGTGCTGGCCTTTCGTTAGATTCGTGACCTCCATCGCGCTGCCTTGAAGAATCCGAGTCTTGGCCACTCCGACCTCCGCAAAACCGCCGACACATTCCGGGACTGTGGTTTCCCCGGGCGCATTGAGACCGGTTACGAAGCCACCGCCGAACTTCTTTACCTCGGTGAAGGTGTGAGGTTCACCACCCTGGTCGACGATCCTGACCGTCGTGCCTTGCCTGATCTTGAGCGCGTCAGGTTCGAAGTCCCACTTCGGGTCTGGAGTGCCGGCGGCAGCCTCCGTAAACAGGTCAGAAAACGTGGTGAATGATCCCAGCGAGACGTTCTTGCAGAAGTCTGGCCCGAGGGCCGCGGGATCGTTAAAGGTGGTGGGATCGCATTCGTCCAGGGCCACGACCTGCGCCGCGGGCGGTGCAAGTACCAGCGAAACGTGTTCTTGGGATGAATGTTGTTGTGCAAGCACGTGGGTCGCGGCGGTGAGCAGCAACAGACCCAGCAGGCATTTCAAATGATTTTTCATCTTTGTCCTTTCAGTTCAGTTTGGTTTATGTGATCGGTCAAAATCGAGAACTTACGGGTTACCTCATCCGTTCGGTCGAGACCGAGATCGGCACTCCATTGAGAATGGAATCGTAGACCGGCGAAAACGTCGGGCCCAGGTCGCCGAGCTCACGCAGCTGTTCGTCGGTCACGTTGGCTTTGATTCGCAGCTTCAGCCCGATCTGCTGATAGCCGTTGCGGACCGTGGGATCAAGGCCGAGGAAGCCCTGCAGGTCAAGATCGCCGTCCAGCGACGATTCCACCCGTTCGATGGTGATGCCACGCGCCGCCGCGTGATACACCATCGACGTGGTCACACAGGAGGCTAATGCGTGCAGCAGGTGCTCGACCGGATTGGCTCCCTTGTCCTGGCCCAGCAGGGTCTCCGGTTCGTCCGCTTCGAGAGTGAAGCCCTCCTTGTGGGACAAGGCTTGCCCCGCGCCGTAAAAGGACGTCACTTCAGACCGGTTCTCGCCAGCGTCGATCCAGCGATTCTCCAGCCGGAATTTGAAACGTCCAAGTTCCGGTGAGGCTTTGACGGAGGCGACCGTTTCTTTCATGCGGGTCGTGTCGACGCCATTTGTCTTGTTCGCGGTTTCGAGTTTCATTGTGTTTGGGTTTCCTTTATCCATGCGATTTGTGCGACTTGCTCAGCAGCTTCTCTACAGGCAAAGGAGGTGCCACGGGCTTCCGTAGCAATGTGATTGCGTTTCAGCGACTTCCGGCGGTGCAGCCGAAAATACTACTCACGACTTCTCGCGACTTGCGATTTTTCACGAGGCAAATTCGCGAATGCTGGTGAGGAACTGTGCGCAAAATGAGACGACTTCGCAATTGGTGAGTGTGGCAAGTCGAAGAAATCGTGGGGACCAATCAGGCTCGTACGCGGGGGGCAATCGGGCATCAGCGGTCCTCGAGCACGAGGACAGAGTTCAGGAAATCCACAGTGGCAGACTTGAACGCGCTCAGTACATCCAGTCCGATCACGCCATCCGCCTCCGGGAACTTGAAGTCGCCTACGACCACCTCCCGGTGAAATGAACAGCTCCTTCCGCCATTGGCAGAATCCTCAACCAGGGAGAAGCCGACCGGGAACCGGTAGGCAGACACGCTGCCTTTCGCCAGATTGACGCTGATCTTCGAAGTGCTGTTGAGTGTAGGAACCAGGTTCAGTCCGAACATCGTGGCAGTCGCACCCGTGTCCACCAGCAGACTGGCGCGTCTTCCGTTAACCCGGGCGTCGATGTAAATAGCGCCATTGCGTGCCCGGAACGGAATGCGGTGCCCACGCCAACTGACGGAAGGCACGCTTTCTGACGAAACGTCACGTGGGAACAGCAGCATGCTCAAAAATACAGCACCCAGGACCAGCTTGTAGGTTCGCGCGAGCAACATCCGACTCTCCTTCGCCTGCTCTCAGCTTGGCAAAAGCAAAGGAGGTGCCAGACTCGTCATCATGTCTACTGACGGCGGCTCAACGACTTCGATCGCTAGTCGCCTGGCCGGGAACTAGCGAATTCTCGCTATTCTCCACTTTTCGTTCTGTAATTCGAGAGTCAAGAGAAGCCGGGTCCGTATATTTAGGACGCTCGATTCGCAGAGCCTTCATGCGAGAGGCGAGGGTTGAAGGAGGAATCCCCAATGCCCGAGCGGCTCCACGCGGTCCTGCCACTTTCCACCCCGCCCGCACGAGCGCTTGCACCAGCGTGTCCCGCTCCAGTTCCCGCAGCTCGACTTTCGTCCGCAAATTGTGGCCCACAGCGAAGCTCTTGCTCTCACGCATTGCCCGTAAGCTGTCGAGGGGCAGCATTTCACGAAGGCATATCTTGCCATCTCCCGCAACGATCACGGCACGTTCAATCACGTTCTCCAGTTCGCGCACGTTTCCTGGCCAATGATAGGAACGCAGGCGTCGCAAACAATCCGCCGTCAACTCGGGCCGAGGTTTCCCGATCCGGGTGCAGTGCCGATCAATAAACAACCGGGCCAGCAATTCAACGTCTGCGCTACGCTCACGCAGAGGCGGGACCACGATGGGAAAGACATGCAGCCGGTAAAAGAGGTCTTCGCGGAATCGACCAGCCGCGACCTCCGCGGACAGGTTCCGGTTGGTCGCCGCGATCACGCGGACGTCCACCTTGCGTGTCTGAGAACTACCGACCGGTTCGTACTCGCCTTCCTGAAGTACCCGCAAGAGCTTGGGCTGCAGCTCCAGAGGAAGCTCTCCTACTTCATCGAGGAAGATGATTCCGCCCTGCGCCAGCTCGAACCTCCCCGTCCGGCGAGTCGCGGCGCCGGTAAATGCTCCCTTTTCGTGGCCAAAGAACTCGCTCTCGCAAAGTGTCGCTGGAATGGCGGCGCAATTGACGCGGATGAAAGGCTTCGTAGCGCGCTGGCTGGCCTTGTGGATGGCGCGGGCAACCAGTTCCTTTCCGGTTCCAGTTTCACCGGTGATCAAAACCGTGGCTGGTGTAGCCGCTACTTGCCGAATCGCGGTGATGACTTTATGAATGGCCGGGCTTTCACCGATGATCTCTCCGAAGCTTTGGTGCTCGGCGATCTCACTGTGAAGGTAAGCTGCCTCGTCCTCCAGTTCGCGGAGCCGGCTCTCCGCCGCCAACTGGTCCTCGACATTGCGCAGAATGATACTGTAGCGGTACTGAGACGCCAGTTCGAAGCGAGAAATGCTGGCTTCGGCCGCGAACCGTGAACCATCGGAGCGGATGGCGTCGAAACCGCGGGGCACCCAGGCACACGACTGGTCGGATTTCTCCAGATCCTCGACCACGCTGGACAGCTTCTGCGCGCTGCTGGCCGTGAGCAAGGTGGTCAAATCACGGCGGGCCAGGCCCTCAGCCGGAAATGCGAACAAGGCGGCCGCTGCTCCGTTGGCTCGTTGGATTCGGAATTGATCGTCCAGTTCGAAGATGGCATCCATCGCACTCTCGAACAACCGCGAGAACCGTTTCTCGCTGTCACGAACCTTGGATTCCGCCCGTATACGCTTGAGTTCGGCAGCTGCGCGCTCCGCGAAAATTCGAAATACTGCTTCCACCGACGGCGGGAGCTGAAGCGGCTTGGTGTCGAGCGCCGACAGATGCCCCAAAACCGAGCCGTCCACCTGGAGCAGGGGAACCCCGACGTAGCTGACGGCGCCCAGCGTCACCAGATCCGGATCGTCAGGGAACAACTCCATCACGCGCTCCGGATAGTGGACCAGACACCCGGTGTCGATCACCTGCTCGCAAGGAGTTCCGCGAATGTTGTATTCATAGTCTTCAACGTAACGCCCGTTCATCCAAAATGCGATCGACCGCAGGACCTTTCGCTCCGGCAGATATTCGGTGACCCACACCCCCGCCACATCCATGGCCATCGCCGCAGAGCGCACCAGAGCGCGGAGGAAATTCTTTCCGGTTTCTGAGGAGGTGCCCTCTAAGAGGTGGCGTATCAGGGCCTCGGGGCCCACGGATCCAGTCATGCAACTCTCCATATTTTGAGTTGGAACACTGCTGGCGTTGTGCGGTTGGATGACAGCTTCGGCCACAAGGTCGCGAAAATTACTCGTCTTCCTCCCCACTGAATTTCTCGAAATAGTGCACGGCCAAATTTGACTTCGTTTTGACAATTGGCTGATGCGGGGGATGGTAGGCTAGCGTGGATGGCGGGGTCCTGCGGACCTCTTTGATCGCCTTCCTCACCCGAACCACCGGTGGCCGCGCCCGGGGAGCGCGCCCTGCAAAGCAGGACGGGTATGCCGACGCCCCTACATCGTTAGGACCCCCAGTGGATTTCTTTCGATCTAGGCTGGACTTCGCTTTCGCCGTGCGCTTCCCTCGTAGCTAGCCCGGGATGCGCTTATCATCGTGGTACAGGCGGCGCAGTCGCATCCTTCATTCGTCGGGGACTGCCAGGCGGCGACTGCATCCAGCCGGTATCCCACGCCTCGAATGGTCTTCAGGTATGCCGGCCGCTTGCGGTCGGGTTCGATCTTTTCGCGAATTCGGCGAATGCACGCGTCCACACTGCGTGGAGTCACAAACTGCATATCGCCCCACACGGAATCCAGCAGGACATCACGGGTGAATACCTGTCCCTGATGGCGTGCGAGGTAATCGATGAGCCGAAATTCCAAACTCGTAGTTGGCACTTCGATTCCACGCACGAAGAGTTTCATGGCCCAACTGTCAATCACCAAGTCGGGGGTCGCAGTGCGCGAAAGCGTGCCCACAGGGGTGGAGCGGCGCAAAACCGCCTGCACTCGGGCCACGAGTTCCCGGGCGCTGAACGGTTTCACCAGGCAGTCGTCCGCACCCGACTCCAACACTTGAATGCGGTGCTCCTCCGTGGCATCGGCGAGCAGCAACAGCAGTGGGGTTCCCGCCAGCGCGCTGTTCTCACGGATACGCCGGCAGAGGCTAAGCCCGGCAACGCTGGGACGTGAAGGGGAAACCAGAATCAACGACGGACGGATTTTTTCCGCTTCCGTCATCACCTCGTCGGCGGAAAAGGTTTGCACGGCATAGCCGGTTGCTTGCAGACAGCGCCGGACCAAATGGGAAGCCTCGAATTCGCCCTCCACGACAAGAATGAGTTGCCTCATGCGTGTGTCCCCATCTACGGCGCAGCCCAGGCCCTGTTGCGAACACTGCACCTGGGCCGTCTTGCTTGGGCCTGGCAACCAGCCTGTCCGACAAACAGCACACTACGGCAATGCGGAGCTCCTTTCGATTCCGGATGCCGGAACCGCGGAGTTGCAATAACAATTCTGATGAGTTGGGAAGTCGGGAGCCGCTTCAGTCGACACGAATGCGCTTCCCTATCAGCATGGCAGTTTAGCCACTCATCTGTTACGGTGAGGTGACCGAAATGTGAATGGTGTATGAATTCTGGGCAGCCCAGGAGTTGGCCGGTCCACGACTGAGGAAGTCCCCTTCCCCTTCTGCCACCTCAGAGATCAAGATAGTCAAGCCCATTCACGAGCTGTGTGCCTCCATGTCTGCTCCGAATGGGGGGTAGCTCTTTCCGCTTGATGCCGTCACGTCGCAGTGTGACCTGGATCACATTACGAGCTTTAGGCATACCCTAAACTGTAAGCGCAATACTTCAGCTTCTCGTAGCGTCAGGGGGGCGAGCGAGACGTGAATAACTCAAGAAATGGCAAGATGAAGATGTCAGAAGGACGGCTCCTCGAGATTCACAAGCTCCATTTGGGCTTGTATGCTCGCGTTGCCGCTGCACTTGGCCTAAGCCCGTCCTATGTGAGCCTGGTAGCCAGCGGGAACCGTTCCTCGGAGAAAGTCCGACGTGCTCTGACGAGGGAGATCGCAAGGATTCAAGGGCTTCGGTGAAGAAGCTGCTGATTCTGCAGTGGCCCATTTCTCGCCTCTGTCCCAAGAGCGGGGGTTTTCGGCTCTGACGAACAATCTGTCGGGGCGATGTCTGCGGATTTTCCTGTAAGAAGCCACATTACCCCGATCCTCCACAATTGTGCAAAAACTTGCCCATTCCAACCCCTTCGATCTGGAACACCAGGGTTTCACGGGGTGGGTTTGGTTTCGGACTTGCAACCAGTATCCCCGGAGAAGCCGGGTGGATACCGGCTTGCACCGGTATCCATGGGGTTCCTCCTCATTGGGAGATAAGTACCATGAAGACAGCATTATGTGTGTTGTGCTTTCTGTGTGCGGCAGGGGCGTTTGGCCAATCGATAGGGAACGCGTCGGTAAACTCCACCGTCCAGTTTACTGATCATCCGCTGCGTGCTACTCCGCAGGGGTTGGGACAGGAGAAGTGTACGAGCTGGAGTTATGGTTCCGTCTACATTGAGCATGGGGAGATGCCGCTCTCGGAAGTACGGCTTCCAGAAGTGCACATTGTGCCCTTGGGTGATCTGGCACGTGCCCAGAAGAGAGACCACGACACGGTTAAGAAGGCCCGCGTGGTGTGGGAAAACTAGTTCAGACGGACGCCCGTTAGCTGCTCCTCCCTGACCATTCGCAGGACGGTGCGCGATCACCGTAATACTGCAGCCTGATCTCGCGTTCCTCTCCAGTAGCCTTGCCCCAAGTAGCCAACACCTCTGCCCGGGTTTGTCGATAACTCCAAACGTGATAAAAGCGGACATCTGGGCTACCATGGATGGGCGGCTGGGCCCGAACCACGCCCGATGAAGCGGGAGGATGGGATGACAACACAAACCGACACTTTGGATCCTGCGGCGCTGGCCAGCAAACCAGAAGCTCGGATTCTGCAGAATTACGTGGGTGGCCGTTGGCTATCCGCGAAGGCATCGGGCCTGCTCGACGTCACCAACCCAGCGAACGGCCAGATCCTGGCCCGCGTGCCGTTGTCCGGCAAGTCTGACGTGGAAGCCGCCGTAGCGGCGGCCACTGCCGCACTCCCTGAATGGCGTGGCCGTGCGATTGGCGAACGGACGCAATTCATCTATGCGCTGCGGGAGAAGTTCCTCCAGCGCATCGACGAACTCGCCGCCTCCATTACCCGCGAAGGGGGCAAGGTTCTTTCCGACGCACGCGCCGAGGTCACGCGGGCCATCGAAGTGCTCGAGGTGGCGTGCTCCACGCCCATGACGATGCAGGGTCGCATCTTGGAGGGGGTTTCCCGCGGGATTAACACCGAAACCATTCGTCAACCGGTGGGGGTGTGCGCGGCCATAACCCCATTCAACTTCCCTGCCATGGTTCCGATGTGGTTTCTGCCGTTTGCCATTGCCTGTGGAAACACCTTCGTGCTCAAGCCCTCGGAGCAGGTGCCGCTGACTTCTGAACTCATGTGTCACATCCTGGAGGAAATTGGCTTGCCGGGCGGGGTGGTGAATCTGGTGCATGGTGCGCATGACGCGGTGAACGGAATCCTGGATAGCCCGGGGATAGGGGCGGTTTCGTTTGTCGGCTCGGTCAATACGGCCAAGTACATTTACCGGCGTGCCGCGGAGAACGGAAAACGGGTGCAGGCTTTGGGTGGCGCGAAGAATTACATGGTCGTCATGCCGGATGCGGTTGTGGACAAGACAGTGTCGAACGTTCTGGGCAGCGCCTTCGGTAACGCCGGGCAGCGCTGCATGGCGGGTTCTGTGCTCGTAACGGTTGGATCCGCGCAACAATCCATTATGGGGCGCTTGAAGGACGAAGCCGAGAAATTGATCGCCGGAGATGGCACAGACCCGAAGGCGGCTCTGGGGCCAGTAATTTCCACTGCCGCGTGCAACCGCATCCGCGAATGCATCGAAAGCGGAGTGAAAGAGGGAGCGGAGCTGCTGGTGGATGGGCGGCGGCCTAAGGGAGTTCCCGCTGGCGGCAACTTTGTCGGCCCC
>Ga0335084_10000681_pt1 | contig 29609 bp, 23 predicted proteins | sample Lox_Sample_44_FD_206721 | JGI IMG/M metagenome (GOLD analysis project Ga0335084, IMG submission 206721) | Soil microbial communities from Loxahatchee National Wildlife Refuge, Florida, United States - Lox_Sample_4.4 | ecosystem: Environmental > Terrestrial > Soil > Wetlands | place: USA... | reverse complement strand
TCCCTGTGCCGCCCCCACTCAGCAAGGACTCCGGCTGAAGCGGGGTGGACCGTTCCAACAATCCTTGCTGTTCTTGCGCTGCCTTCTGTCCAACCTCCCGCACGATTCCCGTGAACTGATAGCCCCGCCCCGGAACCGTGAGGATGTAGCGCCGTTCCTGGGCTGAGTCACCCAGGGCCTTTCGCAAGAGAAAGATGTTCTGGCTGAGGTTCGACTCCTCTACGAAACTATCGGGCCAGAGCAGTTTCATCAATTCGTCTTTGGAAACGACGCGCTCGCGGTTTTCCACCAGCACCAGCAAAGTCTCCATTGCCTTCGGCGTCAACGCTACAGGTTCGGATCCGCTTAGAAGGACCCGCCGCTGTGGGTCCAGAGTGAAGGGGCCGAACTCGTACAAGCGCTTGATTTGGCTGGGCATGGTTGCCATTGAGGAGTTTTGAAAACTTATGAGGGCCGTCTTGAAGACTTCTGAGGACCGCTTGCCGCAATCTGCGTCGCGTTCGTGGGAGTCGCCCGGCAGACCCCAAGTGGAAGCAATGTACCACTGTTCCGAGGGGCGGGCAATTTGGAGGCGGCGTGAAATTGCGCTTTGCCAAAGGAAGGAAGACCGGGCAGGTCACGGTGGTGGTGATCGACCGGCAATCAGCCAATCGGAGGACACAGACCATGAAACGAACATTAATCTTCGGCATTCTCATCGCGCTGGTTGCGACGAGCGGCCTCAACGGGCAACGGACCGCATCGGCCCAAGTCACGCCCGTTGTGGCCCTCACAGGGCCGGCGGTGCTCGACGATTGGGGCAATCGATTCACGTCGCTCGGAGCATCGGTCCCCGAGAACCCACAACGCACCCAGGTCCGCACCACCATCGCACAGTTGGCGATGTTCGACGCGGTGAACGCCGTTCTCGACGGGCCTTACCGTCCCTTCGCTTCGAAACCTGCGTCAGCTCCAGGCGCATCGCCGGAAGCGGCAGCGATCCGTGCCGCGTACATCGTCGCGCTGAATGAGTTTCCGACGCAAACTGCGACGATCGACAGCGCCTACGCCACGTCGATCGCGGGAGTTTCCGCGAGCCCTGAGGCGGTTGCCAATGGCATCGTGGTCGGTGAGGCCGCGGCCAATGCGGTACTCGCGGCGCGCGGTGGAGATCACCGCAATGATCCTGAGTTGGAGGGTTACACGCCCGGCAGCGGCCCCGGTGTATGGATCCCGACGCCACCCGCATTCGGCAACCCGCAGGGTGCATTCCTCCAGTTCGTCACGCCGTTCGGGTATGACGACCCCGCGCGCTTTCGTCCCCATGCGCCGCCAGCACTCGATAGCAGGACCTACACGAGGGACTACAAGGAGATTAAGGATCTCGGTCGGGATACTGGGACGAGAAGAACCGCTGAGCAGTCTTCGACTGCACTGTTCTGGTCGCCATCGGCAAGCGCATTGTGGACCGCCAATATCCGCAGCCTGGCAAGCTCCATGGACCTGTTAGCGGCCGCTCGTTTCGAGGCCATTGGCATTGCGGCAGTGACGAATGGGGTAATCGCTGCCTGGGATGCGAAGTACACGTACATGTTCTGGCGTCCGGTCACTGCCATCCGTGCCGGCGATACCGATGGCAACCCCATGACCGAACCGGATCCAGCGTGGACTCCCTTTATCGTCACGCCGTCCCACCCCGAATATCCCGCGGCTCACACCACGATTGGCGCGAGCGTACTGGGGTTCTACACGGTGTGGTTCGGCACCAATCAATTCCCACTGGATTTCACGGGCAATGGTGGAGAGGTTCGTCAATACACCAGCGTAAAGCAGATCCACGCCGAGGAAGGCAACGCGCGTGTGTGGGGCGGAATGCACTGGCGCCACAGCACCAAGGTGGGTACCGCGGTCGGCAACAGGGTAGGCAAGTATACGGCGGCGCATCTTCTCAAGCCGCTGCGATGACTGTAAGCGTTAGACCAACACCAACAACAAATAGGAGGATGCAATGAAGGGATTTTCAATCAGCAAGCGCAAGCTCATGTTCGTGGCGGCTCTCCTTTGTCTCACGCTGGCGGGGTCGGTCTCGGCTTTCGCTGTTCTTCAAAAACACACGGGGAAGGCCGTGACTGCGGTCACGGTACTCACCGAAAGCGCCACCACCTTTATCGGATCCACAGCCTTTCGGAACCTGGCCGGAGCCACTGCGACGATCACGGTCCCCGCCGGCAAGATCCAGCTGGTGGAAGCCAGTTTCACTGCCGACTCGACCTGTCAGGGTTCATTTGGTGGGAACTGGTGTAGCGTGCAAATTCTGGCTGACGGCGCTGAAATGGGGCCTATTGCTATCGGCGATTTTGCCTTCGACGGGGTGGGTTCAAACGACGATTTTTTTGAAGCCCACGCGATGCAGCGCAGCATTCTGCTGGGGCCCGGGACACATACGATCCAGGTTCAAGCCGCCGTCACACTCTCAGGCATGAGCTTCTTCCTCGACGATTGGTCCCTCACCATCACGCAGTACAACAACGGAAAGTAATAGTAGACAGGAGACGCTCTCGTTGCAGATTGCCGGAGTAACGAGAGCGCTCTCAGGCTGGCGGCGGAATGGTCGGGACACTTTCTTCCTGCGGATTTGCCTGATCTTGAGTCGGGGATTTCCTACTGCGGTTTCTGCTCCGGCTGCTTCTCATCCGCCTTGGCATCGGGAGCCTTCTGCTCTTCCTTCTTCGCCTCGGGATGTTGGTCGTAAATCGAGTACTGATCCTGCGGACGCTTCAGCTTGATCGTGATCTCCATCTGCGGCTTGTTGATGTCGTAGTCTTCGCCGAATGTCTGAAAACCCGGCACCAGCACCTGCACCCGCAGCATTCCATACGGAACGCCATCGAAGTTGGTTTTGCCTTCCGAGTTCGTCTTCAGCTGAAACCCGCTCCTTTCCTGCTTCCCCTTCTTGCTGACCGGATGCATGATCACGCTGGCATTCTTCACCGGCTTGCCGTTGTAATCGCGCAGCACAACGAACGACAGCACCGCGTACTGCTCGTCGTCCTGTCCCATCGCCGGAACCGCCAGATAGAGCCCCACCACCAACAGCGTGCCAATCCCCAACCCAATACTTCGTTTCATGGGCCTCATTTTACTTACGACTGGGTTCCCTGTCACCGATAGCAGCGCCAAGCCGAGCGCAGTCACCTTGGGATATCAGAGACACCGAAGCAAGCCTTGCGCTCTTCCCTCTGCTCTCCTCGACGAGCGACTCCCCCCATCAAGCTGAATCTATTGGTCCTAGTATTATGTTGATAATAAGCAACTTACTTATTGGCAAACGGCGAGGCCTTGACATTTCGCATTCCCAATTCTTAGAATTAGCACTCGACGGGCTAAAGTGCTAACATCCCGATTTTCCGAAACAGACCAAAGAAACTCAATCCCACTAGAACCTAACCATTGAAAGGAGTCGCAAGCATGGCTACGAAGTTCACCCCGCTGCATGACCGCATCCTGGTCCGTCGCGTGGAGGAAGCCGAGACCACCCGCGGCGGGATCATCATCCCCGACAGCGCCAAGGACAAGCCCCAGGAGGGCGAAGTCATTTCCGCCGGCAAAGGCAAGATCAGTGAAGAAGGCAAGGTTCGCCCCCTCGACGTGAAAGAAGGCGACCGCATTCTCTTCGGCAAGTACTCGGGCACCGAGATCAAGCTGGATGGCGAAGATTTCGTCATCATGCGCGAAGAAGAAGTGCTGGGCATCATCACCGGCGCTGCCAAGAAAGAAACCGCCGGGTCCCGGAAGTAGCGGGTCACGAGAAGCGAGTCGCGAGTACCTGCTAGCTCGCAGCTCGCAGCCAGGTCTAAAAGGGGGTTTCCTGAGACCTGACACCTGTGACCTTGTTCTCAAAGTTCCGCAGGTACCGCCTGCACAACATCTGATTAAGGAGCTGAAAAGTTATGGCAAAGCAGATTGTTCACGGAGAAGAGTCCCGCCAGGCCATTCTCCGCGGCGTCAACCTCTTGGCTGACGCTGTGAAAGTCACTCTCGGCCCCAAGGGCCGCAACGTCGTCATCGAAAAGAAATTCGGTTCGCCGACCATCACCAAGGACGGCGTCACCGTAGCCAAAGAAATCGAACTCAAGGACGGCCTCGAGAACATGGGCGCCCAGATGGTTCGCGAAGTCGCTTCCAAGACTTCCGACGTCGCCGGCGACGGCACCACCACCGCCACCGTTCTCGCCCAGGCGATCTATCGCGAAGGCGTCAAGACTGTTGCCGCCGGCGCGAACCCGATGGCCATGAAGCGCGGCATCGAGAAGGCCGTGCAAGTCATCAACGGCACCGTCGACAAGGAAGGCAATCGCGCCAAGGGCGAACTGGACAAGTTCTCCAAGCCCGTCAGCGGCGAAATGATCGCCCAGGTCGGCACCATCTCCGCTAACAACGACGAAACCATCGGCAAGATCATCGCCGAGGCTATGAAGAAGGTCGGCAAGGATGGCGTCATCACGGTCGAAGAGTCGAAGACTCTCGAAACCCAGCTCGATGTCGTCGAAGGCATGCAGTTCGACCGCGGCTACCTCTCTCCGTACTTCGTCACCGATCCGGAGCGCATGGAAGCCGTCCAGGAAAACGCCTACATCCTCATCCACGAAAAGAAAATCAGCTCGATGAAAGATCTGCTCCCGCTGCTCGAGCAGATCGCCAAGAGCGGCAAGCCGCTGCTCATCATCGCTGAGGACGTGGAAGGTGAAGCGCTCGCCACCCTGGTCGTCAACAAGCTGCGTGGCACGCTGCAAGTCTGCGCCGTGAAGGCGCCTGGCTTCGGCGATCGCCGCAAGGCCATGTTGCAGGACATCGCCATCCTCACCGGCGGCAAGGCCATCACCGAAGATCTCGGCATCAAGCTCGAGAACGTGCAGATGTCGGATCTCGGCCAGGCCAAGAAGATCACCGTCGACAAGGACAACACCACGGTCGTCGAAGGCAAGGGCAAGCACAACGAGATCGAAGGCCGCGTGAAAGAAATTCGCAGCCAGATCGACAAGACCACCAGCGACTACGACCGCGAGAAACTGCAGGAGCGGCTGGCGAAGCTGGTCGGAGGCGTAGCCGTGATTAAAGTCGGCGCCGCCACCGAAACCGAAATGAAAGAGAAGAAAGCCCGCGTCGAAGACGCGATGCACGCCACCCGCGCGGCCGTCGAGGAAGGCATTGTCCCCGGCGGAGGCGTGGCTCTGGCCCGCTGCGTCTCGGCCCTCGACAAGCTGAAGCTGGAAGGTGACGAGCAGATCGGTGTCAACATCGTGAAGCGCGCCATCACCGAGCCCCTGCGCCAGATCGCCGAGAACGCCGGCGAAGAAGGCGCGGTCGTGCTGGGCAAAGTCGGCGACGCGAAAGACGCTAACTACGGCTTCAACGCCCAGTCCGGCGAGTACGAGGATCTGGTCAAAGCAGGCGTGCTCGATCCCACCAAGGTCGTCCGCACCGCGCTGCAGAACGCCGGTTCCATCGCCTCGCTGATGCTCACCACCGAAGCCCTGGTGGCGGAGATTCCTGAAAAGAAGGAAGCTCCAGCCCCCGGCGGCCACGGCGGCGGCATGGGCGACATGTACTAAGTGACCGCGTATGGCGGGGCGTCCGACCCCGCCGCGGTCATCCTGAGCGCGTTTGTTGCGCGAAGGATCCCTGGCTTCGAGGTGGAAATCGTGTTCCGCGGGCATTCTTGCTCGCGTAAGCCCCGCCGCAAGGCGGGGCTTTTTTTTCTGGCACACCCTCCCGGACTTGTCGTCTTCCTCTCCCCGATTCCGATATCTCCAGAAGAGGGCACGAGCGAGCCACTGATGCCCCGCTGAAGCGTTCGCGGACGCGCCAAGCGCTTCGATCAATCTGGCCGCCGGGGAAAAAGCAGCGTGGCGACCGTTCGAAGAGTGACGTGGTGCCTGCACCCGTCCGAACCGCGAGGGGCGGAACTCCTGTCCGCCCCTCCCGGAGCGATGCCTTACGAGATCCTGGAAACCTTCTTGGGCGGAGCGCACACCGATTCGAACCAGCGGCTGATGTAGACCTGGGCATGGGCCTCGCCACAAAAATGGCGCGCTCCAGCGCGATTGGCGGTAGCCAGGTCCCATTTGAGAACGGTAAGCGTCTGGTCTCCGCACTCGATCACGAACCAATGCATGGGATTGTCACTGACGATTCCGCAGATTTCGCATTGGAACTCTTTCAGACTCGACATGCCTTCTCCGTGTGAGCAGCAACCTGCTGAGCCGTTAGTATAGCGGCTTTTTTTCGATTGAACAGTCACGTCCAACGCAGCAGGAACGAAGACGCTGGCACCCCACCGTCGGCCCCGCTCAGAAGATCTGGTAGGCGAAAGTTACCGACTTTGTGGCTTGCGGCTGTACGACAAAGAACGTGCTTGCATAGACGGCCCCATCGCCCGAGTACGGAGTGGAGGCGTCCGGAATGCTGCAGAAACTAAATCCCGCCTTCGGGTTCGCCACCACTCCTGCCGCCTCAAAGCTCGCGGCCACGTAGTTGGATGGGTAAAGCATCGCGCTCACGCCATCTTGAGTGTAGGCCCAGGACCGGATGAGCGAATGATCGAGCCAGTTGTTGACGTTGTTATTGGCGTCAAAGTCCGCCACCCGGGTGATGGTGACATACGCCGGATTAACCCCTCGGCCCACCGAGTTCGACACCGCCATCTTCACTTGGACAAGATCCTGGGCCGCGTTTTGAGTGATCGTCTCCGTCAGGCGGTAGGGATCCATATCATAGACAACCACGATGGGCAGTGTACCGGGTCCGTTTGGCTGCGTCACATTTGCTGGCCTGTCCCAGCCGCCATTGCCCAGAAAGCCGTAGTCAAAGCCGCAGCCACCGCCAAACTCCGACTGGATCTCCACCGTGTACCCGGAAACACCCGAGGTTGAGAGGTGTTTCACGCCATTCGCGGTCATTTCCACGACGTTCCCGGTACTGCTGACACAGAACGTGAATGACTTTCCCTTCCTGCTGGTCTGGAATGTGTACGCACAACTGTTTTGCGCGTGCGCACTCAACCCGAAAAACAACTCCACTATCGATAGCAACAGGACTGCCTGCAGGCTTCTGCGTCTCATTTGATCTCCTCCAAGGTCTCGCGGTCGGATTTGAGGGCGCGAGAACCCTCAACAAGGTGAGCTTTGGCGGAAAAAGTCCCCCGCGCTTGCACTGATAGTGACGGATGTTCTCACACCATTTCGCCTGGTTTCTATTTTTTAGGACCCGAGTCGGTCGAACCAGCGGACCCATGAACCAGATGGGAATGAGGGGTACCCTCCCCCCTCTCCCGTCATGTTCAGCCATGCACCGATGGCAAGTGTTGAGAGCGTGATTCATCCCTAAGAACTCCGGTCTGTCATTCCTGACAGTTTTGTCGAGCAGCCGGGGCAATCAAACTGGCAATACTAAAAATGGAGTCTTGTGGATGAAGGGTGCTATTTGTGATGTTCTGCCGGATTCCATAGTGCGTTCATCAATATTTGTGCAATGACCAACCAGCCCATATCAGAGTGGCCAAGGTCGTCAGCACCGCTACAGAGACTTCGCATGATCCGAGTCGGCCGGCGCCATGCCAGAAATGATTCATCCTTGAGACTCCGGCCGGCTCGCTAGATCGAGGTGTACAAATGCGGAAAGTCATTCTGCTTGCCGTGGTCTTTCTGCTTCGAGTCTCAGCCCAGTCCCAGGCGGCTTGCGAACTCTCCAACACCGGCGCCGACACCGGCATCGCCACGATCAGTGCTTCTGAAAACATGGGCTATTCCGCTCCGGGCGGTATTGGTGCGGTGGGCTTTCGCATCCCCACAGCCTGCATCACTCAAAGCGTCGGTTATCACGTGTGGAGAGTAGACACGAGCCCTGCCGACGCACCAACAACATACGACATCGGCATCTACTGCGTAAGCGGGGATTGCGCGGCGGGTCATCACTTGGGCGAACTCTACGTTCACACCGGACCGATCTATGGCAGCTGGTTTACGAACAACCTTAGTCCTGCAACAGTAACAGGCGTGACCGTCACCGGCACACAGAATACGCTGACGTTGACCGGGTCCTTTCTCCTTCCGGATTTTCCGCTTGGTGAGGCGATCGCCCTCACAAATTGCGGCGTGTACAACGGTTCCGTCGTTGTCGCTTCTGCCACCAAGACCTTAGTAACGACAAATAATCCTACTGGTCAAAGCTCTACGCAGGCAGGCTGCACCGTCGGGACTTCCGCAATATTCCCGACGGGCTTTACTAAGCACGATCCGTGCACAAACGGTTCCATGGACAGGCCCTGTCAGGAAGCTCTGCCCTGGGTTGCGGACAGTCGGACAGTCTGCTCTGTGCCCTGCATACTGCCCGCAGGCCTTTACGCAGCGGCAATTGGCACAACCTGTAACGATGCTCTAAGACCCGTGACTTGTGCTCAACTTCTCGGCGATGCTGACCTCGGTCTCATCTACCCGTTTGCCACCTCGTCGACCCAATACGACTCAGCAGGTTTGCCAATCAACATGAACTTCGCGGTCAACAACACAACCGCCATGTGGAATACAACTCAAGGTGCATCCTCGCCCATCAAGCCGGCAAAGCTCCTCATTTATTAGGAGGGTTTTATGAGGGAACTGGCAATTATCTTCGCTCTGCTCGGGCGCATGTTTGCCGCGAACCAATGCGCGGAGCACAACATCTATCTTTCAGAGTCGGCCGTAAAAGTCGCTACCGCGGAATCGGCTCGCTGTACGCAAGGAGTGGCGGGTGGAATTCAGTACAACTGCCCGAAAGGCAGTGCAGGTATGACAGCCTGGGGCTTCGATATTCAATCTCCTTGTGACACCCGTTGGGTTTCTTACGCAGTCCAGGCGCTGGACAATCGCTCAGGAAATCACTACGACCTTGGCCTCTACTACATCAACGGGCCCAGCGCTTCGTCTTTGGCCGGACGTCTGCTGGTGCATACTGGGCAGCTGACAGGGACAGGCTTTGCTCCACATACTGGTTTGACGACCGTCTCCTGGGTCGGGACTGGGAATTGCTCAGTTCCCTGCACGCTCCCCGCCGGTCAATACGCATTGGCTTTCGCGACCGATTGCCCCGCCCATTGTGTGGCTCTGTGGGGAGACGGCGTTCACGGCTATATGTACTTGTTTAACGTGTGGCTGGGCGGAGACGCTGGCACGGGTGTGAATGCAGCCTTGGTGCCTGATTCCTGCCCGTCAGGACTGCCGCCGTCGTGCACATTCTCTATGACCACTGGCCTGCCGTCCTCCATCGCGCCGCTGACCACTGATCCTGCGCTATCAGTGCTGAAGTTCCCGGTAGCCCCCATGCTACTCATTTTCTAGACGACACGATGAGGACAAATATGAAGAGCCAATTCGCTTTGATCCCGCTTCTCATTGGCGCAGTACTGGCGATGGGAATGGCCACGGCTCGTGGGCAAAGTTACAGCAGCTTCGTCACCGCCACGCAGATCCACTCTACGGCGAATCACTGGGGCAATTCCAGAAGCCATCTGCTGATCGACACCGTTACGATCACGATTCCGGTGGCGGTGTCGCGTGCCTCCTGGACCCCCGAAGGCATGTATACAATTGCCCAATCTCGGATCAACAGTTACGACGTGGGACTGCACTGTCTCATAAGTCCGGGCCCCGATCACAACGGGTGCGAACCGGGAAGGCTCTACACACACACCGGACCTCTACTTTCAACGCAAACCCATCCGATAAAGGACAGGTCCGTATCGATTCCTCTCGTCGCCGACACAAACACGGTATGCAAGTCTTACCCCTGCACATTACCGGTAGGAACATACAGCATAACCACGGGTACCTCGGAGACGTTTCCAAGAACGTTGAGTCTTTGGGGAGATGGATCCTTTTTCGCCAGGGGTGGCGCCGAATTCCACCTCGGCAATTCCTTCAACCATGCCGGCCTGCCCGACAACGTGATCATCGCAGGTTATGTACAAGAAAATCCGTCGATTACTTTTTCGGGCGGAGACACGCACGTTACCCTCACCGTCGAGATGCTGAACGGCCAGATGGTGAACGGGACCCTGAACGGGTTTGGGCCAGGTATGCGAATCCTGGTGGCAGGCTTGACGAGCGGTACCGGCGGGTCGGGCGACCCATGCAATGGATATGACACTGTCGACGATGTCACCTCAACGACAATCACGTACAGGGTTCATGGGTCTCACGCATGCAAGCTGGAGGGCAAGACGGATGGTTCAGAGACCTGCGACGGTGTTCCGACTGCGGTGGGTGCCCCGGGCTACGCATGCGTCGCCGCCGGGCTGCCACCGACTCTCGGTACGCTCGTCGCTGAACAGCAAAATCCCAACGGGCAGTCCAATGGCTATTACTGTTTCGTAGGGGCGTCTGAGAAGGCGTGTCAACGAGACACTTTCGTAGGTCCGAGCGGCCCGCAACGCGGCGCTCACTCGCTGGGGTTCATCTTCTACTAAGCCGAAAGATGACTTCTACCGCCGCTCCTCGGAGTGATTTGGCTCGAGAAGTCGATTAGTGTCGAGGCGCGCGCGGTATGAACGTGCGGCGACTCGATCACTGGAACGGCCTGGGCGTCGACATCGAAGCCAACCGCGAATTCTTCGAAACGCAGAGAGTAGCGGACCCGCACCTTGCTCAACGGTCGTGGAATGCTCTCTCCTGCGTAGAAGACCTCTGGCGTCGGGAACATTTATGCACTGCGCCACCGGGCGCGCGCTTGTGATCCGCGATTCACGGCAAGTCTAGATCAAGTTCATAGACTTGTTCTGTACTCAAATTGCGTAACAACAGTGGTGAGTCGTCGGGAGCAAGATCGAACCAGTAGCCGTTCGCTCCGCGGGTGCGCCGAAAGTTATTCAGGCTTACCACTTTTTCCAGCTTGCGGTCGCGGATACGCAAGCGGTAGACCGCCGGATCGGATTGCCACACGGAGTCGAAATAGAGGTAGGACCCGTCATGGGAAAGGCTGTAGTAATCGAAGACGCCTCTCCATAGCTCCGTCCATTTGTTCTCGCCCATGTCATACATCATGAGTCGCGCGGGTGACGCGGCTGCCGCGAACAGGTGGCGGCCGTCGTGTGACCAGGTGGGACAACAGAGGCCCTGGGAATTCTGAATGGTCGTCTCCCGCCGACGATTGAGATCAGTCACTGTGATCACCGCGTCCCCCCAAGAGTGCCGTGAATAAACCAGTCGCGAGCCGTCCGGAGACCACCATGGGCTGAACAGATCTGAGGTGCCGAAGGTCAGCTGCTGCGGAATGCCGCCGTCCGCGGAAATCACATAGACCTGCCATACAGGGTGTTCTCCGACGGATCCGACAAACGCAATTTGCTTCCGGTCAGGCGACCACACGGGAACACTTGCCATCATTGGCGATTCTGTAAGTTGGAGCCGGTCGCTGCCGTCGGAGCGGCTGCGCCACAGAGTCCCGTCGGGATAGGTGACATATGTGACCCACTGTCCGTCGCGCGAGAAAGACACACCCTCCGCAGAAATGCCGTTCAGGTAAGGCAGAAATTGACGGCTTGCCGAATCGTAGCGGACTAACTCCCCGACTTGCTCCTGCCCGATCGCATAGATCCTCTTGCCGTCGGAACTGGGAAACGGCGACAGCATGTTCAGGGGACCCGCGGTCAGTCGGATGGGCTGCGATTTGGTGTCTGTGCCCGGTTGGTCGCGCAAGGCCCAAAGGTCGGTTCTTCCTGAACGGGTCGATTGAAAAGTGTAACACTGGCCATCCGGCGTCCAATGTCCGCAACATTCGTGAGCCGGTTGATTCCAGCCGGAGAGTAACGGATGAGGATCACTGCCGTCGGCGCCTGCCTCCCAGAGACTGATACTGTTGCCGCCGCCGAGCACATCAAATCGCAAGCGCCTGCCGTCAGGAGACCATACCGGGTTGGAGATCCTCCCTCCGCCGGGAATCGTCAGCCATCGGTGCGGTGCGCTGCCGTCGGCATCCACCACATACAGAGTGTCGCCTGCGGAGTAAAGAATCTTGCTGCCGCCCGGCATCCACGTGGCGCCCTCGGCCCGCACATCGCCGACCCGGTGTGGCGCTCCACCCAGAACCGGAAGGATCCACAGCCGAGGCGGCCAATCGTAAGGCATTACCCTGCCAACCAAGAGACTGGCTCGGTCGGGCGAGATGTCAAAAATTTCGACATTATCCAAGGAAGTGGCAATCGGCACTACGTCTCCCCCGTTTGTGGAGATCTGCGCCACCTGCATCGCTCCGCCAAAGTTTGCCGAGAAATACAGCCGCGATCCATCACTCACCACCTTCGCCAACTTCGATTCACGGGACTTCGACAGCTCCACCACGTTCAAAACCCGCAGTGAAGACGGCGACGACTTCCAATTCACCCACAGCGCGACCAGGACCGACACACTCACCAGTACGACCAACGCCGCAACATAGCTGCGCTGCACTACCACCCGCCGCGACTGGATCGCCGGCGGGCGCTCGTCTGCCTCCGGAGCATCCATCGCCCCGTCCACTGCGGCGATGAAGCGATAACCTACCCTCGGCAGCGTTTCGATGAAGCGAGGCGATTCCGCCACATCCCCCAGCGCTTCCCGCAGCTTCACGACAGCACGGTTCAAGCTGCGGTCGAAGTCGACGTAGACGCTTTCGCCCCAAAGCTGCCGGCGTATTTCCTCACGCGAAACCACCTCGCCTGGATGCTGGAGCAGAATTTGCAGTAGTTGGAGCGGCTGCTGTTGCAGCCGGACCTTCATCCCTGACTTGCGCAGTTCTCCGGTACGCACGTTCAGTTCGAAGGTTCCGAATCGAACCACGGCTCCGAGCGGAAGCAATGTAGACAAAGCCAGTCCTACCGATTTCCACGGAGTCTAGCACCTTCCACCCCGCTCCAAGAACTATTTCCTGGAGTGGCATACAACCGCGTATGAGCCGTGTTTTCAGATCGTTGGAGGGAAGCAAACAAGTCATTCCCAGGGGCATTGATCATTCTGAAGGAACCATCCATGGTGGCGTCCTCTCGCGAGCAGGCGCGCCCTGGCTCGCCGGCAAAGTGGCACACGTCGGCCTTTGCTAAACGCGCCTGAAAACTTCAGCACCTCAAAATCGAAGGAGGAAATTTACCGTGAAACCCTCAAGAGCCATGTACGGACATCACCATCGACGCCTGCTCCGGCATCTTCCGGTCGTCGTCACCACCATCGGTTTATTGCTGGCCACTGCTGCCGCCAACGCAGCGTGTGGTCCTCGAATCGGGTCGCAGCTGGCTTTCTCCGCGCAGATGCCGTTTCTCGCGCAATCTGCCGGGAACAGCCAACCGGATCCGAATAGCCCGATTGTGGGGCTTTGGCATGTCATTTACACGTCTGGCGGTGAATTGTTTCTGGAGACACTTGACCAGTGGCATAGCGATGGAACGGAGTTCGAAGCCGCCAACGCCTTGCCGACTGAGGGCAACATCTGCTTTGGTGTGTGGAAGAAGACCGGGCCTCGATCTGTCCGCCTCTTTCACATTGGCTGGAATTTCGACGGCAGCGGAACCCCGATTGGTACCTTCACCATCGAGGAATCCAACAAGGTCGCCCGGGGTGGTGCGACCTACCAGGGCACATTCGACTTCAAGGTCTACGACCTTGACGGAAACCTGGTCTTTGAAACGACGGGCACTCAACTCGCCAATCGAATTACTGTCAATTGACCTCACTACGGCCGTACAAACCCACTCATCGCATTGTGTGCGATGAGTGGGTAATCTCGCACCGTTGTCGCGCAATCGCGTTAGCGGCTGGCCAGTATCTGCCCGCCGGCGGTCATCTGGCTGAGCAGTTTCTCATCCTGTTGCTTCAACGAGTCCGGGATCTTGGCGTAATAGAGTTGCTGCGCCTCGTCCTGTCCTGATCCGATCACGTAGGCGATGAATTCTTTCAAATGCTCGCGCTTGGCTGCATTTTGCCCGTCTTTCGGGACGAGCAGGAATGTCAGTCCGGAAATCGGATAGGCATCCGTCGCGGACGCTGGCGGATCCACAATGGGAGTGCGGATGTCCTTCGCCAATTCACTGCTGAAGGCATCAATCGCTGCGGTGGCGCCTTCGGCGGAAGGCTCGACATATTTCCCCGCCTTGTTGTGAACCGCGGCGACCGGCAAGTTGTTTTCTTTGGCGTAGGTGAATTCCACATACCCGATGGCGCCCGGCGACTGCTTCACCACTCCCGTGACTCCCTCGCTACCCTTGCCACCGATACCTACCGGCCAGCTCACCGCAATACCCTTGCCCACCTGTTTTTGCCATTCCGGATTTACCTCGCTCAAATATGTGGTGAAGATATTGGTGGTGCCGCTGCCCTCCGAGCGATGCGCGACTATGATCGCCGTGTCCGGAAGCCCGACACCCGGATTGTCTTTCTTCAGCGCCGAGTCGTGCCAGTTCTTGATCTTTCCCAGGAAGATTCCCGCCAGCGTCGCGTCGCTGAGTTGCAGCGGCTTCGAAAGATTCGGCAAGTTGTAGGTGATGCACACCGGCCCGGCGCTCTCGGCCAGCTGAATCACTTCTGCTGGCATCTCCTTCAGCTGGTTATCGTCGAGGGCGGCATCACTGGCGCCGAAGTCGACCAACCCTTTCTTCAATTGCTGAATCCCGCCGCCGCTGCCGATGGATTGATAGTTGATCCGCACTTCCGGATGGCTTTGCTGAAACGTGCTGATCCATTTCGTCATTACTGGATAGACAAATGTGCTTCCCGCTCCGATGAGGTCGTTGTTGTCGCTGTTTGCAGCTTTCTCATTGCTTTTGGAAGGCCCACAGCCGACCGCCAGCAACAGGCCACCAAGAAGTAAAGAATGAACAAAGTGGATTCGCATCCGCACACACTCCTTTCCTGAGATTCTCTTGGGATTCCCCCACTCCGATCATGGTTGCATCCCATTGTTAATCCTCTGTTAATGCGGGGATGTGAACTGGCGTTCGTGACTCGGCTCCTGGCGATGCCCAAGCAGCTGTGGAATACTTCTCCCGCACGAGGAGCGCTCATGTCCCGCATCGCACGAGTCTTCCCTGTCGTTCTCTTGAGCCTTGTCATCCTGGGCTCGATGAGCCACTCGCAATCGGCGACGCCGCTCACCCCGGAAAAGATCATCATCGATACCGACATTGGCGATGACGTCGATGACGCGTTTGCCGTAGCTTTGGCCCTGCGCAGTCCGGAACTGCAGATCCTCGGTATCTTGACCACCTTCGGTGACACCGAAACTCGCGCCCGCCTGCTCGATCGCCTGCTGGGCGAAACCGGACACACCGACATCCCCGTCGCCGCGGGCACTCCGACCCAGGTCAATAACGTCTTCACGCAACGCCGCTATGCGGAAGGCGGGCATTTCGCGCGGACGTCGCATCCCAAAGCGGCAGACTTTATCCTCGAACAGATTCGCCGCTATCCTGGCCAGATCACACTGGTCGCGATCGGGCCCCTGGTAAATGTCGGCGCGCTGATCGACCAGGACGCGGCGACCTTCGGCAAGCTGCGCCGCGTTGTGCTGATGGGCGGTTCGATCGAGCGCCGCTACGGCGATATGGGCTACTCCAAGCCGCGCGGCCCCGAGCCGGAATGGAACATCAAGAACGATATTCCGTCGGCGCGCAAGCTGTTTGCCTCAGGCGTGCCCATCTTCATGATGCCGCTCGACTCCACCCAACTGAAGCTCGACGAGGTGAAGCGCGACATCCTGTTTCGCGCCGGCACGCCGCTCACCGATGCGCTCACCATCCTCTATCACCAATGGGGATACACGACCCCGACCCTGTTCGATGCCATGCCGGTCGCGTACCTCGTCAAGCCGGAACTGTGTCCCGTGAAGGCGATGCGGATTCGCATCGACGACGAGGGATATACCCGCACCGAACCCGGCCCCCCCAACGCGCAGGTCTGTCTCGACTCGGATCCGGAAGCGTTCTTTCGTTACTACATCCCGCGCGTGAACGCGCCGTAGGGTATGCAATCGCGCGCAGCGGTCTGGCACAATATTTGAAGGAGGCTCTCATGGAGTCGAAGCGAATCCTCGAACTGGTGGGTGATTACGTCGAAGACTATGAGGTGATGGTGCCGTTTCAGGCACTACAAATGGTGGGGCACGCGGTCGAAGCGGTGTGCCCGGGCAAGAAGGCTGGAGAGTTTGTGCGGACGGCGATCCATGATTTCGAGGGCGACCAGACCTACAGCGAGAAGCGCGGACATAACTTCACGTTGAATGCGACATTCGATGACGTCCGGCCAGAGAGTTACGACGCGTTGGTCATCCCTGGCGGGCGCGCGCCCGAGTATCTGCGACTGAATCCGCGAGTGCTGGAAATCGTCCGTCACTTTGCCGAAGCACGCAATCCGATCGCCGCAATTTGCCATGCCGCGCAACTGCTGGCCGCAGCCGACGTGCTGCGGGGACGGAAGTGCAGTTGCTATCCGGCCGTGTCGCCCGATGTGGCGGCGGCCGGGGGAACGTATGTCGCGGTCGCGATGGACAAAGCGTGCGTCGACGGCAACCTGGTGACGGCTCCGGCGTGGCCCGCGCATCCGGCATGGCTGGCTGCATTTCTAGAGGTGCTGGAGGGCCGGGCGGGCGCCGACAAAGCCGCCTAGTAGTTCCCTTTCACGGCGCGATAGATCACGTAGAACCAGGAACAAATGCCGTGCGCGATGGCCCACAGGATCGAATGATTCAGTTGAAAAGAAAGAATCATCGCCAGGGCGGAGCCGAAACCGATCCCCGCTTTGGCGGCAGTGCTTTGATTGCTCATGATGAGGACGAGGTTAACACGGCCGCGCCGAGAGCGGTTGCTGCGGTCAGTGTTTTCTCCACTATCTTCACCAAAAGAGAAACAGGTTGCCCGGTCAGCCGCTCGTAGGGACTGATTCGCCCCGCGTTGTAAAATATAAGTTTATCTTTGCGACGCCGAACCTTTCTATGGCCCAGGAAGACAAATCTCCTACTCCAACGCGCGACGAGCGCTATGACGCGCAGCGCATTGAACAGAAGTGGATGGAACGCTGGCAGAGCAACACGTCGCTCTACGCCGCCGAGGTGAACTCCACCAAGCCGAAGTATTACGTGCTGGAGATGCTTCCCTACCCTTCCGGCGCGCTGCACATGGGACACGTGCGCAACTATTCGATCGGCGACGCCCTCGCGCGCTACATGTGGATGAACGGATACAACGTGCTGCACCCGATGGGATGGGACTCGTTCGGACTGCCGGCAGAGAATGCCGCCATCAAGAACAACACTCCACCGCGCGAGTGGACGCTCTCGAACATCGCCGCCATGAAGGCGCAGATGAAGCGGCTGGGCTTCGGCTACGACTGGTCGCGCGAGGTCACGACCTGCCTGCCCGAGTACTACCGCTGGAACCAGTGGTTCTTCCTGAAGATGTATGAGCAGGGCCTGGCCTATCGAAAGAAGAGCAAGGTGAACTGGTGTCCGAAATGCGCGACCGTCCTCGCCAACGAGCAGGTCGTGGGCGGGATGTGCTGGCGGCATGAGGATACTCCCGTCGAGCAGCGCGAACTGGAACAGTGGTTCCTGCGCATCACGAAGTATGCGGACGAATTGTTGCGCGACCTGGAAAAGCTGGGCGGATGGCCGGAAAAAGTCCGCATCATGCAGGAGAACTGGATCGGACGCAGTGAAGGCACGCTGGTCGATTTCGATCTGGGAGGCACGATCGGCCCGGCGGGATCGACGATCACGGTGTTCACTACGCGCGTGGACACGATTTACGGCGCGACGTCGGTGCAGTTGGCGCCCGAGCATCCGATTGTGAAAGACATGACGGCACGCGACGCCGGCCTGCGCGCCAAGGTCGATACGTTAATCGCGGAGCAACGCAAGGCCAAAGAAGTCGGCGACATTGGCGAGATCGAGAAGCATGGCGTGTTCACCGGTCGTTACGCCAAGAATCCGTACAACGGCGAGGCGGTGCCGGTGTGGGTGGCCAACTACATCCTGATGGACTACGGCACCGGCGCGATCATGAGCGTGCCCGCGCACGATGATCGCGACTACGAGTTCGCGAAGAAGTATGGAATCGAGATTCGCCTGGTCATTCTGCCGCAATCGAGCGATCCGGAAGAGACCATGGCCGAGCCCGCGCTGCCCTTCACGACCATGGAGGGAATATTGGTCAATTCCGGCGAGTTCAGCGGGATGAACTGCGCCGAGGCGATCCAGAAGATGTCCGCGTTCGCGGAGCAACAGGGTTTCGGCAAGGCGACGGTCACGTTCCGCCTGAAGGATTGGGGCATCTCGCGGCAACGCTATTGGGGCACTCCGATTCCGATGGTGTATTGCGAAAAGGACGGAATCGTGCCGGTGCCAGAGAAAGACCTGCCGGTAATCTTGCCAGAAAAGGTGAGCGTCACGTTGACCGGCGGATCGCCGTTGTTGAATGTACCGGAGTTTCTGAACACCACGTGTCCAAAGTGCGACGGTCCGGCCCGACGGGAGACGGACACGATGGATACATTCATCGATTCGTCGTGGTACTTCTACCGGTACGCCGACGCGCGCAACGACCATGCGCCGTTCGATTCGAAGACGATTGCCTACTGGTTCGGCGCAGAAGGGATCGATCAGTACATCGGCGGCGTGGAACATGCCATTCTCCATCTTATTTATTCGCGCTTCTGGACCAAGGTCATGCGCGATATGGGGATGGTTAAGAATGATGAACCGGTGAAGCGCCTCTTCACGCAGGGGATGGTGATCAAGGATGGCGCGAAGATGTCGAAGAACTTCGGAAATGTCGTGTCGCCGGACGAAATGGTGGCGCGCTACGGCGCGGACGCAGCGCGGTTGTACAGCCTGTTTGCCGCGCCTCCGGATCGCGACCTGGATTGGCAAGACACTGGAATTGAGGGCATTCAGCGTTTCCTGGGGCGAGTGTACAGGTTCTTTCTGAGGAATCCGGTGAGCGCGGCCGGGACGGGGGGAGCCCCGTCTGTACAGAACATGCCGTTGACGCAGGACGCGCGGGCGATCCAGCGCAAACTGCATCAGACGATCAAGCGCGTGAGCGATGATTTCCGTGGCCGGTGGCACTTCAACACTTCAATCGCCGCGATCATGGAGTTGGTCAACACTGTATACGGCGTCGAGGAGTCCGAGACGGCAATTCCTGCGTCGCTGGTCTACGAGGTACAGAAGGATATTGCGCTCCTGATCGCGCCCATGGCGCCTTATCTCGCACATGAGTTGTGGGAGATGATCGGAGAGAATGGCAACCTTCTGAAGGCAGCGTGGCCGAAGTACGATCCGGCACTCGCCGCGGAAGAGGAGATTGAGATTCCGGTGCAGATCAACGGGAAATTGCGCAGCAGAGTGGTTGTGCTGGCTGCGGCTACCGAGGATGAGGTCCTCCAGGCAGCCTTCGCTGACGGGAAAGTCAGTGCAGCGATTGCCGGCAAAGAAATCGTGAAGAAGGTTGTGGTGCCGAAGAAGCTCGTCAATCTCGTTCTGAAATAGTGCGGGCCTGCTTCACCGACAGGCCCACCGACGTTCGCCAACGCGCATTCCTAGCAGATCACTCTCCGATCACAAGAGCGTCCTTGCGGCTGTCAAATTCGATCTCTTCAATCGCCTTGGTATTGTCGCTGAGCGGTTTCGTGGTCACAGCGTCGTACGCCGAGGGCTGCGCCATTTCCTTGAGTTTGCCCTCCACGGTGGCAACCGGCTTGCCGTGCTGCAAAATGTCGATCTTCACCGAGTCGCCTGACTCCGGTTTCCATTCCGCTTTATAGTTGCCGGGTTGCAGTTCTGTGGTACCGACGCGTGCGGCCTCGTTCAACGAGAAGTTTCCTTCGTTCTTGTTCTTAGCGAATGCTGCCGGCGTGAGAACCAGGACGGCAACTGCGAATGGGGCGAGGTATTGTACGGACTTCATAGAGACATTCCTCCAGGGATTGTTTCGGTTGTGGCCTGCCGCCTTGCGCTGATGAACCCACGCCCCACGGCGCCCAAGCGGCCCGTTGTGCGAATCTTTTTCTCTTTCATAAGGATGCGCTCGCGGCGAGCGCAGGTTGTCCCAATTCGAGCCACAAGCTTTCACCATAGCCTTTGGCCGAGCCCACGCTTTACACTGCTCGGCGAAATCTGAGACACTCATCCGTGGAAACCCAATCCATCGTTGTCCTCGACTTCGGAGCGCAATATTCGCAGTTGATTGCGCGCCGCATCCGCGAAAATAAGGTCTTCTCTGTAGTCCTGCCCTTCAACGCGTCGCTCGACGAGATTCGCAGCTACTCGCCCGTGGGAATCGTGCTGTCAGGCGGGCCGTCGTCGGTGTACGACACCGGGGCGCCCCATGCTGACAAACGGGTGTTTGAGCTTGCCGTGCCGGTGCTGGGGATTTGTTACGGGCTGCAGTTCATGGTCTATGCGCTCGGAGGGAAGGTGCGTCCGGCGGCTAAGCGCGAGTATGGACATGCGACCGTCGAGCGGGTGGCGGAGTCGCAGCTGTTTGAAGGCCTACCGAAAGTGCTGTCGGTGTGGATGTCGCATGGCGATTCGGCGGAGGCGTTGCCGCCGGGATTTTCTTTGACGGCCAAGACTCCGAGTGCGGTCGCGGCCCTGGAGAATGCCGAACAAAAGATGTGGGCCGTGCAGTTTCATCCCGAGGTGCATCACACGCCGCTGGGCGCGGACATCCTGCGGAATTTTGCCTTGAAGATTTGCGGGGCGTCGCCGACCTGGACGGGACAACACTTTATTGATGCCACGGTGGCGGCTGTGAAACAGCAAGTGGGCTCCGGCCGGGCGATCTGCGCGCTTTCCGGTGGGGTCGATTCTTCGGTCGCAGCGGTGCTCGTCGATCGCGCCATGCGCGATGCTTCGGGCCATTCGCGGCTGACGTGCGTGTTCGTCAACAACGGCGTATTGCGCAAGAACGAGTTCGAAAAAGTGCAGCAGAACCTGCGCGACAAGCTGGGGTTGCATCTCGTTGCGGTGGATGCCACGGATCGCTTCATGAAAAAGCTCGCAGGAGTGACCGACCCCGAGAAGAAACGGAAGATCATCGGCGCCGAGTTCATTGCCGTCTTCGAAGACGAAGCTCACAAGATCATTGAAAACTCCGCCACAAAAGGTCTTGGGAAGGGCACGGCTTCAGCCGTGCCGTTAGCGGCCTCTAGTGAACCGGCTTTAGCCGCTGAGGTCGAATCCGCCGGCCTGAAAGACTTCTGGCTCGTCCAGGGCACGCTCTATCCCGACGTCATCGAGTCACGCTCCGTGCGCGGTCCCTCCGACATCATCAAGTCGCATCACAATGTCGGCGGACTGCCGGAGAAGATGAAGCTTAAGCTGATCGAGCCGCTGAAAGACCTATTCAAAGACGAGGTGCGGCGAATCGGGCGCGATCTTGGGATGCCCGAAGACATCCTGCAGCGCCAGCCCTTCCCCGGACCGGGCCTGGCCGTTAGGATTCTGGGTGAAGTGACTAAAGAACGTGCCGACCTGCTGCGCGAGTGCGACGACATCGTCGTCACCGAAATCAAGAAAGCCGGACTCTACACCAAGATCTGGCAATCGTTCGCCGTGCTCCTGCCGGTGATGTCCGTCGGCGTGATGGGCGACCAGCGGACGTATGCGTACACCTGCGCCATCCGCGCCGTCCACTCCGAAGACGGCATGACCGCCGACTGGGTCCCGCTCCCCTACGAAGTGCTGAAGACAATCTCCAACCGCATCGTGAACGAAGTCCGCGGCGTGAATCGGGTCGTGTACGACGTGACGTCGAAGCCGCCTGGGACGATTGAGTGGGAGTGAGTGTTGTTACAGGAAGCCGGAGTGTGCCGCTCAATCCCCTTTTGCCTTTGGTCCCACTGAAAAACGCACTTGAGTGCCGAAATCGCTGTCGGATATCTTTGGGGCGTCGATGCAATGGATGTTAGCAATTTCACGGCCCGTCATTGTGGCTGGTTCCCTCGGGGCATCCGCTGCACTTCTCGCCAATGTGATCTCCTTCTTGATGATTGGCAAGATAAACCAGCGAGTGCCTCAGGGTGCGCGAATCTCGTACTTCTGGTGGGGAACCGATATCCGAAAGAGATTCAAACAACTCTACCCGGGAAATAGGCTCGTCCTTGTACTCGATTCCTGTGTAGTCGTCATGATCCTCTGTTTCATCTTAGTAATTAGGTTCTGGGTGTTCACTTGAGCTGGTGCCGGGCGTCGCCATCGCGCTCTTAGTCAAAGCCGGGTGCTCCACGACTCGCGTTTTCAAGATGTAAGCCTTCCTCTTGACGACACCGACCAAAACAACTGTGATCCCCAACCTTGCCGTCGATCCTGAGATTGCAGAGACTCGGATCAGGGCCCGTAGTGTAAGGGGGAACACGGCACTCTGTCATAGTCGCAGATGCGGGTTCGAGTCCCGCCGGGTCCATTCTCCAGGTTCGTGGTGGAGAAGTTCCATTTGGGGAGAGAACGCGGAGATATCTCCTCAAACAAAAAGGTAACTTGACACCCACTACAGGAATCACCATACTGGACCTGACAGAGTGCCTTGCACTACGGTTTTCTTTGATGGCTCCGCGTTCGCGCGGGGCCATCGTCGTTTCCCCCTCCAGCCGCGTACCCCACAGCCTGCCCTGGGCGCAGTCGAAGGGTCTCGCCGTGTTCTAGACGTGGGCCGCTCGACCGTCTGCACACCGGGTGTCTTTTCGTGTCTGGTGCTTCCGCATCTCGCGTGGAAAACTGTTTTCAGAGTCCGACACGGGGTCGGCTGGGACGCCAGCGCGCTCCAGTCTCGGCTCTTTGACAAACTAACCAGCCGCAACCGCCGAGGGCGTGACGGAGTATCGCTAACTCCTTATTCCGGAATATTTTACGTGTAAGTCCTTTGTCCGGAATATTTTGCCCAGATCGTACGAGCTAACCCGCTGATTCCAGATATTTTGCGCAACGAAGGGGGAGGGGGGAGGGGTACCCCCCTTACCACAGAGTAAACAGGCCTTCTGAGGGATTTCCTTCCCGACAGCTGCGCTGATCCACTCGCTGAAAGCTGATAGTTGACCGCTGACAGCTGCAGGCTTCACTCATTGCTGATTCCCTGCCAATGGAACTACGATACTTCCATGCCCGTCGACACCGAAATCCAGCAATCCACCCGCATTCGCGCGCCGCGCGGCACTTCCCTCTCCTGCAAAGGATGGCAACAGGAAGCGGCCATGCGCATGCTCATGAACAATCTCGACGACGAAGTCGCCGAGCGGCCGCAGGACCTGGTCGTCTACGGGGGCACGGGCAAAGCGGCACGCAACTGGGATTGCTATCACGCCATCGTCAACACGCTGAAGAATCTCGAAAGCGACGAGACGCTGCTGGTGCAGTCGGGCAAGCCCGTGGGCGTGTTCAAGACGCATGACTACGCCCCGCGCGTCCTGATTGCCAACTCGAATCTCGTCGGTCACTTCTCCAATTGGGAGAAGTTCAACGAGCTTGAGCGTGCCGGCCTAATGATGTACGGCCAAATGACTGCCGGGTCGTGGATCTACATCGGCTCGCAAGGCATCGTGCAAGGTACGTACGAAACGTTTGCCGCCGCCGGCACCAAGCACTTCGGCGGCGATTTGTCGGGCAAACTGATCGTGAGCGGCGGCATGGGCGGCATGGGTGGCGCCCAACCCCTCGCGGCCACCATGAATGGCGCGGCGTTTCTTGGAATCGACGTCGATCCGGAACGTATAAAAAAGAGGCTCAAGACAGGCTATTGCGATTTCCTGGTGACCACGCTCGACGAAGCGCTACGCATTCTGAAGAATGCTGTGCGTAAGAAAGAGAACGTCTCGGTCGGACTGGTCGGCAACTGCGCTGACATTATTCCGGAACTGGCCGAGCGCGGCGTTGTGCCCGACATCCTGACCGACCAGACTTCGGCCCACGATCCGCTGAACGGATATGTGCCGAATGGCATGACCTTCGAAGATGCGCTGGAGTTGCGCAAGCGCGATCCGCTGGCGTATCAGGAGCGCTCGCTCGACGCGATGGCACGTCACGTCGAAGGCATGCTTCGCCTGCAGAAGATGGGTTCGGTCACGTTTGACTATGGCAATAACATCCGGACGTTCGCGTTCCAGCGCGGCGTGAAAAGCGCGTACGATTTCCCGGGATTTGTGCCAGCGTATATTCGTCCGCTGTTCTGCGAGGGCCGCGGGCCATTCCGCTGGGCAGCGTTGTCGGGCGAGGCATCGGACATCGCGGTGACGGATGATCTGGTTTTGGAGTTGTTCCCAGAGAATCGCAGCTTGCGGCGCTGGATTGATCTCGCGCGCAAGCGGATCAAGTTCCAGGGCCTGCCCGCCCGCATCTGCTGGCTTGGATATGGCGAGCGCGCACAATTCGGGCTGGCAATCAACGATCTGGTGAAGAAGGGGAAGATCAAAGCGCCGGTTGTGATCGGACGCGATCATCTGGATTGCGGCTCGGTCGCATCGCCGTTCCGTGAGACCGAGAGCATGAAAGACGGAACAGACGCGGTCGCCGACTGGCCGTTGCTGAATGCACTGCTGAACACGGCTGCGGGCGCGTCGTGGGTCTCGATTCACAATGGCGGCGGTGTCGGCATCGGTTACTCCCTGCACGCCGGACAAGTTACAGTGGCCGACGGCACCGACATGATGGCGAAGCGCATCGAGCGCGTGCTGACAACGGATCCGGGCATGGGTGTGATCCGGCACGTGGATGCGGGCTATGAGGAGGCAAAGGAATTTGCTGCGCGAAAGGGTGTTTGCGTTCCCTTGGAAAGAAAATGAACATCCACCACGGAGACACGGAGACACGGAGGGAAATCGGGCTTCTTTCCGAGGCTCTGACGGAAGGCATCATTGGTGCGGCCATTGACGTCCATCAGCAGCTTGGTCCGGGACTGCTGGAGTCGGTGTATGAAGAATGCATGTGCCGGGAGCTTCGCCTTCGAAACATCCCATTCCTGGCACAAGTGGAGCTGCCCATCGTTTACAAGGGACTGGAGACGGGCGGCAAATACCGAATCGACTTGATTGTGGCCGATGAAGTCGTGGTGGAATTGAAAGCAGTCGAGCGCCTCCTCAGCGTCCATGAAGCACAACTTCTCACTTACCTGAAACTGACTGGCAAGAAAGTGGGACTCATCATTAACTTTAATGTTCCGGTACTTCATCGAGGTATTGTGCGTCGGGTTCTATGATTCTTCAAATCCTCCGCGTCTCCGTGTCTCCGTGGTGGATGTTCTGCAAGCGGGGCCGAAATGCATAAGAGCTCTGCGCTGCTGTTCATCAACATCGGCCAACTTCTCACGCTCCGTGCGCCGAGCGCGGGCCCGCGACGCAGCGCTTCTCTTTCCGAACTCGGCATCATCGAAGGCGGTGCCGTTCTTTGCCTCGGTGGGAAGATTGTCTCTGTCGGCACGACCAAAGACGCGCTACGCGATCCGTGGCTGAAGAAGAATCGAAGGAAAATCACAGAGATCGATTGCGCGCGACGAGTGGTTCTGCCGGGCTTTGTCGATTCGCATACGCATCCTGTATTCATACAGCCGCGGCTGGTCGATTTCGAGAAACGGATTGCTGGGGCCGGCTACGAAGAGATTGCCGAGGCGGGTGGCGGCATTCGCTCAAGCCTGGAAGATGTGCGTCAGGCCAGCAAAACGCAGCTGGCCGAGAAGGTATTCACCGCGCTCCGCGATCTGGCGAAGCACGGGACGACGACCGTCGAGGCGAAGTCGGGCTACGGGCTCAGCCTGGAATCGGAAATCAAGTCGCTGGAAGCGATCCGCACAGCGGCCAAACAGTGGCCTGGGGCCGTGGTTCCGACGTTTCTCGGAGCGCATGTTGTCCCGCCGGAGTATCGTGGGCGCTCACAATCGTATGTCGAACTCGTCTGTAAAGAGATGCTGCCGGCGGTGGCGAAGGTCAAGCTGGCGCGCTTCGTCGATGTGTTTTGTGATCGCGGAGCGTTCAGCGAGAAGGAAACTGCCACGATCTTTGGGGCCGCTACGACGCATGGATTCGGCGTGCGAGCTCATCTGGGCCAGCTTTCCATGCCGAGTGCGGGATTTCTCGGGTCATTGCTGCAGACTTGTCAGCCGGCATCGCTCGATCACATGGACCACGTCAACCAAGCGGAACTGCCGGCTCTGGCTGCGAGCGATACGGTCGCCACTCTCGTTCCAGGCGCGAACTATTTTCTGGGATTGAGCCGGTATCCGGATGCACGGCGGCTGATTGCAGCGGGCGTGGCAGTGGCGCTGGCAACCGATTACAACCCGGGCACATCGCCGACGGTCAGCATGCCGATGGCGATGTCGCTGGCTTGCACACACATGAAGATGTCGCCCGCGGAAGCGATTGCGGCCGCGACGATCAACGGCGCATGGGCGCTCGGGCTGGCTGATCGCAAGGGCAGCATCGAACCGGGCAAAGACGCGGACCTCGCGGTTTTCGATGTGAGAGACTATCGGGAGATTCCTTACTGGTTCGGGGCGAACCGGTGCTCGGCGGTTGTCATAGGCGGTTTGGTGGCAGGTTAGTCACTCGCATTGTGCACGCGGAAGAAGAAGCGATCACCACGGGGACAAAGAGGCTCACACGGAGACCCACGCGGAGACCCCCCAAGCACCCGAGTCGGAATTGTTTCGAAATGTGCGATAAATACAGTAAAGAGATATTCACTTCGGAGAAGCCTTACTTCATGAGACGTTTTGTTGTGCTGTGTATTGTTGTGTCTTCCCTGTTTGCCTCGGCGCAGCGCCTGCCGGAACTGGCGCGGCCGGTCAATTACAAGCTCACGTTCGCTCCGGATTTTGAGAAGAATATCTTTTCGGGGCAGGAAACGATTGCGATCAAGGTTCTGCAACCTACGCCGGAGATCGTGCTCAATGCCGTGCAGATTGATTTTCTCGGGTGTTCGATCACGAGCGGGGGCGTGACCCAGGAAGCAAAGGTCACGCTCGACAAGACCAGGCAGATGGCGACGCTGACCGTGGACAAGTCGATCCCGGCAGGACAGGCGACGATTCAGATCCATTACAACGGATTACTGAATGACGAGCTGCGCGGATTCTACCTGGGCAAAGACGAGAAGGGCCGCAAATATGCGGTCACGCAGTTCGAGTCGACCGACGCGCGGCGGGCCTTCCCTTCCTTTGATGAGCCGGCATACAAGGCGACGTTTGACATCACGGTCATTGCCGACAAACAACATGTCGCCATCTCGAACGCGCGCGTGCTCAGCGACACGCCGGGGCCGCAGGAAGGCAAGCACACGGTGAAGTTCGCAACGTCGCCGAAGATGTCTTCTTACCTGGTGGCGGTGGCTGTGGGTGAGTTCGAGTCGATTGAGGGAGAAGCAGACGGCATTCCGATCCGCGTTTGGGGAACCCCGGGGAAGAAAGAACTCGGCCGCTTCGCGCTCCAGTCGGCTGAGTTCACGATGCACTACTACAACCAATACTTCGGCATCAAGTATCCCTTCGAAAAGCTGGACCTGATCGGCCTGCCGGACTTTGCCGCGGGCGCTATGGAAAACACGGGCTGCATCACGTTCCGCGAAGTGGTGCTGCTGATCGACGACAAGCACGCGTCCATTTCACTCAAGAAAGAGGTGGCGGAAGTCCTGTCGCACGAGATGGCGCACATGTGGTTTGGCGATCTGGTGACGATGCAGTGGTGGGACGACATCTGGCTGAATGAGGGTTTCGCGACCTGGATGTCGGCGAAGCCGGTGGCGGCATGGAAGCCGGAGTGGCACGAGGAACTTGAGACCGTTCGCGATACGATCTCGTCGTTGAACATGGATTCCCTGCGCTACACCCGCCCGATTCGCCAGCCTGCGGAGACGCCGGATCAGATCCAGGAACTGTTCGACGGCATCGCGTATGGCAAAACGGCGGCGGTGCTGCGCATGCTGGAAGCCTACATCGGGCCCGAGAGCTTTCGCGCCGGCGTGAACCAGTACTTGAAGCAACACGCGTACGGCAATGCGACCGCAACCGATTTTTGGAACACGCTGGCCAAGGCATCGGGCAAGCCGGTAGACCGTGTGATGCCGACCTTCGTGGAACAAGCAGGGGTTCCGTTCGTCGCGGTGCGCGCGGAATGCAAGGCGGGAGCGGCGCAGGTCACGCTCCGCCAGCAACGCTACCTATACGACCGGGAACTATTCAATCGCGATAATCCTGGCGCGCTCTGGCAGATTCCAGTGTGCCTGAAGGAAGGTGGGGCGGGCGCAACGAACGAGAGCCAAAGGTGCCAGCTACTGACGCAAAAAGAAGCGAGCTTTCAATTTCCAGGATGCGGGAGTTGGACGCTTGCAAATGCCGGGGCCGAAGGCTTCTACCGCTCCGGGTACGAGGGCTCGAACTTGGGTGCCATCACGAATGACGTTGAACATGGGCTGACCCCTGCAGAACGGATCATGCTGCTCGGTGACGTTTGGTCGGCGGTGCGGGTTGGACGGCTGCCACTCACCGATTATCTGGCTTTGGCGGAGGGCCTGCAAAACGAGACGAGCCGCCCGGTGATGAGCGAGATGTTGTCGGAGGTGGAATATATCGGACGTTATCTGACTTCGGAGGTTGATCAGCCACAATACTCGGCATGGGTACGGCGCCTGCTCGCTCCGTCCCTCCGGCGGCTGGGGTTTGAACCGAAGCCCGGTGAGAGTGAAGAAGACCAGCAACTGCGCGCGCGCGTGCTGGAGACGGCCGGGATCACGGGCCAGGATCCGGAAGTGCTGGCCTGGGCACGGCAATGGACCGATCGTGCGCTGGCGAGCGATGGAGCCCTGGACAACACGATTGCGGGCACGGCGTTTGCGGTCGCGGCCGCAAATGGCGATACCGCCTTGTACGATCGGCTGGTGGAAAAACTGAAGCAGGCAAAGACGCCGGAAGACTTCTACGTCTACCTGGCGGCGCTGAGTTCGTTCCGCGATGCCCAACTGATCTCGCGCAGTCTGGAACGGACACTGTCGCCGGAGGTGCGAAGCCAGGACGCGGTGTTCGTCATCGCCGACATCATGAATCATCCGGCGGCGAGCGGACTGGCGTGGGAGTTCACCAAGAGTCACTGGAGCGAGATCGAAAAGATCTTCGGCGGGTACGCGGGTGCGCAACTGGTGAACGCAACCTCCGCGTTCTGCAGCGCGGAGCGGCGCAACGAAGTTCAGGAATTTTTCACCGCGCACAAGGTTCCTGGCACGGAACGAGGCTTGCCGAAAACCCTGGAACGAATCAGCTATTGCGTCGACCTGAAGGCGCAGCAAGGCGAGCAACTGTCGAAATGGCTGAACGATCACGAAGTGCGCGAGGGACAGTAGCGCGGGCGTCAGCGGAATAGCGGATTGAGCGAACCGCGCGGTGGTTGTTATAATCTGTTCGTCCCGCACGGTTCGCCCGCATTGGCTCTGGTTGGGCACTCCGCTCAATGGCACGAGGGCATGACTGTCCCGATCAAAAAAAGGACAGGCCGAGAGTGGCGGTGCGCACGCGCAAGTGGCCAGGTAGCTCAGGTGGTAGAGCGCAGCCCTGAAAAGGCTGGCGTCGGCGGTTCAACTCCGTCCCTGGCCACCACATTTCA
>Ga0335084_10000680_pt1 | contig 29632 bp, 23 predicted proteins | sample Lox_Sample_44_FD_206721 | JGI IMG/M metagenome (GOLD analysis project Ga0335084, IMG submission 206721) | Soil microbial communities from Loxahatchee National Wildlife Refuge, Florida, United States - Lox_Sample_4.4 | ecosystem: Environmental > Terrestrial > Soil > Wetlands | place: USA... | reverse complement strand
CGAAATTGATTGCCGCATCCCTCATCGCCAAGCAGCCGGGGCGGTACGGGTTCGACGACATTCGCCCGCTCGCACCACTCGTGTTCGATGAGATCTCCGTACAGGATGCCACCGGGCTGGACGTGCTCGCCCGCCTTGCCGACACGACCGTGGACGCCCTACTGGAGCTGAATCCGCAATTCGTCCGGGGCATCACGCCCCCTGGCCGGGCCATCACCGTGCGCGTGCCGCGGGGGCGCGGCACGCAGGTCGCCGCGCGGTACGACACGCTGCCGCCGACCGCCCGTATCACGTTCATCGATCACTACGTGACGCGCGGGCAGACGCTGTCGGACATCGCGCGTCGCTATCACGTGACCGTCCCGATGATACAGACCGCGAATCCGAGCCTGAAGCCGCACGCGTTGAAGGTGGGAGAGCGGATCATCATCCCGATGAGCGGCCGGGTGGTGCCCGGCGGGGCGTGGTCCGTGCCCCCCGAGTCACGGACGCGCTACACCACCCGCAGCGCCCGCCCGACGACGACCGGGCGGAGCGCAGTGGATGGTGGAGATCACCGGGTGGAGAGCGGCGAGACCTTGAGCGAAATCGCCCGCCGCTATGGGGTGTCCCTCGGAGCCCTGCTCGACTACAACGACCTGACGACGCGATCAGTCATCCACGCTGGTCAGATCATCAAGATCCCGCCGAGGTAGTCGCTTACCGCTTGTAACCCCGCAGAACCGCCGTCGAGTACCCGTTCTGCGGGTCACGCCCGGCATCGAGCAGCTCTTGGACCTTGCCCGGCCCGCGGTTGTACGCGAGGAGAGCGAGGCGCAGGTTACCGTTGTAGCGCTCGAGCAGGTCCCGCAGGTAACGGAACCCGAGGCGCAGGTTGGTGCCGCGCTCGAACAGCTGCTTGTTCGTCAATCCCGGCTCGTACAGGCGCGCCGTGCTCGGCAACACCTGGGTGAAGCCCAGGGCGCCGACCTTACTCTTTGCGTTCACATTGAAGCCCGACTCCGTCTTCACCAGACGGAACGCCAGGCCGGGGTCGACCCCCTCCGACAGCGCGACGTCGTAGATCGCCGCCGCCAGATCTGCTGCGATGTTGTAGTGCGTCGAATAATCGATGATGGCGTTTGCGCGCTCGAGCTGCAGCCGGGCCACGGCCAACTCGCCGCGGGTGGCTTCGAGCGACTGCGACAGCGTCCGCAACTCGCTGAGCAGAACGGGCGCCGTCACCGGGGTCGGCTGATCGTCGGCAGTTGCTCGACGCGCCCACCCCCCGACGCTGCTCACGACCAGGGCGCCGAGAAGGACGAGCCCTCCCTGCAACACCAGTCCCCGGGTCTTGGTACGCATAGTCATACTCCTCGTGATAGAGTGCGTCGCAGGATCCACAGCGGATGCTACGACGCGCGCATCAACTTCTGGTCAAGCGCCCAGGTCGTCCGCCATCACGGCGGTCAGGAGCTGGGGATTCACGTTCCCCTGTGCTTGCTCGCGGGCGCCGAGTACCTGGGCCATTGCCGCTACCACTCTTCCACTGTCACCGCCGGCACGGGCCTCGTGGCGCAACTGCTCTAGCAAGTCGTCCAGCAACGCGGTGAATCCCCCGCGGGCCTGAAACGGCTGCTGCGCCAAGGCCAGGGCAAATCGGGCGGCTGGCCCTTGCCGCACTGCGCCCAAAAACGCTTCTGCCAACTTGCCTGTTCCGTCGGCCCGCTGCCCCCCAAGAGCAAGGAGCCTGCCAATGCACCCATCCGCGAGGCGAACACGTTGATTCACCTCACTTTGCGATGTCAGGCCCAGCTCGCGCTGTGCGAATTCTGTCACGACACTGTCTTGAACGCGTGCCACGCGCACACGCACTACGCGAGACAGGATCGTCGCTGGCAGCGTCCTTGGCTCGGCCGCTGCGAGGATTACCACGGCGTCGGCCGGGGGTTCCTCGAGGGCCTTGAGCAAGGCGTTCGCCGCCTCAGGATTCGCTGCCTGAGCTGCGAGGCGCTCAGCTCCTCCAATAATGAATACCTTCCACCGGCCCATGGCAGGGGTCAGCCGCAGCCGGCGGCCCAGCAGCCGAATGGCGGCGATCCCATGGCTGGCCTGACCGGGCACCGGACCATACAAAGGCTGCTCGCGACGGGCAGCGACCTCCTCGCCCAGGGCCTCCTCCACGATCTCAACCTGCCGGTCCGCGTCCCCCGTCTTCTTTGGTGGCTCCAACGGCACGAACCAATGGACGTCGGGATGGGACAGGCTGAGCACCAGCCGGCAGGGCTGGCATGATCCGCAGGGTTGCCCCCCGGTGTCCGCTCGGCCCTCGCACAACAGAGCTTGCGCGATCCAAAGGGCCAGCCGCTGCTTCCCGACGGCATGAGGACCGTCGAGGAGGATAGCCTGCGGCAGACGGCCAGCTAGAATCGAGGCGCCTAGGCGCTCACGCAGCGCGAGGTGCCCATAAAGCGGGCGCAAGGGCATGCGGGAATGTAGCAGGGGGGGAGTGAAGCCTAGCCAAACCCATTTGTAAGGCCTTGCGCCGCAACGCCATTGCCCTGTGGCGCAGGGGCTTGCGCCATGCTATTGCCTTTACCAGCAACGTGTTAGTCAAATAAGTGAGCACACACTCACACAAGAGCGTCTCCTGGGTCACCCTCTTTCGGCAGATATTCGGTATCCTGGGGGTATCGAGGGTGACCACGTCCTTGCATCGCTGTGTGATGTGGATCACATCACCACGGTGTCTCTTGCAACGGCCTGAAATATCGTCACTTGCGATGTTCTGTGACTTCGGAGAACGGGGGAAGCCGTTGGGCGTCGGACGCTTGCGGCTGGTCCGTAGTTGGACCAGGCCGGATGAGGAACGTGACGGGCAGACGCGCGCCCCAGGCTGGCAGCAAGAGGCCGTGGCGCACCTCGGCCAGCGCGCGCTTGCCGGTGCTTCCGTCTCCGCTTTGATGGAGGACGCGGTCGCCCTGGTCGCGCGCGTGCTCGACGTCGACTACGCGAGCCTCCTCGAATTCCGCCCGGAAAGCCGGACGCTGCTCTTGCGGGCGGGAGTCGGGTGGCAGGACGGCTGTGTGGGTCGGACCGTCATTCCCGCTGATACCGACACCCACGCCGGGTACGCGCTCCGCTCGCCGACTCCGCTCGTGGTCGAGGATCTGGCGACGGACGTGCGGTTCGGCCAGGCGCCCTTGTTGAGGGACCACGGCGTCGTGAGCGGACTGACCGTCAGCGTTCAAGGGAAGGACCGTCCGTTCGGCCTCCTCGGCGCCCACACGGCGGAGCGGCGCGCATTCTCGATCCACGAAGTCCAGGTCCTGCAGGGCGTCGCCCACATTCTGGCGACGGCGATCGATCGAGCGCGGACGGAGGATGCGCTGCGGCAGAGCGAAGAGCACTTCCGTTCGCTGATCGACAACTCCTCCGACATCATCACCATCCTCGGCGACGACGGCATCTTCCGCTTTGCGAGCCCGTCGGTGCAGCGGCTCCTGGGATATGCGCCGAGCGAGTTGATCGGGCGGAACGTGTTCGAGCTCATTCACCCGGACGACCTCTCGGCGGTGACCGACTCGCTCGGGCGAGCGCTCGCGGAGCCGGGAACTCCGCACATGGCCGAGTTTCGCTTCCGGCTGAACGATGGGCGTTGGTGCGTGCTTGAGTCGGTCGGGCAGGCGCGCCGGGGCACCGGCGGCGCGATGAGCTTCGTCGTGAATTCGCGCGACGTGACCGAACGACGCGCGCAGGAGCGGGCGCTGCGCCAGAGCAAGGAACGGCTCCGCACGTTGGTCGCGAGCGTTCCGCTCGTGCTGTTCACGCTGGATCGGCAAGGGGTGTTTACGCTCGCCGAGGGGAAGGGGCTCGACGCGTTGGGCCTGCGCCCCGCGCAGCTGCTGGGCCAGTCGGTGTTCCAGGTGTACGCCGACTCCCCGCAAACCCTCGCCGAGGTTCGCCGCGCGCTCGCCGGCGAGTCGTTCACGTCCACGGTCGACGTCTTCGGCTTCACCTTCGAGGTGTCCTACGCGCCGCTACGCGACGCGGACGGCGCCCTCGCGGGGGTATTCGGCGTCGCGAACGATGTGACCGATAGCCGGCGCGCCGAGGAGGCGCTCCGCCGTTCGGAAGAGAACAACCGCGTGGTCCTGCAGTACACGACCTACGGCATCTACCGGTCGACTCTCGCCGGCCGGATCCTGTCGGCCAACCCGGCGCTCGTGGCGATGCTCGGCTACGACTCGGAGGCGCAGCTGCTGGCGCTGGATCTCGAAAGCGACATCTACGCCGACCCCGCTGAGCGCCCGCACGTGCTCGCGCAGTTCGACGCGGCCGACAGCATCCGCGGCCTTGAAGTCACCTGGAAGCGCCGGGACCGCAGTCGCATCATCGTCCGGTTGAGCGGGCGCGCGGTGCGGATGGCGGACGGCACCATCGAGACCTTCGAGACGGTCGTGGAGGATGTGACGGAGCGTCGGGCGCTGGAGGAGCAGGTCCGGCAGTCGCAGAAAATCGAGGCCCTCGGGCAGCTGACGGGGGGGATCGCTCACGATTTCAACAACCTGCTCACGATCATCCTTGCCAACGCGGAGCTGATCCGGAAGGCGCTCGGACCCGAGCGCATGGTGGAGCAATCCGATCTGGGCGACTTGATCTCGGCGGCGCTGCGCGGCCGCGTGATGGTTAGAGAGTTGTTGGACTTTGCCCGCCGCTCGACGCTCGACCTCCAGCCGGTTGACATCGGCCGAGTGGTCGGCGGCATGTCGGGCATGCTGCGCCGCATCCTCCCGGCCGACATCGAGCTCGTGGTGAGCGCAGGGGAAGGGGTGCCCGAGGTCCGGGCCGACGTCCACGCCGTGGAGCAGATCGTGTTCAACCTGGTCACGAACGCGCGCGACGCGATGGCACAAGGGGGCACGCTCCGGATCACGGCGGCCGCGGCGACGCTGTCCGAGGAGCGACGGGTCGCCTCCGGGGTGTCCACCGCCCCCGCCTGGACGTCCCTCGTGGTGGAGGACACCGGGGTAGGCATGGACGAGGCCACGCGGCGCCGGGTGTTCGAGCCATTCTTCACGACAAAACCGAGCGGGAAAGGCACGGGGCTCGGCATGGCAACGGTGTACGGGCTGGTCAAGCAGCAGGGCGGGGCGATCGACGTCGACTCGCGTCCGGGCGAAGGGACACGGATCGCACTGTACTTCCCGGCGAGCGCGACCAAGGCCACCGCGAAGGCGCCGCGCGTGGGGCGCGACGCCGCGGTGCCGGGGGGGCAGGAGACCATCCTGGTCGTGGAGGACGAAGGCGACCTGCGCCGCGCCGCAAAGCGGGTCCTGGAGCAGGCGGGCTATCAGGTGCTCACCGCGGCAGACGGACTGGAGGCACTCGAGGCGATCCGTGGTCAATCGAGCCCGATTCATCTCGTGCTCTCGGATCTCGTGATGCCGCGACTCGGCGGCCGCGGGCTCTATGACGCCGTGCGCCGCGACCGCAGAGACACGCCGTTCCTGTTCGTGAGCGGGTATTCACCCGGCGACGACCGCGGCAACCTTCCGCCCGAGCTGGGCGTGCCGGTGCTCGACAAACCGTGGACGCCGGCGGATCTGCTCGCCCGCGTGAGGGAGATGCTCGACCAGCCGTAGGCGCGGTCCCTACTTCGCGTCCAACACCTCACGCACCCGGCGCGCCAGCGCCTCGGGGCTGAACGGTTTTTGCACGTATACGAGACCCGGCTCGAGCACGCCGTGGCGTGTGATCGCGTCCTCGGTGTATCCCGACATGTAAATGACGCGCAGATCGGGCCGCTGGTCCGCGAGCCGCCGCGCAAGGTCGCGGCCGCTCATGCCCGGCATCACGACATCGGTGAGCAGCAGATGGATGGTGCCGGAGTGACGCGAGGCGACGTCCAGTGCCGCCTCCGCGCTCGGGGCTTCGAGCACCGTGTACCCATGGCGCCTGAGCGCCTGGCGCGCCACCCCGCGGACGGCGGCCTCGTCTTCGGCGACGAGCACGGTTTCGGAGCCGTCCGCCGGGCCGGCGGGGGTCGCGTGCCAGCGGGGTTGCGGCGACTCCGCGGCCCGTGGGAGGTAGATCTTGAATGTGGATCCGTGCCCGAGCTCCGTATAGACCCAGATGAACCCGCCGGTCTGTTTCACGATGCCGTACACGGTCGCGAGTCCGAGCCCCGTCCCCTTGCCCTTCTCTTTGGTCGTGAAGAACGGCTCGAACAGGTGCGCCTGGGTGTCCTCACTCATGCCGACGCCGGTGTCGCTCACCGCCAGCATGACGTACGATCCCGGGCCCGCCGGGAAGTGCTCGCGGCTGTACAGCTCATCCAGCTCGACGTTCACGGTTTCGAATGTCAGCTTGCCGCCCTGCGGCATGGCGTCCCGGGCGTTCACGGCGAGGTTCATGATCACCTGCTCGAGCTGGCCGGGATCGGCCTTCACCGCGCCGAGATCCGGTGACAGGCTGGTCGCGACTTGGACGTCTTCCCCGAGCAGCCTGCCCAGCATCTGCACGGTCTCGAGCACGAGGGTGTTGAGGTCGAGCGCCTGCACCTGCATCACCTGCTGGCGACTGAAGGCCAGGAGCTGGCGGGTGAGGCCCGCGGCGCGGGCCGACGCCTTGCGAATCTCGTCCACGTCCTGCCGCCGCGGGTCGCTCGCCGCGAGGTCCTCGAGCAGCAGGTCCGCGTACCCGGTGATGGCGGTGAGGATGTTGTTGAAGTCGTGCGCCACGCCGCCGGCGAGCCGGCCGACGGCCTCCATCTTTTGCGCCTGACGAAGCTGCTGCTCGAGGTTGAGCCGCTCGGTCACGTCACGCGCGATGCCCAGGATGCCGACGGTGCGCCCCTCCCGAAGCTCGGGGGTCGCCGCGACTTCGCCCACGCAGTAGCCGCCGTTGCTCGTGCGGATCCGGAACCGGTTGGTGGGGCGCGACTCCCCGCGGATCACGCGTCCGATCAGCTCGAACACGAGCGGGACGTCATCCGGGTGCACGAGCTGCTCGAGCGGCCTCCCCAACCACCGCTGCGGCACCCAGCCCGTCATCGTCTCGAAGGCGGGGGAGAGGGCGGTGATCACGCCGTCAGGCGCGAGCGCGAAGACGACGTCGTGCACACCCTCGAGCAGGGTGCGATAGCGCTCCTCGCTCTGGCGCAGGAGCTCCTGCGAGCGGACCTCCTGCTCGCGCGCCCGCCGCAGATCGAGCGCGCGCGAGATAGCGCTCGGCAGCCGGCTGAGGTTCGTTCGCAGCACGTAGTCCGCGGCGCCCGCTTTGATGTAGCCCGCCGCGGTCTCATCATCGAGACTGCCGGTCACGACGATCACGGGCGTCTGCGGCGCGTCGCGCTGCGTGATGCGCAGCGCATCGTCCGCACTGAACTCGGGCAGCGCATGATCCGTGAGGATCACGTCCGGGACAAAATCCCGGATGGCGTGGACGAGGGCAGTCTCGGTGTCGACCCGGCGCAGCTCGCCGCCCATACCCGCCCGCTCGAGGTGCCGCAGCACGAGGTCCGCGTCGGTGGGACTCTCCTCGACGAACACGATGCGCACGACAGGTGGGACGGGCGCGGTGTGAGGAGAGGTCATTCCACCAGTAGCATGCCGAGGAGCGCTCCGGAATCGGGTGCGTGCAGGGTCGCGTGGCCGACCCGGTTCCATGGCGGAACGGTCGCGCTCTACTGATACGCGGTCACAGGGTCCGGTCGTAGGGTGTTTTTGCGGCACCGCAGGGCGCATTTGCGGCATTTGCGGAGGGAAACTCCCGAGGCAGGACTCGAACCTGCGACCCGCCGGTTAACAGCCGGCTGCTCTACCAACTGAGCTACTCGGGAATACGGCGCTCAAATATCGCGGCCACCCAACCCTGGATCAACCCGGGTTTGGGGGTCAGCCGTCGATCTGGGGCTTCAAGAATTTCTCGTAGCAATCCGGGCACACGCCGTGGGTGAACTCGGCCTTGGAATGCGCCTCGACGTAGCGCTCGAGCGGGCTCCACCCACGGTCGCCGTCGCGAATCCGCTTGCAATAGCTGCAGACCGCGAGCAGGCCTTCGAGGGCGAGCAGCTCGGCGCGGAGGCCGAGGATCCGCTCGGCGACGCCCAGGCGCGCCGCGAGCTCGTCGGGGCGCGGGGGCTTGGTGATGAAATCGTCGACGCCCGCTTGCATCGCTTCGAGGAAGGATTCCAAACCGCTGCGCGAGGTCAGCAAGATGAAGTACGTATACGGCCGGCCGTGGGTGCGGCGGATCCGGCGGCACAGCTCGAGGCCGTCGAGTTCTGGCATCAACCAGTCCGCGACGACCACGCGGGGCGCCGACAGCTGCCAGATGTCCCAGGCCTGGCTTCCGTCCTCCGCGTCCAACACGTGATGGCCCTGGGCCCTGAGCACACCACCCAGCATCAAGCGGGTCGCACCCTCGTCTTCGACCAAGAGGACGTTCACGCTCCAGTATCACGGACTGGGACGGACGTGTCAAACGGCAACTCGGCGAGAATCATCCCGCCGAGGATCAGGAAGCCGCCGGCCCACTGCCCGAGCGACAGCCGCTCGCCCAGCCACAGCCACGACGTGAAGGCAGCGAAGACCGGCTCGAGGCAAAAGATCAGCGCGGCGCGCGACGACGTCATGAACTGCTGCGCGCGCATCTGCCACAGGAGCGCGAGCGCTGTCGCGAACACCGCGGCATAGGCGAGCGCCGCCGCGAACGACACGTTCCAGTGAATGGCGCTGTCCTCCCATATCCGCGCGGCGAGCGCCGCGCCCACGGATGTGACGACAGTTTGCATCCACACGAGACGCAACGGGTTGTAGCGACGGGACGCATGCGTCACGGCGACGATCTGGCCGCCAAAGCACACCGCGGTGATTCCCGTGAGCAGGTCGCCGCGGTTCACGCCCCCCGGCCCGGGGGCGGTCAGCAAGTACATCCCGAGCGCTGCGAGCCCGAGCGCCACAAAGACCGCGAGGCGTGGGCGCTCGCGGACCACCACGAACGCGAGCGCGGCGGCGAGCACGGCCGACGTCGCGACGATGAAGGCGGAGCGCGACGGGGTCGTGGACACGAGTCCGACGGCCTGCATGGCGAACCCGATCGCGAGCAGGCTGCCCAGCAGGGCCCCGGCGACCAGCTCGGACCGCGACCAGGGCGCTCGGAAGGTGGTGAAGGGCATGAGCACGAGGGCGGCGATGGCGAACCGGAGCGCGGTGAACGCCAGCGGCGTGCTCGCCGCCAACGCTTCCTTTACAACGACGAAACTCACTCCCCACACGAGGTTGGCGAGGACGAGGACGAGATCGGCCCGGCGGCTGGTCACGTCAAATCCTGCAAATAGCGCCCGGTAATCGAGTCCGGCGCGCGTGCGATGGCCTCCGGAGCGCCCTGGGCAACCACGCGCCCGCCCGCCTCCCCCGCGCCCGGTCCGAGGTCGATGACCCAGTCGGCGCGCTTGATGACGTCCAGGTGATGCTCGATCACCAGCACCGTGTGACCCGCATCGGCCAGGCGGTCGAGAACGCGGCACAACGTGCGGACGTCGTCCAGGTGGAGGCCCGTGGTCGGCTCGTCGAGGATGTACAGCTTGCGGCCGCGCTTTCTGCCGCCGCTCGCGAGCGCGAGCTCGCGGGCAATCTTCAGGCGCTGCGCCTCGCCTCCCGACAAGGTCGTGGCGGGCTGACCGAGGCGCAGGTACCCGAGCCCCACCTGCTGCAGGTGCCACAGGCTGCGCGCGAGGCGCGCCTGGCGGTGCAGACGCTCGAGCGCGTGATCCACCGTCCAGTTGAGGACATCGTGGATCGATTGGCCGCGCAGCTTGACGTCCAGCACCTCGCGCTTGAATCGCGTGCCACCACACGTCTCGCAGGGCACGAAGACGTTCGCGAGGAACACCATGTCGATGAGGACGTGGCCCGCGCCCTCACAGGTCTCGCAACGGCCGCCGGCCATGTTGAAGGAGAACGTGCTGGCCGTATACCGGCGCGCGCGCGCGAGTGGCTCCGCGGCGAACAGCGCGCGAATCTCGTCGAACGCTTTCACATAGGTCACGGGATTCGAGCGCGGCGTTCGGCCAATCGGCTGCTGGTCGATGAGCGCGACGTCCGCCAGCGCTTCCCACCCCTCGAGGCCCGCTACGTCCCCGACTTCCTCGCCGAGATGCTGTTTGGCGCTGTGGCCGCCGTGGAGACGTGCCTCGAGCTGGCGGTACAGGACATCGTGGACCAGGGTGGACTTGCCCGACCCTGACACGCCGGTGACGACGGTCAGGGTGGCGAGCGGGATGCGGACATCGACGCCCTTGAGGTTGTGGAGCCGGGCGCCGCGGACCCGGAGCCATGCCGGTCCCGTGGGCCGGCGGGCGGAGGGCACGCCGATGCGCTTCTCGCCGCTCAGGTACTGCGCGGTGAGCGTTCCCGCTTCGCGTATCCTCGCCACCGGACCCTGAAAGACGACCTGGCCTCCGGCCTCGCCGCTGCCGGGGCCGAGTTCGACCATGTGGTCGGCGGCTCGAATCGCTGCAGGATCGTGCTCGACCACGACGACGGTGTTTCCCTGGTTTGCGAGGCGGCGCAACAGCCCGATGAGCCGCTCGATGTCCGCCGAGTGAAGCCCGATGGATGGCTCGTCGAGCACATAGATCGTGTCCACGAGGTGCGAGCCGAGGGCGTTCGCGAGCCCGATGCGTTGCGCCTCGCCGCCCGACAGGGTACGCGCCTGGCGGTCGAGCGTCAGGTACCCCAGTCCCACGTCGTTGATGAACGACAAGCGCGCGCGTAGTTCGGCGAGGATATGCACGGCGACCGCTTGCCCGAAGGGGGACAGGTGGAGATCGGCGATCCAGGCCGAGAGGGCCGCGGCGGTGAGGCGCGAGGCATCCGCGATGGAAAGGTCCCCCACTCGCACAGCCAGGGCTTCCGGCTTGAGCCGCATGCCGCGGCAGGTGGGACAGGTCTTGGCCAGCTGGTACTGTCGCAGGAACACGCGGATGTACTGCTTGTACCGCTTTGCTTCGAGGCGCTTCAAGAACGGGAACACGCCGAGGTACCGACCAGCGGCGCCGTGAAGGAGGAATTGCCGGTCGCCGGCTGAGAGGTCGGCCCACGGCCGATCGAGGCCGATGCGCCGCGTGCGCGCGGTTTCACGCAGGATCCGGCGTCGTCCTTCGTAGCGGGGCTTGGTCCACGGATCGAGCGCGCCGTCGGCGAGGGACCGGCCCGGGTCGGGGATGATGAGCGATTCGTCGTATTCGAGGACGGCGCCAAAGCCATTGCAGACGGGGCAGGCGCCCCGGGGGTTGTTGAACGAGAACAGGGTCGGCACGAGGACCGGACCGGGCGTCCCGCAGTGCGAGCACGTAGGATGCTCGGAGAAGCGGCGTCGCGTCCCATTCTTCAGGGCGATCGCGACGCCGTCGCCCTCGTTGAAGGCGGTGGCGACCGCATCGGCGAGGCGGCCCCGGCTCTGCGCGTCCGCGGGCAGGCGATCCACCAGCACGAGGACCTCTTTCGCGTCGCGCACCAGCCGCTCCGCGTCGGGCTCTTCGAGCCGGACGGTGGCGCCGTCAAGCTGGGCCCGCACGAATCCCGCCGCCCGGAGCTGGGCAGCGACTTCGACGTCCGGGCGGTGCGCTGCGGGGGGCAGCGGGAAGGCGATGATCACCGGCTCGCCCCGCGCCGCATCTCCCGTCTCCGGTCCCACCAGCTCGTCGACCACCTCTTGGACCGTATCGGTCTTCACCACGTTCCCGCAGTTGACGCAGTACGGGGTCCCGACGCGGGCCCACAAGAGACGCAAAAAGTCGTAGACCTCGGTGGCGGTGCCCACCGTGGATCGGCTGGTCGTCGTGGGATTTTTCTGCTCGATCGCCACGGCTGGGGAGATCCCGTCGATCCCGTCCACCAGCGGCTTGGGCATGCGCTCGAGGAACTGTTTCGCGTAGGTGGACAGTGACTCGATGTAGCGCCGCTGGCCCTCGGCGTAGAGCGTGTCGAACGCGAGCGAGCTCTTCCCGGCGCCCGACGGCCCGGTGATGACCGTCAGGGCCCGCCGTGGGAGCTGGACGGTCACCCCGCGCAGATTGTGCTGGCGCGCATTGCGAATGACGACGAAGTCGGGAGACGATGGCATAAACTCAGAAAGATAAGCGGTGCCCGGGGCCGGGTGTCGGGCGAACCTGACACCTAGCCCCTGACACCTGACACCTGTACTTTCGCCTTCCATGCCGATCGCCCTGACCCCACGCCTGCTTCGTCGCGGTCTCGAGCTCTTCGCAGTCATCTCCCTGGTTGGCGTCGCCGTCGTGCTCGTCGTCTACGGCGACAACCTCGAAGCGGTCGTCGCCCCGCTGTTGCACCTGCACTGGGGCTGGATGTTGGCCGGGCTTGGGCTCGCGTCCATGGATTGGTTCGGGGGAGGCGCGCGCTTGTGGGTCGTCGCACGGCACGTGCATCCCGGTGTGCGGTTCCGGGACATGGTATTCGCGGGCGGGATGAGCGCCTGGGCGGCGTACCTCACGCCGTTTCAGACGGGCGCCGGTCCGACGATGATGTGGGCGATGACGCGCGCGGGGGTGCGACTGCCCGAGGCCATGACGTCCACCTTCATGACCTTCGTCGCGACCGTGGCGTTCTTCGCGATCGCCGGCCCGTTGGCGATCTACATGGGCGGGGGCCGGTCCCTAGCGCAGCACAACATCGTCCTCGGGATCAACTACTACGATCTGTTTCGCACCAGTCTCACGATCTTCGGCATCCTGGGCGTGCTCATGCTCGTCGCGATGGTGTTTCCGGCCTGGTTGCGCGACGGCGTCCACTGGCTCGCTGGGCGGTTGGAACGGCGCAGCAAGGGCATAGCGGCGCGCATCGAGAAGCTGCGTCAAGGCATCGACCGCGCCCATGAGTGCATGGTGGCGTTCGGCAATCCCAGCGGGTGGCTGGCCCTGTTCTGGGCGATTCTGCTCTCCGCTCCATCCCACGCCAACAAGCTGTTGGCCGGGTACGTCGCGCTCCGCGCGCTCGGCATTCCGGCGAACTTCGTGGACATCCTGCTGCTGCAGACGTTCATCACCTTCCTGCTGTATTTCGCGCCCACGCCGGGGTCCGCGGGGCTCGCCGAGATCATTTCGGCGACCGTCATGAAGATCTACGTCAGTCCGTCGCAGCTCCCATCGTACGCCCTCATCTGGCGTTTCATCAACAGCTACGCGACGGTGATCGTGGGTTCGTTCCTGTTCTGGTACTGGCTCCGCCGAGGTCCCGTCGATCGCGGCGACGAGGGAGCGCTGGAGCCGACGGGGTGATCGTGCGTAAACCGTGTTTCCTTGCGCGGTTACGGCCCCGGCCGTAACTTCGGGTCTCGCCTCACCCTTCTCAGGTTTCTTGCGATGGCGCTTCTCGAATTCGGTGACAAGCGGGTCCCCATCCCTGTCGGCGAGCTGGTCCTGGGCAGCGACCCGGCGTCCACGATCGTCATCACGGGCGAGGGCATGCTCCCGCGCCACGCCCTGATCCAGGGTCAGGCCGATGGGCAGGTGGTGATCCGCAAGGCGACGCCCGCCGCCGACGTGATGATCAACGGTGTGCGCCTGGGCGCCGAGCCGACGCCGATGCTGCACGGTGACAAGATCGAGCTGGGCGGTCGGGAGCTGACCTTCGTCGACGAGCGCCGCACCGGCAGCACGCAGTTCATGCAGGCGGTCGGAGTGCCTGCGGCAGCCGGGGGGGCGCCACCGCGGCCTGCGGTGGCGGGAGGCGGGGCACGTAGCGGCGCTCCCAGCGCGAGTACGGGCGGTCGCGTCGTGAGTCTCACCGATGGGCGCGAGTACGTCGTCGCGGGCAAGTCACTGGTATTCGGTCGAGAGGCCGGATGCGACGTGGTCGTGGGGGGGAAGGACGTCTCGCGTCGGCACGCCGAGATCACGGCGACGCCGCAGGGCTACGTGTTGGTCGACGCCAGCACAAACGGGACATGGGTCAACGAGGAGCGGGTGCAGGGACAGCGGAGACTGGCCCGGGCGGACATCGTGCGGATCGGGGAAGAGAACTTTCGCTTCTACGCCGATCAGACACCAGCGGCTGTTGCGCCCCCCCCCGCCCCCGCCGCCCCGCCGGCCCCGTCCGCGCCGCGCCCACCCCAGCCGGGCGCCCTGGCGACGCTCCTGGGCAAGGCTGGGCCACTCAAGGGCCAGCGATTCCAGATCAAGACGCCTGTGGCCAACGTCGGGCGCGCCGACTACAACGACGTGGTACTTCCTGACGGCTCCGTCTCCACGGCGCACGCCAAGCTGCAACGGCGCGAGGGCGTGTGGGTGGTGGTCGACCTGGATTCGACGAACGGGAGTTTCGTGGATGACGAGCGTGTGAAGGGAGAGGCGCCGGTGGGGCCTGGGGCGACCCTCCGGTTCGGGGACGTGGTGCTCACGTTCCAGCCCGCGGACGATGCGCTGGGAGTGGAGAGGGGAGGAGGCACCGTCGTGGTGCGCGCCCCGGCCGATGTCGCTTCCAAGGCTGCTCCCCCCGCCCCCGCACCCGCTCCTGCTCCCGCTTCCCCTGCTGCTCCCTCCCCTCGTCCACCGGTACCCCCTGTCGCCGCCCGCCCAGCGCCCAAGCCGGCGCCGCCCTCCCGAGCGCCGAAGGCGACGGCCGCCCCCAAACGCGGACCCGCTCCACCTCCCGAGAAGAAGGGGAAGGGGTGCGGCGCGAGTGTGGTCGTGCTGCTGGCCGGCGCGACCGGGGTGGTGGCGCTCACATACTGGCTCCTCGCCTAACGCTAGCGCGAGTGCACCTCACCGCGGCAGGTCGAACCGATGTCGGCACCGTTCGCTCGGGCAACGAGGACAACTATGCCGTTGCGCCGGAGCGGGGGATCTTCATCGTCGCCGACGGGATGGGAGGCCATGCCGCCGGCGAGGTGGCGAGCGAGATGGCGGTCAGCAACGTCGCGCGCGACCTGGGGTCGTTGAACGGCCTCGCCGACGAGCAGATCGCGGAGCGGATGCGCGGGGCGATTCGCGCCGCCAACGGCGCGATCTTCCAGCGCACGCTGACCGAAGTGGACAAGCGCGGTATGGGCACCACTGTGACGGCATTGGTGCTGCACGGCGCGCGATTCCTCATCGGGCAGGTCGGGGACAGCCGCGCGTACCTGCTTCGCGACGGCAACTTGGTGCAGATCACGAAGGACCACTCGTACGTGCAGGAGCAGGTGGACGCGGGCTACCTGACGCCCGAGCAGGCGCGCACGCACCCCTACAGCAACGTCATCACACGCTGTGTGGGGGCGAACAACGACGTGGCGCCCGATTTGTACGCCGGCTCCGTGAAGCCGAATGACCTCTTTCTGCTGGCGTCGGACGGACTCACGGGAATGCTCGAGGATGCCGAGCTTGCCGGTGTGCTCGCGAGCGGGCGGGCGCCTGAAGAACAAGTGGTTGAGCTCGTCGCGGCGGCAAACCGCTCCGGCGGTCTGGACAACATCACGGCCATCGTGGTGCGGGTGGACACGGTCGACGCTCCCAGCGCCGACGACACGCTGGTGCCCCGGCCCAAGAGCTGAGCCTGCGCTTACGGAGCGACGTGAGCCGCGACCTGGTCGCGGGGCGTCAGGACGAGATCCACGATCACCTTGGTATCCACGCGCGCCGGCCGCAGCACGAACACACGCAGCCGGCGCGCCGTGCGATACAGCTCCCCGGCGACGCGGGCGAGGCCCAGGTAGGCCCCGGCGCCCGCGCCGGCCAGCCGCAGCACCGACCCGTCGCGCTTGACCACGGGGACGTCGAGGGTGAAGAGCGCGTCCTTGGCGGGGAAGTCGAGGAACAACTCACCGGGCGCGAGGCCCGCGTCCCGCGCGAGCGTGTCCTCGACCCGGCCGCGGAGCTCGGGATCGTCCGCCACCCAGGCTGGCGGGTCGGCGGGGAGCTCGGTCGCCGGGAGGTCGAGCGCCCGCTTGGCCAGACGCCGCTCTCGCAGCGCCCGCGCAAGCCCGGTCGGGTCATCACGCTGCAGCTCTTGGATGAACCCGTCGTCTGTTGCGTGCGCGACGTCGTCGAGGCGCAGCCTCCCCGCGGCCAGCGCCACCCGCACGAGCCGGTTGAACATCACCGTCGCGCTCCGGACCGCGTGGTGCCAATACACGTTCCGATACATCTGGTATTTCGCGAACAACAGCGACTCGAGCGCCGTGAGGCCTTTCTCGTGCAGCGCGAGCACCGGGCCGGTCGACGCCTCGGCCACACAGAGCGAGGTCAGGAGGCGATCCACGTCGATCACGCCATACGGCACCCCGCACATCCACGCGTCCCGCGAGAGATAGTCGAGCTTGTCCACGTCCACCGACCCCGAGATGAGCCCGGCCAACGGGCTGTCGCTTGTGCCCTGAATCAGCGGCAGCAGGTCCGTCGGCGCCACGCCGAGTTGCTCGAGACACCGCGCCAGCTCGCCCGCGCCGAGCTGGCGCGCCGCGAGCGCCTCGTGATGCGGCATCCCCGCTTCCTCGAGAGCGTGCGAGAACGGGTAGTGGCCGATGTCGTGCAGCAGCGCCGCGAGCTTGAGCCGCAGGCGCGCCGCGGGATCGAGCAGCGGGCCGCGCGCCGTTTCCTCCAGCTGGGCGAGAGCGCGCCGGGCCAGGTGGTATGCGCCCAACGCGTGCTCGAACCGCGTGTGGGTCGCGCCGGGATATACGAGGAACGCGTGACCCAGCTGTCGCACGTAGCGCAGGCGCTGCACCGGCGGTGTGTCGACGACGGCGAGCGCTTCGGGATCGAGCCGAATATTGTTCCACAGCGGATCGCGGACGACCTCGAACCGGCTCACGGGGGGGAGCCGGCGGGCGGGGACGGGGTGCCGCGGCGGTGCTCCTGGGCGTCGACGGCGGCGATGACGGCCATGTTGACGATGTCGCTCACCTCCGCGCCACGCTGCAGGATATGGACCGGTTTCGCCATCCCTACCAGAATCGGGCCGATCGCCTGCGCGCCGCCGAGCCGGTCGAGCAGTTTGTAGGAGATGTTCGCGGCGTCGAGGTTCGGGAAGATCAGGACGTTGGCCGGAGCCTTGAGGCGGGCGAAGGGGTACGTCTGCGTCAGCAGGCGTTCCACCACTGCGGTGTCGGCCTGCATTTCGCCGTCGACCTCGAGTCCGGGTTCCTGCTCGTGCAGGAGCGCCACCGCCTGCCGCACCTTCTCCACGGCCGGGTGTCGGACCGATCCGAAATTGGAAAACGACAGCATCGCCACGCGAGGCTCGATCCCGAGTCGTCGTACGAACTGCGCGGTGGCGGACGCGATTTCCGCAAGCGTCTCGGCCGTCGGATCGATGTTCACCGTGCAGTCGGCGCAGAACAGGGTGTGCTGGGGGAACACCAGCATGTAAATCCCGCTGACGTGGCGGCGCCCCGGCTCCGCCCCGATGATCTCGAGCGCCGGACGGATCGCGTCGGGATAGTAGGTGTCCTCCCCGGCGACGACGGCATCCGCCCGACCTGCGCCGAGGGTGAGCAGCGCGTAGTGCATGGGATCCTCGGCGCGGGCCCGCGCCTCGCGGAGAGTGATGCCCTTGCGGCGACGGCGCTCCCACAGCTCGCGGGCGAGCGCCTCCCGGTCGGGCGCGGTCCGCGGGTCAATCAGCTCGATGCCGTCCAGGGTCACGCCCACCGCGTGGGCCTGCTCGCGGACCCGGCCGGCGTCGCCGAGGAGGATCGGGATGGCCGTTCCCTCGTCGGTGAGCGCGCGGGCCGCGCGAACGATGCGCGGCTCGGTTCCTTCCGGAAAGACAATCCGCTGTGGGGCCCGTTGCGCCCGTGCCGAGAGCCCGCGCATCACCTCCCGCGCGCGGCCCAGCCTGGCCTCGAGCTCGGCGCGGTACTCTTCTTCATCGATCGTGCGCCCGGCGACGCCCGACGCCACGGCGGCCCACGCGACGGCGGGCGCCACCCACAGGAGCACGCGTGGGTCGAACGGCTTGGGAATCAGGTAGTCGGGCCCGAAGTGCAGCTGCTCGAGGCCGTACGCCCGGGTCACGGAGTCGGGCACCTCCTGTTTGGCGAGCGCAGCGAGGGCGCGCGTGGCCGCAAGCTCCATCTGCTCGTTGATCGCCCTCGCCCGCACGTCGAGCGCGCCGCGGAAGATGAACGGAAAGCCGAGCACGTTGTTCACCTGGTTCGCGAAATCGGAGCGACCGGTGGCGACGACGGCATCGGGGCGCGCCCGCCGTGCCTCGTCGGGCATGATTTCTGGCGTCGGGTTGGCGAGAGCGAACACGACCGGTCGCGGCGCCATCCCCGCGAGCATCTCGCCGGTGACGATGCCGCCGGTGGACAGCCCGACGAAGACGTCCGCGCCGACGAGGGCCTCGCCCAGGGTCCGCGCCTTGGTGCCGCTCACGAACCGTTTCTTGTAGGGGTCGAGGTCGGTCCGACCGGCGTGGAGCACGCCGTGTTGATCGCACATCACGATGCGCTCGTGCTCGACGCCGAGGCGCTCGTAGTGCAACGCGGTGGCCTGCGCGGCGGCGCCCGCCCCCGCGAACACGACGCGCACCGAGCCGATCGTCTTGCCCACGATCTCGAGCGCGTTGAGGAGGGCCGCGCCCGAAATGATCGCGGTGCCATGCTGGTCGTCGTGAAACACGGGAATGGAGAGCGTGGCCCGGAGCTGCTCCTCCACGTAGAAGCAGTCCGGCGATCGGATGTCCTCGAGGTTGATGCCACCCACGGTCGGCTCGAGCAGCCGGCAGAAGTGGATCAGGTCGTCGGGATTCTTTGACCCGACCTCGAGGTCGAACACGTCCAGATCGGCGAACGCCTTGAACAACAGCGCTTTGCCCTCCATGACCGGCTTCGCCGCGCGCGGCCCGATATCACCGAGGCCCAGGACCGCCGTCCCGTTCGTGACGACGGCGACGAGGTTCCCTCGCGCCGTGTAGGCGTACACGTCGTCGGGGCGCTCCGCGATTTCGCGGCACGGCTCCGCGACGCCCGGGGTGTAGGCGAGCGAGAGGTCGTGCTGGTTCTTGAAGGGCTTGGTGGGGGAGACCTGGATCTTGCCCGGGCGACCCTTCGCGTGGTACTCGAGGGCTTCTTCGCGACGGATCGCCATTGAGGCGAGGCTAGGGGCCGGACCTGCCGGTGTCAAGCAGGGGAGGTGCCTAGCGCGGCGGCGGGACGAGCGTCGCCGGCGTGTGGTACAACACTTCCACCGTATTCCGGTCGATGGTGCTGGGCGCTGTGACCGTGGGCGTCGCGTTCATGATGTCGAATGACGACGCGCTGTGTTTCAGCAGTCCCAGGGCGTGCCCGAGCTCGTGAATGGCGACCCGCCGCAGACACGCAGCGACCACGGCGGCGGGGAAGCTCCCTCTGGCGCCGAGCGTGATGTGCAGGACCTTCACCGAGGTGTCGACGAGGACGTCCGAGGCCGAGGAGTCGACAAAGACGCCTGCGGGGTTCGTCGTGAGACCGAAGCACGCGTCCACCGGCGGTCCGGGGTCGGGAGGGACGTCGGGCGGCACACCTCCCGCCCAGGACATGATCACGTCCGCCTGGCTCGAATCGACCGTGATCGTGCCCCGAAATTCACCGTAGAGAAACTGCCCTTCCCAGGCGGTGACCCCCAGGGTGACCAGGGTAGGCATGGCCCCGCGCGGATCGCCGTAGAAGCGCACCGGCTCGCGAGAGGCGGGCCAGTGGAACACGAGTGCGTTCGCCGGGGGGACCGTATCGGCGAAATCGTACACGCAGGTGCTGCAGTCGCGCTCCGGCACCGTCGGCTCGCACGCGGCCACGAGCGCGAGAAACGGGAGCAGATGCGCCGCACGGGCCAGGGGGGTCACGGCGTGTGTCCGAACTCGCGGCCAAGCGCGAGCGCCACGCGGTGCACGGTCTGCGAGGACGTGAAGCCCTCATCGTCCAGCGCGGGCGTGGTGAACGCGTGGATGTCATAGCGCACTTCCAGCCACCACCGCCGAGGTCGTCCGGGCTCGCCGAGCGGCAGTCCGTATGCGACGCTCAGAGCGCCGAGGGGCGAGATGGCGCCGCTGCCTTGCCGGAAGATGCCGCTCTCTTCGCTGGGGAGGTACTTGAGGCCGCCAACGGCGACGCTGCCACGCAGGCCCCCGGGGAGGGTGTGGCTCACGCCGACCGCGAACGACACGGTGCTCACGCGCTCGAGCGTGATAGTTGTACCGTCAGGGTCGTGCCGCACGAGGTTGCTGGTGGACGCGTCCAGCAGGACCTGGGGCGCCCATCCGTGTCCGGGTTGCGCGCCGACGGTGAGGGCCAGCTCAGGCGCGAGCGCGAGCTTGACGTCGAACGGACTGACGATGGAATCGTGCACGAGGGGTGTCGTGTAGCGGGCGCCGGCGGCGACGTGCCAGGAGATCTGGGCAGTCAGACGGTGAGCCGGGGCGGCTGTGAGGAGCATGGCGACGAGCCGCCCACCTGACCGGCCGATCGCATGCCCGCCCGTCACGTCGCCCGTTCTCCCGCCACGCCGAGCCACCGCAGGGCGCCCGCGAGCAGAAGGAGCAGCGCATACATGCAGACGATGAGCGGCCCGGTGGGGAAGTTGCCGGCATAGGACAGCCAGAGGCCGAGCAGCGACGCGACCATGCCCACGCCCCACGAAATGATGACCATCGACCGAATGTCGCTCGAGAACAGGAACGCGATCACCGCTGGCACGACCAACATGGTGAAGACAAGCAAGACGCCGGCTACGGGAACGGACAGCGTCACCGCGAGGCCGAAGGAGACGTAGAACAGGAAGTCCCACCACCGGATGCGCCAGCCGTCGCGCTCGGCCCCTTCAGGGTCGAACGAGATCCGCAGAAACCTGCGTCGCAGCAGAAAGTGCAACAGCCCGAGGGAGCTATAGGCGATCCCCTTCGTGACGATAGTGGGCCACGTGATCCAGATGATAGCCCCCTCGAGCACATCGTGGATCGCCTCGGCCCCGCGCGGCGCCCGGTCGGCCACGAGAATCGCCGCCGCGGACGCCGTCACAAACACAATTCCGATGATGGCCTCATGCGGCACGCGGCTCTTGGTCCGCGTCCGGGTCAGGGCGAACACCGCCGCGCCCAGGCACGTGAACGCCAGCGAGAAGATGAACGCTTCGCGCGAGTCGGGAGCGGCGCCGTACAAGAGCGCGACGACGCCACCCAGCGCCGCCATCTGGGCGAGGGACAGGTCCACGAAGATGACCCCCCGGGCGATAATGTGCAGTCCGAGGTACGAATGGATCGCGACGAGAATCATGCACGCCACGAAGGGCGCCGCCATGAACGCGAGCACCGGTTGGCCCGCGCGTTACGGCTGAGGGCTGGGCGGCGTCGCGGCGAACCCGCGCGCCAGCGCCCCCACCCAGAGGCTGACCAGACCTACGTACGATTCCGTGCCAGGCTCGCCCCCAGCGTTCCCCGCCACGATGACGGCGGTGGCTCCGGTGCGCGCCGCGACCTCGCGCACCTGCTCGCGGTCGTAGTAGCTGGTCGACAGAAGGACTGCGATCCGCTGCTCTTTGATCTCGTCGATCACCTCGCGCACATGGCTTGGCGTGGGGGGAATGCCGGGCTTGGGCTCGATGTAGTCCACGCACGGCACGTCGAACTCGCGGGAGAAGTAGTCCCACTCCTTGTGATAGCATACAACGGGCTTGCCGCGGAACGGCAGGCCCTGCTTCAGCCATCCCCCCAGCCGCGCCGTGAGCGGCGCTCCGCCGTACTGATGGCCGCTCAGGAATTCGAAAAGCTTGCCCTGGCGATCGAGGGTGGCGAGTGTCGCGCCGCCGAGCAGCTTCACCAGCTCGTCGCCGTACAAGGCGCGGTACACGCGATCCTCGAACACCTGCTCCCGGCCCGCGAAATACTCCGCGTTGGCCGGGTCCACGCGCTTCAAGCCCGTCAGGATGTTCCGCGCGATGATTATGGCGTTGAGCGGCGCCGTCCAGATGTGCGGGTTGCCGAACACGTGAATGTCGCCCTGCGTGCGGGAATAGCTCGTGGGGACGTCGAGCAGCGGGACTCCGGCGCTGGCCGCCACGTAGCCGACACCGCCCTCGGTGATCTTGGGGTTGCTCGCCTTGTCCAGGAGAGCGGGGACCCAGAGCTCGAGGTCGAGTCCGGTTGTGACGAAGAGGTCGGCTCCCGCGAGCAGCGGTGCGAAGCTGGGTTTGGGCTGCACGTAGTGGGGATTCTCGTACGGAGAGGCGATCGCGCTCACTTCGCCGCGATCCCCGACGATCTCTCGGGCGATTGCGGCGTACGTGGTGAGCGAAGTGACGACCTTTACGGGATCGGCCGTCAGGTGCGCGCCCGGTACGTGGAGCGACAAGAGCAGTCGAATGTAGGGCGACATGTCAGTAGGTCTCGTGTTTGTGGGGGCCGATGGCCCATACGATCTGGACTGCCAGTTGGCTCGTGGCGTCGAGGCTCTCGGGCTTGCTCCACGTATACTGCGCGCGGAGGAACACCCATTCGCTCTGCCACATTGTGAGGGACGGCACGAGCTGTTGCGTCACGAGGCCGCTCGCGGGGGCTTCGACGTAGTCCCAGCGCGCGCCGACGATCCACCGCTGGTCCAGCTTGTACGTCGTGCTGAGATAGCCTCCCCATCGCGTGTTGGCGGCGCCGCCATAGTCCTTCCGCAGCGCCAGCAGCTCGCCGCGCAACGTCCAATCGCGATACAGGGTCTGCTCCGGCGGCCGCCAGGTCAGCCGGAACTCGAGGCCTGCCACACCGGTCTTCAGGCTCGAATCGGGGTTGGTGCCGTACAGCCCGCTCAGGCCGACCTGCATGTAGGTCGCCGGTGAGAGCTGCCAAAAATTGAGGAGATGCAGCAGATAGCTGGGCCGGGTGCCGCCCGCGAACAGGAGGTCGTCGCTGCGGCTGAGCGTGACCTGTCCGGTCAGCTCGTGGGTCCCCAGGCCACCGAACGCGCGGTACAGCGAGATCCCCGTACCGGACAGGCCGTCGTCGCCGAAGTAGGCGCGGAGGGCGAGCGGGTACTCCGTTTCGGGAAGGGCGTGCAGATGCCAGCGGTTCAGCTCGCCAAACTGCTGGCGAAAGGCCCCGATGTCGAACCGCAGGTGTCCTGGAAGACCGATCCAGTAGGCATAGCCTTCCTCGACCTCCACGTGATCGTTTTCCAGGCTCACGAAAATCTTGGTGTGCGAATACGGATCGAGGGCCGACTGGAACCCGATCTCGAATTCCCGCGGGTCGAAGTTGTTTCCCTGGCCGGGCGACTGCGCGTACGCCCGGACGTCGCCGGTCGCGCCGATCTCGGGATTGAGCTGGGACTGGCTGCGCTCATGCCCCGAGAATCGCGTCGTCGCACTCGTGTCGGCGGCGGGGGTCGTGGTGTCCGCGCCGGCCGCAGCCACGGCAGCTGCCCGGAGCGCCGCGAGCCCCGTATCCGCTGCCGGCGTAACGGGCGAGGGAGCCCCGGCCGGGGTCGCGGCCGTCCCTACCACTGCGCGCAGGCTGTCGAGCCGCGCTTCGAGCGCTCGCACCTCTGCTGCGAGTGAATCCACCTGGCGCTGCGTCGGTTGTTGCGCCGCCGCACCGCCGGCCGTGAGCAGCGCCGCCGCCGCAAACGCGGCGACACGTTGCAAGTGAGCCATGCGAGCTCTCCTTGGTACCGATGAACGATTTGAACGCCCGCCGTGACGCCGGGCGTGTTCGATGCGCTAGGAGAGCGTGAAGGGAGGAGCCCTGGGCAGCGCCTCGTGGAAGGTAGGCCTGCCGATGACGACGACCGCAGGGAGGCCGACGCGCTGCTGTACCGTCGCCGCGCACGGCCCCGCCGGTGCCGCCGGCGCGGTGAGCACCGATCCGGCGTACCAGCAGAGAGCGCAGCGGATCGGGTCGTGGATCACGACGCAGGAGGCGTCGTGGTGCGTCTCCACGCTCACCGGGGTCGTCTGCGGCTCGCTGGCGTGCGCCAACGCGACCGCCCCACCCCCGACGGCCTGGAGCACGAACAGCAGGGCGGCGACCGGCGCTCGGAACCCTCCCGACCGTGTGCCGGGGCTGGTCAAGCCCGATTCGACCGGGAGAGAGTGCGGGCCCGTCCGTAGGCGCGCAGCCGCCGCAACATGCGCCGATCGTGGTACAAGGGGTCGTCTGCCTTGGGGGTCTCGATAATCTTGATCACGGATGCGAAGCGTTGGTCGCGCATAATATAGCGGAAGGCGACTGGTCCAATGCGTCCCTCGCCGATCCACTCGTGCCGATCGAGGTGCGAGCCCATCGCCGCCTTGGAGTCGTTGAGATGCAAGCAGTTAAGCAGGGGGAGCCCGATGGTACGGTCGAATTGCTCCCATACCCCACCGATGTCGCCGGCCACGTCATACCCCGCGGCGTGCACGTGCGCCGTGTCGAGGCAGAACGCCACCCGCGCCCGGGCCTCCGCGGGCAGCGCGTCGCGCAGCGCCGCCAGTTCCTCGAACGACGCGCCGAGCGCGGTCCCCGCTCCCGCCGTGCCCTCGATGAGCACCCCCACGTCGCCCGGCACCGCGGCGAGGCACGCCGCGTACTCACGGGCGTTTCGCTCGAGCCCGGCCGCGCGGTCATCGATGTAATTCCCGGGGTGTGAGACGACCCAGGGGATGCCGAGCGCGCGGCACCGGGTCAGCTCTCCCCTGAAGCAGAGGGCGCTGCGTGCGCGCAGCGCGTCGTCGGGAGACGCGAGGTTGATGAGGTAGCTGTCGTGGGCCACGACGGCGCGCACCCCGCTCGCGGCGAGCGCCTGGCGGAACGCGGCCACGTGCGCACTCGTGAGCACGGGTTCGCGCCACTGGTTCGGGGTCTTGGTGAAGACCTGGATGGCGGTCGCGCCGATCGCCGCACCGCGCGCCGGGGCCTCCGCCACGCCACCCTGCGTCGAGACGTGGGCGCCGAGCAGATCACCGGCGCGGCGTTTCACACCCGCTCCTCCTCGGCGAATGCGAGCTGGGAGATCAGCGGCACGAAACGGACTTCACCCGCGCTCCGTTCTTCGATCCCGCCCCGCGCGCGCTCGTAGATCAACAGCTCCTGCGACGAGCGGTCGCCGACCGGAATCGCGAGCCGCCCGCCGACCGCCAGCTGCTCGAGCAGCGGCGCCGGGACGCGGGGAGCCGCCGCCGTCACGATGATTCCTTGAAACGGCGCCGCCTCCGGCCAGCCACCCGCGCCGTCGCCGAGACGCGTCTCGACGTTCGTGATATGAAGGCGGCGCAACCGCTCTTCCGCTTCGACGAGCAGGTCAGGGAGCCGCTCGATCGTGAACACGCGCCCGGCGAGGTGCGCGAGAATCGCGGTCTGGTATCCCGACCCGGTGCCGATCTCGAGGACGCGATCCCGTCGACGGGGCGCGATGGCCGTCGTCATCACGGCAACGACGCACGGCTGGGAGATGGTTTGCCCGCTGCCGATCGGCAGCGGCGCATCGTCGTAGGCCTCGTGGGCGACCGGCGGCGGCAGGAACCACTCGCGCGGCACCCATCCCATGGCGGCGAGGACACGCCGGTCGTGAATCCCGCGGCGCGCGAGCTGCGACGCGACCATGCGACGCCGTTCGACCCGGGTTTCGGGCGCCGGCACGCTCACCGGGTGGCGCTCCGTGCTTGCCGTGGCATCAGGTGAACTATAGCTTGACACCCCCTACGCTCGGACCAAAGACCGGTGTCGGAGCCGCAGCCCATCCGCCTTCTCTTGACCGGTGACTCCGCGGCCCGCCCCGAAGGGCTGGAGCGCTTCCTGACGCGCGCTGGGTTTCAGGTGACCGAAGCCCCACTCCCGGGGGCGCCCGCACCACGCTCCGATCAGCCCACTCCCGATCTCGTCCTCTTCACCGCCGCCACGCGGAGCTCCGCCCTGGCCGATGCCGTGCGCGAGCTGTGCGCCGCGCCCGCGCATGGGGGAGCGCCCGTGTTCGCGATCTGCAGCGACGGCGGCGCGGAGGCGACGACGGAGGCCCTCCGGGCGGGCGCCCAGGACGCCGTGGCCAGCCCGATCCATTTCGGCGAGCTCCGGGCGCGCATCGAGGCGCAGCTCCGAATCCGCTCCGACCTCAAGGATGCCCGCGACGCTCTCCGGGGGCGCGACCTGCTGTTCGACATCTTCCAGGAAGTGTCGGCTGCGCTCCGCGCCGAGGAGATCCTGCAAACCCTCGTCCGGCGTGTTGGCCAGGCGTTCGGCCTCACGCATTGCTCGTTCGTGCTCACCACTCCCGGCGAGGACAAGGGCCGCGTCGTCGCGGTGTACGAGAACCCCGCGATCCGCGATCTGCGCGTCGATCTCAGCCGCTATCCGGAGATCCAGGAAGCGATCCGCACCGAGCAACCGGTCATTATCCGCGACGTGCGAGAGCATCCCCTGTTCGAGACGATCCGGCGGCGCTGGGTGCAGCAGCGGATCGACGTCAACGTTCAGTCGGCGGTGGCGCTGCCCGTCTTCGTGCAGGGCCGGGCGGCGGGGGTGTTCCTCCTTCGCACCGTGCAGGGGGATCCCGAGCTGCGAACGCAGGACGTGGCGTTCGCCAACACGATCGCCCAGGCCGCCGCGCGCGTGCTCGAAAACGAGGAACGCCGGGCTGCCATCTACCGGCGCCAGATCAGCGCGGGCGTGACCGATGCCCTGACCGGTTGCGCGAGCCTCGACGCCCTCGACCGCCGGCTCCGGGATGAGTTCGAGCGGGCACGCCGCTACGCCCTGCGATTCTCCCTCGTGCTGTTGGATATCGAGCAGCTGCGGGAGGTCAATGAGAAACAGGGGCAGGCGGTCGGAGACCGTTTGCTCGAGGAGATGGGATCGGTCCTGCAGCGCGAAATCCGCGGTCCGGACTTCGTGGCGCGCTACGGCGGAGACGAGTTCGCGCTCATCCTTCCCGAGACCGATGTGAACGGCGCCAAGCGCTTCGTCCTGCGCCTGCGCCAGTTGATCGAGCGGCATTCCTTCCCCGACCTGGGGGCCGGGCGGGTCCCCGCGCTCGCGGCGGGATTGGCCGCGTTCCCCAACAGCGACGTGCTGCGTCCGGAGGATCTCTTCGCGCTCGCTGAGGCGGCCCTCGCCCGCGCCAAGGGCCAGGAGCCTGATCGCATCGGCACCGCGCCGGGCAGCTAGTCCAGCGTCTTGCGGAACCGCCGCACGGCGACCGCGATCAGCAGCCCGCCGAACGCGGCCAGCGTCGCCACTTCCCGCCACAACGCGTCGAGTCCCACCCCCTTGAGCAGGATCCCCCGCAGCACCTTGAGGAAATAGGTGAGGGGAAGGAGCAGGCCCACCCACTGGAAGAACGCGGGCATGGCCTGGCGGGGGAACATGAAGCCCGAGAGCAGGATGTTCGGCAACACGAAGAAGAACGCCAGCTGCATGGCCTGCTGCTGCGTGCGCACGAGCGTCGAGATGACGAGCCCGAACGCGAGACTCGCGACGACGAACAGCAGCGCGATGGCGTAGAGCAGCAGGACGTTGCCAGTGAGGGGCACGTCGAACACGTAGCGGCCGATCACCAGGACGACCGTCATCTGGAACAATCCCACGCCCACGTACGGGGCGATCTTGCCGAGCATCAACTCCGTTCGAGTGACCGGTGTCACGATCAGCTGCTCCAGCGTCCCGCGCTCCCGCTCGCGCACGAGTGCCATCGCCGTGACGAGCACCATCGTGAGCGTGAGGATCACGCCCACCAGGCCGGGCACGATGTAATTGGGACTCCGCAGGCCGGGGTTGTAGCGCGGGCGCACGCGCGCATCGATGGGCAGATTCGTGCGGCGGGCCGCGGCGCTCAAGAGCTCGAGGTTCCGCGCCTGCGCCACGCCCGCCGCCGCGGCAATCGCGGATTGCGACGAAAGCGGGTCGGCCGCGTCCACGATGACCTGCACCGTCGCGGTCTCCCGCCGGGCCAGCCGGCGGGGGTAGTCGTACGGCACGAGGATGCCCGCCTGTGCGTCGCCCCGATCGATGGCGCGATCGAGCTCCGGCCGCGCGTTCACGTGCGCCACGATCCGGAAGCTGCCGGTGTTCTCGAATCCGGCGATCAGATCGCGGGAGGCGGGTGTGCGCGACTCGTCCAGCACGACCGTGGGAAGATGGCGAACGTCGGTCTGAATGGCGTATCCAAAGAGAAGCAGCTGCGCCACGGGGAGCACGGTCATGATCGCCAGTGTCAGGCGATCGCGGCGCATCTGGATGAACTCCTTGTGGAAGATCGGCCAGAAGCGGGACATCATCGCTCGTCGCGCTCCTGCAAGATGATGAACGCGTCCTCGAGCGTCTTGCCGCCCACTTGCGCCGCCACTTCAGCCGGCGTGCCGGTCGCGATGAGGCGACCACCGCTCATCATCGCCAGCCGCGCGCACCGCTCTGCTTCGTCCATGTAGTGCGTGGTGACGAGCACGGTGGTGCCCTGCTTGGCCAGTGTGTAGATGGCGCTCCAGAAGGTGCGGCGGGCGGCGGGGTCCACACCGGCCGTCGGTTCGTCGAGAAACAGGACGGGCGGCTCGTGGAGCAGCGCGCAGGCGAGCGCGAGTCGCTGCTTCCAGCCGCCCGACAACTCGCTCACGAGCTGCTGAAGGCGCCCCCCGAGTCCGACGAAGTCGATCACGGCGGCGAGGCGCGCGGTCCGGGCTGGCCCGCGCAGTCCGTACACGCCGGCGTAGAAGTCGAGGTTCTCGGTGACGGTGAGGTCCTCGTACAGTCCGAATCGTTGTGACATGTAGCCGATGTTCTGCTTCACCTGCTCGGGCGCCACGGCGACGTCGATTCCCGCAACCATGGCTTGCCCGCTCGAGGGCTCGAGCAGGCCGCACAACATCCGAATGGTTGTGGTCTTTCCCGAGCCGTTGGGGCCGAGCAGGCCGAAGACTTCGCCGCGGTCGATGCGGAGGGTGAGATCTTGGACCGCGGTGAGCTGGCCAAACCGGCGGGTCAGCTCGCGGGTCTCGATCGCGATGGACGTCACGGCATGAGGCGGAGCTCGATGGTAACCGGCATCCCGGCCTTGAGCCGGCCGCCCCCATCGCCGTCGTTCGGCTCGATCTTGATGCCGAACACGAGGTCCGCCCGCTCTCGCTCGGTGAGCGCCACGCGAGGGGTAAACTCAGCCCGCGACGCGATCTCGGTGATGTGGCCGGGAAACGACTGCCCCGGGTACGCGTCCACGCGCAGGTTGGCGGGCTGGCCGACCTTCACGCGTCCGATGTCGCGTTCGCCCACGTAGGCGCGGACCCAAGGCTGACGCACGAGACCGATGGAGACCACTGGCGAGCCGCTGGCGAGCACCTCGCCCTGATCGGCGTAGCGTACGAGCACCAGGCCGTCCGCGGGCGCGACCAGCGTTAGCTCGTCCCTGGCGGAGGACGCTGCGTCGACCGCTTCACGCGCCGCTGCGGCATCGCTCGGCGCCGCGCGCACGGCGGCAAGACGGGCGGCCGCGGCGGCCGCCGCCGTCCGCAGCCCATCGTACTGCTGCGGAGAGACGATGTTCTGTTTGAGCAGCCGCTCGCCGCGCGCCAGGTCGTTCGCCGCGCGCTCGCTGTCGGCCTGGGCGGCCGTGACCTCCGCCACACGGAGAGTCGCGGCCCGCGCCTGCGCCTGGCGCTGCCCGATGACGGCATTGAGGCCGGGTTGCGTCAGAATGGCCACCGTGTCGCCCGCGTGGACGCTAT
>Ga0335084_10000679_pt1 | contig 29636 bp, 15 predicted proteins | sample Lox_Sample_44_FD_206721 | JGI IMG/M metagenome (GOLD analysis project Ga0335084, IMG submission 206721) | Soil microbial communities from Loxahatchee National Wildlife Refuge, Florida, United States - Lox_Sample_4.4 | ecosystem: Environmental > Terrestrial > Soil > Wetlands | place: USA... | reverse complement strand
GGCCGTCTTCATCGCCTGCTCCACGCTGTCGGCGATGGCGGAGGCCTGCCGGTCGGAGTCGGCGGTCATGAGGACGAAGAAATCCGCGTAGCTCGTGAGCCCGCGCACGTCGAGGACGAGCACGTCCTCGGCCTTCTTGTCGAGCCCGGCGCTCGCGATCGCGAGCGCGGTCGGGCTCGCGCTCCGGTCCATCTCGCGGCGCTTCACCGGCGCGGCGGCCGGCGCGAGCGCGGCGACCTTGCCGCTTCCCGGCTTCCGGCCCGGCGCCCTTCGCGCGGGCGCGCCCCTCTTCCCCGCTCCTCCCCGCGCCGCTCTCCGGGGCCCGCCCGCCCGCCCTCCCGCCTTTCCTCCGCCCTTCGCCTTCGACCTCGCCGCCTTCTTCGCCATGTTCCTCCCGGAAGACCGGTTCGCCTCAGCCGCGCACGTGCCCGTCGCCCTCGACGAGGTACTTCTGCGTCGTGAGCTCGGTGAGCCCCATGGGCCCGAACGCATGGAGCTTCGTCGTGGAGATGCCGATCTCGGCACCCAGGCCGAGCTCGCCGCCGTCGTTGAAGCGCGTGGAGGCGTTCACGATGACCGCGCTCGCCGTGACCTCGCGCTCGAAGCGGCGCGCGCTGGCGAGGTCGCGGGTGAGGATCGCCTCCGTGTGCAGGGAGCCGTAGCGGGCGATGTGGTCCAGCGCGCCGTCGAGATCCGGGACCACGCGGACCGCCAGGACGAGGTCGAGGAACTCCTTGCCGAAGTCCTCGGGCACGGCCGGGACCGCCTTCACCCCCGCCCGCCGGAGGAGGCCGAGCGCCGTCGGATCGGCGCGCAGCTCCACGCCCGCCTTCGCGAGCGCCCGCCCCACCCCGGGCAGGAGCCGCCCCGCCGCCTTGCGGTGCACGAGCAGGCACTCGAGCGCGTTGCACACGCCGGGGCGCTGGGCCTTGGCGTTCACGGCGATGGCCGCCGCCTGGTCCTCGGGCGCGGATGCGTCGAGGAAGAGGTGGCACACGCCCTGGTAGTGCTTCACCACCGGAACGCGGGAGCGCTCGGCCACGGCCCGGATGAGCGAGGGGCCGCCCCGCGGGATGGCGAGGTCGATGAGGTCGTCGAGCTTCAGGAGCTCGAAGGTGGCCTCGCGGTCCGGCGTGGGAACGACCCGGGCGCTCGCCGCCGGCAGGCCCGCCCGGGCGAGCCCCTCGCCGAACGCCTCGGCGAGCGCGGTCGAGGTGCGCAGCGCCTCCGAGCCCGGGCGCAGGATGGCTGCGTTGCCGCTCTTCACGCAGAGGCCGGCCGCGTCGACGGTCACGTTGGGCCTCGCCTCGTAGACCATGAGGACGACGCCCAGCGGGATGCGCACCTTGCGGACGTCGAGGCCGGCCGGCGTGCGCCAGCTGGCGGTGACCTCGCCCACGGGATCGGGCAACGCCGCCACCCCGCGCAGCGCCGAGGCGATCCCCAGGAGGCGCGGCTCGTCGAGGGCGAGCCGATCGAGGAAGGCGGCGTTCCTCCCGGCCTTCCTGGCCGCGGCGACGTCCGCCGCGCTGGCGGCGAGGATCTTCCGCGAGCGCCGGGCGAGGGCGTCGGCCGCGGCGAGGAGCGCCGCGTTCTTCGTCACCGTGGGGGTGCGCGCGAGCACGCGCGACGCGTCGCGCGCCGCCACGGCCAGCTCTCGCATCTCCTCGGCGAGCGTCGCCGCCGCCTCGCTTCGCGCCACCGTCACTCCCGACCGGCCTCGAGCAGCACGAGGTCGTTCCGGTGGACGACCTCGTCCAGGTACTTATATCCGAGCGCCCGCTCGATCTCCGCGGACTTGAGCCCGGCGATGCGGCGCACCTCGTCGGCCGCGTATCCGGCGAGACCGCGGGCGAAGGGCTTGCCGGGGTCCACCGCCACGTCCACCGGATCGCCCACGCCGAACTGGCCCTCCACCCCCCGGACGCCGGAGGGCAGGAGGGACCGCCCTCCCTCCACGAGGGCCCGGCGCGCGCCGGCGTCCACCACGATGGTCCCCTTGCCCCGCGCGGCGGCGGCGAGCCATCCCTTCCGGGATGTGAGCCGGCGGTTTCCCGGCGAGAACAGCGTCCCGACGCGCTCGCCGGCGAGCAGCGCGGCGATCGCCCCGGGCCGGCGTCCCGAGAGCAGCGCCGTGGCCACGCCCTGTGCGGAGAGGCGGCGGGCGGCGCGCACCTTGGTGGCCATGCCGCCCACGCTGTGCTCGCTGCCGGCCCCGCCCGCCACGCGCTCGATCTCCGCCGTGATCCGCGGCACGTCGTGCAGCACGACGGCCCCGGGCCGCGACGGATCGCGGTCGTAGAGGCCCTCCACGTCGGTGAGCATCGCGACGAGCTCGGCCTCCACGCAGCCCGCCACCAGGCCGGCCAGCGTGTCGTTGTCCCCGACCTTGATCTCGTCCACGGCCACCGTGTCGTTCTCGTTCACCACCGGCACGACGCCCGCCTCGAGGAGCTTCTCGAGGGTCCTGCGCGCGTTGAGGAAGCGCCGCCGGGAGGCGAGGTCGTCGGCGGTGAGGAGCACCTGCGCGACCTGCACGCCGTGCGAGCCGAGGGACTCGCCCCACGCCGACATCAGGTGGGGCTGACCGACGGCGGCGCAGGCCTGCTTCGTCGGGATGTCCCAGGGCTTGCCGGGAGCCCGGCCGAGCCCCAGCCGTTCCGCTCCCAGGGCCACCGCGCCCGACGAGACCAGGACGAGGCGGCGGCCGCGGGCGACCTCGGCCAGCTCCGCCCCCAGGCGCGCGCAGTTGGCGCGATCGAACCGGCCGGCACGGTCGGTGAGCGTGCCGGTGCCGACCTTCACGACCAGCCGGCGGATCCGGCCGATGTTCCTCGCCCCCACCCGCCGATCCTACGGCAGCCGGTAGCCGACCGACACCGCGATCGGCATGAGCGCCGCGCCGGCCTGCGAGGAGGTCTGCATGTAGACGAGGTACCCGAAGGCCGAGTTGTCGATGCGCCGCGCCTGGGCGTCGATGCGGTCGGTCTCGGCGATGCGGACCTCGCTCTTCGCCCCGCGCGTGGTGACGCCCGCCACCACCGTGTCGTCGGAGCGGTAGAGGTACGCGCCGCCGTCCACCTGCTCGTCGGCATCCCAGTAGACGTAGGTGAGGCTGGTCACGACGGCGCCGTCGGGCAGGGTGATGGGCACGACGAGGAAATCGTCGTCACCGGACGTCTGGTAGCGGCCCACCGCGCCGGGGACCGTGCCCTGCGTCGTGCCGGTGGAGGAGATGCGCGCCGAGGCGCCGGCGGCCGAGACCGAGGCCACGCCGCGCGGAAGCCTCTGGCACACCACGCTCCCGTCCTCGCCGACCACGCGGATGGCCGAGCCGGGAGAGCAGGTGCCGACGATCCGCGCCTGGCGGGTGGCGATCTGCTCGGCGGTCTTCACGATCTCGGCGCCGTGGAGCTCGAGCGCGCCGGTGATCTCGGGGGGCATGCGCTCCACGGCGAGCGTTCCGCTCTGGATGGCGGCGGCGTCGATGGGCTTTCCCCCGGGGAATGCGGCGGAGGGCTTCACCGGCACGGCGCCCGGATCGCGGGCGGGAAGGAAGGTGAGCGCGCCCCAGGTCGCGAGCGCGCCGAGGCCGGCCGCGGCGAGGAGCAGGCCGGCGAGCTTCGCGGGGCGCATCCGCGGGACGCTATCACGGGCGGTCCGCCCGGCCGCCCTCGGGCTCCCGGGCTTCTCCCGGGCCCGGCCTCGTGATCCCGCTCACACCGCGCGAGCATCCGGGTGGGGCGTGGGCGGGCGGCCGCATGTGACGATTTCTCGATCTTCCGCTTCTCGCCGCACGCGCGCCCGGGCGCGCGCGCCCCGGCTCGCGCGAAAAGACCCGTGATCACGCAGTGCATCGTGGGCGACCGTATCCCACACGGCCACGGTCACGTCCGGGCCACGGGGGGACCTGCGTCGGCGCCCAACTTGTCGCTTTCGCGTGGGATTCGGCCCACCGGGTGGGAGTGACTAACCTGACGCTCCACATCGCCAGAAAAGTGAGACGTACGTGAGCCGACTCGAGTCCAGGTGGCATGCGGCGGCCGTTTCCCCGGAGGTCACGACTCTCCACGCCATGGTGGAGCGCAGCATCGCCGCGCGTCCGGAGGCGGTGGCGGTCAGCTTCCAGGATCGCTCGCTCACCTACGCCGAGCTCGGCGCGCGCGCGAACCGCCTCGCCCGGAAGCTCCGCGACCTCGGCGTCGGCCCCGAGTCGCTCGTGGGCGTCTGCCTCGAGCCGTCGATCGAGACCGTGGTGTCGCTTCTCGGGGTGCTGAAGGCCGGCGGCGCGTACGTGCCGCTCGACGCCGCCCACCCGCCCGACCGCATCGCCTTCATGATGGAGGACGCGAAGCTGAAGGCGGTGATCACCACCGCGGCGCTCTCCGCGAAGATCCCGTCCGCGCCCGCCATCCCCACCGTCCTCGCCGACGATCCGGCCCTCCTCGTGGGCCCGTCCGACCCGGTCGAGGACCTCGCCCGGCCCGAGCACCTCGCCTACGTCATCTACACCTCCGGCTCCACCGGCCGGCCGAAGGGCTGCCTCATCGAGCACCGCCACGTTCACTGGCTGTTCCACAACGGCGGGCCGCTCTACCAGTTCGGCCCCGAGGACGTCTGGACGTTCTTCCACTCCTTCTCCTTCGACTTCTCGGTCTGGGAGATCTGGGGCTGCCTCGTCCACGGCGGCCGCCTGGTGGTGGTGCCGTGGCGCACCACCCGCGACCCCGAGGCCTTCTACGCGCTCCTCCGCAAGGAGAAGGTCACCGTCCTCAACCAGACCCCCTCGGCCTGGCAGCAGCTCCTCGCCGTGGACGAGCGGACCCCGGCCCAGGACCTCGCGCTCCGCTGGGTGATCTTCGGCGGCGAGCACCTCGAGTTCTCGAGCCTCAAGGGCTGGTTCGATCGCCACGGCGACGAGCGCCCGCGCCTCGTGAACGGCTACGGCATCACCGAGACCACGGTGTTCAGCACCTTCCGGCCGCTCTCGCGGGCCGACGTGACCGGCGGCCAGGGCAGCCTCGTGGGCTGGTGCATCCCCGGCATCGAGATCCACGTCCTCGACCCCGACCGGAAGCCGGTGGCCGAGGGCGAGGAGGGCGAGATGTACGTGGGGGGCCTGGCCGTCACCCGCGGCTACCTCAACCGGCCCGAGCTCGACGCGCAGCGCTTCCTCCCCGACCCGTTCTCGAAGGAGCCCGGCGGCCGGATGTACAAGTCCGGCGACCTCGCCCGCCGGTTGCCGGACGGCGACCTCGACTACAGGGGGCGCGCCGACCACCAGGTGAAGATCGGCGGCTTCCGCATCGAGCTGGGCGAGATCGAGCAGGTGCTCGCCAAGGTCGAGGGCGTCCGCCAGGTGCTGACGGTCGTCCGCGAGGACACCCCCGGCGACAAGCGCCTCGTGAGCTACGTGGCTCCGGTGACCTGGCCGGCGCCCGCGCTCGCCGAGGCCCTCCGGGCCCACGCCCGCGAGCGGATGCCGGCGTACATGCAGCCCTCCGCCATCGTCCTCCTCGAGGCCTTCCCGCTCAACGTGAACGGCAAGGTGGACCGCCCCGCGCTGCCCAAGCCGGCGCGCGAGCGGCCGCACGCGGCGGGCGAGTGGCTCGCGCCCTCGACCGCCACCGAGAAGAAGCTCGCCGCGCTCTGGGAGGACCTCATCGGGGTCTCGCCGGTGGGCGCCGGGGACTCGTTCTTCGACCTGGGCGGCGGCTCGCTGCTCGCCGTGCGCCTGTCCGAGCGGATCCGCGCCGAGGGGGGCGACCTCCCGGTGCTGCGCGTCTTCGAGACGCCGAGGCTCTCAGACATCGCAGCCTGGCTCGACAGCCACCGCCGTCCCGCGGCGATGGCCGCGGGCCAGGTGCGCAAGGAGCGGTCGGTCCGCGAGCCCGTCGCCATCGTGGGCATGGCCGGCCGGTTCCCCGGGGCGGCCTCGGTCGAGGAGTTCTGGAAGAACCTCGTCGCCGGGCTCGACACCGTCCGCCTGTTCCGCGACGACGAGCTCGATCCCTCCGTCCCTCCCGACCAGCGCGCCGACCCCGCCTACGTGAAGGCGCGCGGCGTGCTCGAGGGCATCGACCTCTTCGACGCCTCCTTCTTCGGCTTCAGCCCGAAGGAGGCCGAGATGCTCGATCCGCAGCAGCGGATCCTGCTGGAGGTGGCGTGGGAGGCGCTCGAGCGCGCAGGCCACGTCCCCTCCTCCTTCCCCGGCGCCATCGGCACGTTCGTCGGCAAGTACTTCGACGACTACTACGACGACGTGATCCGGCTCCGGCCCGACGCCATCGAGGCGTTCGGCGACCTCAACACGATGCTGGCGAACGACAAGCATTTCCTCGCCACCCGGGTCGCCCACAAGCTGGACCTCACCGGCCCGGCGCTCTCGGTGCACAGCGCCTGCTCGACGTCGCTCGTGGCGGTCAACCAGGCCGTGCAGAGCCTGCGGCTCGGCGAGTGCGACCTCGCCATCGCCGGCGGCGTCTCCCTCACCATCCCGAACCGGGTCGGCTTCCTCTACCAGGAGGGCGGCATGCTCTCCCGGGACGGCCACACCCGCTCCTTCGACCAGGACGCCTCGGGCACGGCGTTCAACGACGGCGTGGCTGTGGTGGTGCTGCGCCGCCTCGAGGACGCGCTCGCCGACGGCGACACCGTCTACGCCGTGGTCCGCGGGGTCGGCGTCAACAACGACGGCGCGCGCCGCGCGAGCTACACCGCCCCGTCGGTCGAGGGGCAGTCGGCCGTCGTCGCACGCGCCCAGGACGACGCGGGCGTCGACCCGCGCTCCATCGGCTACGTCGAGGCCCACGGCACCGCGACCCCCCTCGGCGATCCCATCGAGGTGGAGGCGCTGACGCGCGCCTTCCGCCGCGGCACGCAGGACGTCGGCTTCTGCACCCTCGGCTCGGCGAAGAGCAACGTCGGCCATCTGGTGGCCGCCGCCGGGGCCACCGGCCTCATCAAGACGGCGCTGGCCCTCCACCACGAGGTCATCCCCGGGACGGCCCACTTCGTCGCCCCGAACCCGCGGCTGGAGATCGAGCGGACGCCGTTCCGCGTGACGTCGCAGGCCCAGCCGTGGCCGCGGAACGGGACGCCCCGCCGCGCCGGCGTGAGCTCCTTCGGCGTGGGCGGCACGAACGCGCACACCGTGATCGAGGAGGCGCCGCCGGCGCAGCCCGCCAGCCTGGGCCGGCCCCGGCAGCTGCTCGTCCTCTCGGCGCGTACGCCGGCCGCGCTCGACGTGGCCACCGCACGCCTGCGCGAGGCCCTCGCGGGGCCCGGCGCGCCCGACCTCGCCGACGTCGCCCACACGCTCCAGTCCGGCCGCCACGCGTTCTCGCACCGCCGCATGCTCGTGGCCGGCGACCTCGCGGACGCCGTGGCCGGCCTCGATCCGGCCGCGAAGCGCATCGTCACCCGCCAGGTGGTGACCCGGAACTCGCCGGTCGTCTTCATGTTCCCGGGCCAGGGCGCCCAGCACGTCGACATGGCGAAGGGGCTCTACCTCGTCGAGCCGGTCTTCCGCGACGCGCTCGACCGCTGCGCCGACGCGCTGAGAGGCGTCCTCGACCGCGACCTGCGCGACGTGCTCTTTCCTGTCCTGAGCGTAGCCGCAGGCGGAGTCGAAGGGCCTGCAGGGGACGACGCCGCTGCGGTGCTCCAGCAGACCGCCTACACCCAGCCCGCCCTCTTCACCATCTCCTGGGCGCTCTCGGAGCTCTGGGCGTCCTGGGGCGTCCGGCCCTCGGCCACCCTGGGCCACAGCGTCGGCGAGTTCGTCGGCGCGGCCCTCGCCGGCGTGTTCTCGCCCGAGGACGGCGTCCGCCTCGTCGCCGAGCGCGGCCGGCTGATGCAGAGCATGCCGCCCGGGGCGATGCTCTCCGTGAACATGCCGGCCTCCGTCGTCGCCGAGCGCATCCGGGGAAGGCACGCGCTGGCCGTCGCCGCCGAGAACGCGCCCCAGCTCTGCGTCGTCGCGGGACCTCACGAGGCCGTGGCCGAGCTGCAGAAGGAGCTCGAGGCGGAGGGGCAGGGTTGCCGCCTGCTCGTCACCTCGCACGCATTCCACTCCGCGATGATGGACCCGGCCGTGCCGGCGTTCGCGGCGTTCGTCAAGCAGGTGAAGCTCGCGCCGCCCAGGATCCCGTTCGTCTCCACCGTCACGGGGACCTGGATCACCGACGCCGAGGCCACCGACCCCGGCTACTGGTCGCGACACCTGCGGTCGACGGTGCGGTTCGCCACCGGCGCCCGCACGATGCTCGAGGACCCGTCGCGAGTCTTCCTCGAGGTCGGCCCGCGCGCCACGCTCTCGGCGATGGTTCGCCGGCAGCTGCAGAATCCCCAGGCCCGCGTGGTCGTCCCGACGCTGGGCGACACCTCGGACGACTTCGCCGACCTCGCCGCCGCGTACCACGCGGCCGGGCAGCTCTGGCTCGCCGGCGTGGAGATCGACTGGAACGCGCTGCACTCCGGCGAGACCCGCCGGCGCGTGGTGCTGCCCACCTACCCCTTCGAGCGGAAGCGGTTCTGGATCGACGTGTCGCGCGCGCACGCCGTGGCGCCCGCGGCCGTGCCCGCCGCCGCTCCCGCACCGGTGCCGCCGCCCGTCGCGACGGCGCCCGACGCCACCCCTCAACCGGTCGTGCTCGCTCCTGCGGCGCCGACCCCGAACCCGCAGGACCCGGAGCCCGCCTTGACCAGCCCCAAGACCTCGTCGCGCATCGATGCCGTGCGCCAGACGCTCGAGGAGGTGACCGGCCTCGACCTCGCCGGCGCCGATCCCACGGCCACGTTCCTCGAGCTCGGCCTGGATTCCTTGTTCCTCACCCAGGCCGCGCTCCAGATCGGCCGCAAGTTCGGCGTGAAGGTGACCTTCCGCCAGCTCATGGAGGGGCTCGACACCATCGAGCGCCTCACCGCACACCTCGACGCGCAGCTGCCGCCCGAGCCCGCCAGGGTCGCCACGCCCGCTCCGGCGCCGGCCCCCGCAGCCGCGGCGCCGGCCGCTCCGGCGCAGGCGACGGCCCTCCCCGCCGCGCTCCTCGCCATGCCCGCTCCGGCCGTGGCCGTGGCGGGCGGCGCGCCCGCGTCGGCCGTGCAGGCCCTCATCGACCAGCAGCTCCGCCTCATGGCGGCGCAGCTCGCCCTGCTCACCGGTCAGCCGGTGAGCGTGCCGCAGGCCGCCGTCGCCTCCCCGGTCCCCGTGCAGGCCGCCCCGCCCGCGCCCGCGGCCGCCCAGCCCGTCGCGGCGCCCGCTCCGGTGGCCCCGGCGGCGGCGCCGGCTCCCGCGTCCACGGCGGTGGCCACCGTGGCGGGCGACATCGAGCTTTCGACCTCCGGCCAGGTGAAGTACGACGCCAAGAAGGCGTTCGGCGCCATCGCCCGCATCCACAAGGAGGCGGCGGAGCTGACGCCCAAGCAGAAGGCGCGCCTCGAGGCCCTCGGCCGCCGCTACACCGCGAGGACCCAGGGCTCGAAGCGGCTCACCCAGGAGAACCGGTCGCGCCTCGCCGACCCGCGCGTCGTCACCGGCTTCAAGCCGGCCACGAAGGAGCTCACCTACCAGATCCAGATCGTGCGCTCGGAGGGCTCGCACCTCTGGGACGTGGACGGCAACGAGTACGTCGACGCCCTGTGCGGCTTCGGCGCGTGCTACTTCGGCTGGCAGCCCGACTTCGTCACCGACGCGGTGAAGCGCCAGCTCGACACCGGCCACGAGATCGGGCCGATGACCCCCCTCGCCGGAGACGTGGCGAGGCTCGTGTGCGAGATGACCGGCTTCGACCGGGCCGGGTTCTGCAACACCGGCTCCGAGGCGGTGATGGGCGCGATGCGCGTCGCCCGCACCGCCACGGGCCGCAGCACCATCGCCATCTTCACCGGCTCCTACCACGGCATCTTCGACGAGGTGATCGTCCGCGGAACGAAGAAGCTCAAGGCGATCCCGGCCGCCCCGGGCATCCTGCCCAACACCTCCGAGAACGTGCTCGTGCTCGACTACGGCACGCCCGAGTCGCTGGAGATCATCCGCCAGCGGGCGAACGACCTCGCCGCCGTGCTGGTCGAGCCGGTGCAGAGCCGTCGTCCCGACTTCCAGCCGCGCGAGTTCCTGCACGAGGTGCGCAGGATCACCCGGGAGGCCGGCGCGGCCCTCATCTTCGACGAGGTCGTGAACGGCTGGCGGACCTGCCCCGGCGGCGCCCAGGAGTTCTTCGGCATCGAGGCCGACCTCGCCTCCTACGGCAAGGTGGTCGGCGGCGGATTCCCCATCGGCATCATCGCCGGCCGGAAGCCCTGGATCGACGCGCTCGACGGCGGCGAGTGGCAGTACGGCGACGCCTCCGTGCCGACCGCCGGCGTGACCTACTTCGCCGGCACGTTCTGCCGGCACCCGCTCGCCCTGGCGGCCGCGAAGGCCGTGCTCGAGCACCTGAAGGCCCAGGGCCCGTCGCTCCAGAAGGGCATGAACGAGAAGACCGCCGCGATGGCCGCCGAGATGAACGCCTTCGTGAAGAAGGTGAAGGCGCCCATCGAGATCAAGCAGTTCTCGACCCTCTGGCGCATCGCCATGCTCGAGGACCACCCGTACCAGGACCTCCTCTTCGTCGCCATGCGCGACCGCGGGGTGCACATCCTCGAGGGCTTCCCCACGTTCCTCACGACCGCGCACACGGCCGCGGACATCGCCTTCATCGTGAAGGCGTTCAAGGAGAGCGTGACGGAGCTGCAGGAGGCCGGCTTCCTGCCCGGCGAGCCCGCCTCGGCCGAGGTGACCGACGCGAGCGAGCCGCCCGTGCCGGGTGCGCGCCTCGGCCGCGATCCGTCCGGCAAGCCCACCTGGTACGTTCCCAGCCCCACCCAGCCCGGCAAGTACGTGCCGCTCGAGAAGATCTAGGTGACCACCTTGCAGAAGAACACCGTGGCTCCGCCGTCCGGCGAGGCCGAGTTCGATCCGTTCGCCGGTCCGGCGGTTCAGAGGACCGCGCCCTCCACCGAGGCCCAGCGCGAGATCTGGACCGGCTCCCAGATCGGCGACGACGCCTCCCTCGCCTTCAACGAGTCCGTCTCCCTCGAGCTCCGCGGCCCGCTCGACGAGGCCGCGCTCGTGACCTCGCTCGGGGACCTCCTCGAGCGCCACGAGGCCCTGCGCTCGACGTTCAGCCCGGACGGCACGACACTCGTCGTCTCGGCCCCGGCTCCCGCCGAGGTCGAGCGCCTCGATCTCTCGGGGCTCGATCCCGCCGCGCGCCAGGCGCGCCTGAACGCGCTGCTCGCCGAGGTGGTGGAGCGGCCGTTCTCGCTGGAGGCGGGGCCGCTCGTGAGGCTCGCCCTCGTTCGCCTCGCCGCCGACCACCACGTCCTCGTCTTCACCGCCCACCACGTCGTGTGCGACGGGTTCTCCACGGCGGTCATCCTGAAGGACCTGGCCGCGATCTACACGGCGCGGAGGAAGGGAGTCGCCGCCGAGCTGCCCGAGGCGTTCCCCTTCAGCACCTACGCCCTCGAGATGCGCGACTTCGAGCGCACGCCCGAGCACGCCGCCGCCGAGAAGTACTGGACCTCGCGCTTCGCCGGCACGGTCCCGGTGCTCGATCTCCCCGGAGACCGCCCGCGGCCCCGCCTGCGCACCTACCCCTCGCGGCGCCACGATCACCGGCTCGGCAAGGACCTCGTCGCCGCCGTGAAGAAGGCCGGCGCGAAGGCCGGGTCGAGCTTCTTCGCCACGATGCTGGCCGCCTTCGACGTCCTCCTGTACCGGATCTCCGGCCAGGACGATCTCGTGGTCGGCATCCCCACCGCCGGCCAGGCGGCGACCGGGCACCCGACCCTCGTCGGCCACTGCGTGAACACGCTGCCGGTCCGCGTGCAGCTCGACCCGGAGAAGCCGTTCACCGAGCTCCTCGGGCGGGCGCGCACCGCGCTCCTCGACGCCCAGGATCACCAGCTCTTCACCTACGGCTCGCTCGTCCGCGCCCTCGCCATCCCGCGCGATCCGAGCCGGCTGCCCCTCGTCGCGGTCTGCTTCAACCTCGACCAGGGCATCGCCCCCGAGTCGCTCGCCTTCGACGGGCTCCGGGCCGGCCTCACCACGAACCCGCGCCACTTCGAGACGTTCGACCTCTTCGTGAACGCGGTGGAGCTCGGCGGCGAGGTCGTGCTCGAGTGCCAGTACAACACCGACCTCGTCGACGAGGCGACGGTGAAGCGCTGGTTCGAGGCGCTCGAGCGGGTGCTCGCGGAGGTCGCGGCGAAACCCGACCTGCCGGTCTCCCGCATCCCGATCCTCACCCCGGCGGACCTCGCGGTCCAGGCGGCCCTCAACGACACCACCCGCGACTGGCCGCGCGATCGGCTGCTCCACCAGCTCGTCGAGGAGCAGGTCGACCGGACTCCGGACGCCGTCGCCGTGGCGCAGGGCGAGGCGACCCTCACCTACGCCGAGCTCGATCGCCGGGCCAACCGGCTCGCCCACCACCTGCGCTCGCTCGGAGCGGCCCCCGACACCCTCGTGGGCCTGTGCCTCGAGCGGAAGCCCGAGATGCTCGTGGCGATGCTGGCCGTCCACAAGGCCGGCGCCGCCTACGTGCCGCTCGACCCGGCCTTCCCCGCCGAGCGGCTCGCGTTCATGGTGGCCGACTCCGGCATGCCCCTCCTCGTGACCCACGCCGCCGTGGCGCGGGACCGGCTGCCGCCCCACCACGCGAAGCTGGTCGACCTCGACGCCGACGCCTCGGCCATCGCCGCCTGGCCCGAGGCGCGCCCGGCCCCCGCCGGCTCACCCGACCGGCTCGCCTACGTCCTCTACACGTCGGGCTCGACCGGGAAGCCGAAGGGCGTCCTCGTGCCCGTGTCGGCCGTGGTGAACCTCCTGTGGAGCGTGCGCTCCGATCCGGGCCTCGGCCCGGACGACCGCGTGCTCGCCATCACGACGCTGTCCTTCGACATCGCCGTCTTCGACCTCTGGCTGCCGCTCGTCGTGGGCGGGCGCATCCTGCTCGCGCCGAAGGAGGCCCCCGGCGACGGCGCGCTCCTGCGCAGGCTGCTCGAGGAGGGCCGCGCCACCTTCATGCAGGCGACGCCGACCACCTGGCGCATCCTCCTCGGCGCCGGCTGGACCGGCCCGCAGGGCTTCCGCGCCATCTGCACCGGCGAGGCGATGCCGCTCGACCTCGGCGAGGAGCTCGTGAAGCACGCCTCGACCGTGTGGAACATGTACGGGCCGACCGAGACGACCGTCTGGTCGACGCTGTACCGGCTCCCCCGGCCGGTGGGCCAGATGCTCATCGGCAAGCCGCTCGCCAACCAGCAGGTCCACGTTCTCGACCGGGCCGGCCAGCGCTGCCCGGTGGGCGTGCCCGGCGAGCTCCACATCGGCGGCTCCGGCCTGGCCCGCGGCTACCTCGGCCGCCCCGACCTCACCGCCGAGCGCTTCGTCGCCGACCCGTCCATCCCGGGCGCGCGCCTCTACCGGACCGGCGACGTCTGCCGGCTGCGCGTCGACGGCCAGGTCGAGTACTTCGGCCGCAACGACAGCCAGGTGAAGGTCCGCGGGTTCCGGATCGAGCTCGGCGAGGTGGAGTCCGCCCTGTCCCGCCATCCGGGCGTGAAGCAGGCGGTGGCGATGGCCCGCGAGGACCGGCCCGGCGACGTGCGCCTGGTCGCCTACGTGGTGCCCGCCCCGGGCGCGACGCCCGGCGAGGACGACGTCCGCAACCACGTGCGCGGGATCCTTCCGGAGTACATGGTTCCCGGCCACGTCGTCCGGATGGACGCGTTCCCGCTCACCCCGAGCGGGAAGATCGATCGCAAGGCGCTGCCCGCTCCGGACCTCGGACACTCCACCGAGGAGTACGTCGCTCCCCGGACCGAGGCCGAGCGGCTCGTGGCCACGCTCTGGCAGGAGGCCCTCGGCGTCCCGCGCATCGGCATCCACGACGACTTCTTCAAGATGGGCGGCCACTCGCTGCTCGCCGCCCAGGTCGCGGCCCGCCTCGCCCGGGAGCACGGCGTGGCGCTGCCCATGCGCAGGCTGTTCGAGGCGCCCACGGTCGCGCAGTTCGCCCCGCTCCTCTCCTCGGAGCGACCGGCGGTGAAGATCCCGCAACTCCAGGGCGACGGGCCCTCGGCCGTCTCGTTCATGCAGGAACGGATGTGGAACCTGGAGCAGCTGCAGTCCGGCCGGGCGGTCTTCAACCTGCCGGCCGCCTTCCGGCTGCGCGGCCCGCTCGACCCCGCCCTGATGGAGGAGTCGCTGGCTCGCTTCGTGGCGCGCCACGAGGCGGCCCGGACCACCCTCCGCCAGGACGGCGGCGAGGTCGTCCAGGTGGTGAACCCGCCGTACCGCATCCCGATGCCGGTGGAGGACATGTCGGCCGTCCCCGCGGCGGAGCGCGACGCCCGGCTCATGGAGCTCCTGCTCGCCGCCTCCGCCGAGCCGTTCGACCTCGAGAAGGGACCGCTCCTCCGCGCTCGACTCTTCCGGATGGGCGCCGACGATCACGTGGTCTTCTTCCTGCCGCACCACGCGATCTGGGACGGCTGGTCGTTCGACATCGCCGTGCGCGACTGGTCGGAGATCTATTCCGCGCTCCGCGAGAAGCGCGAGCCCTCCCTGCCCGACCTGAAGCTCCGATACCGCGACTTCTCGGCCTGGCACCGCGCCTGGCTGCGCTCCCCCGAGGTGGAGAAGCAGGCGGAGTGGTGGCGGACCCAGCTGGCCGGCGACATCCCGCTCCTGGAGATGCCCGCCGACCGGCCCCGGCGCCGGGGCATCACCGACGCCGGCGACACCGTGTGGGCCGAGATCGATCGCGCCCAGGCCGACGCGCTCACCGCGCTCGGCCAGCGCCACGGCGCGACGCTCTTCATGGTGCTCCTCGCCGCCTTCGAGACGGTGCTCCACCGCTTCAGCGGCCAGGACGACCTCCTCGTGGCGACGCCCGTCCGCGGCCGGACCCAGCCCGAGACCGAGGACCTCGTCGGCACCTTCATCAACACGCTCGTGCTCCGGACCCGCTTCGAGGGCCGCCCCACGTTCGTGGACCTGCTCGGCCGGGTCCGGAAGACGGTGCTCGAGGCGTTCGCCCACGAGGACGTGCCCTTCGAGCTGCTCTCGATGAGCAACAAGCCCGCCTACCGCGCGCTCTTCTCGTTCCAGGACGCGCGCGGGCGGCCCACCCGGTTCGGGGACCTCGCCTCCTCCCAGCTGCACGTCCTGCCGCCGGTCGCCGCCACCGACCTCACCCTGTGGATCATGGAGAAGGGGTTCGGGCTCATGGGCGGGCTCAACTTCTCCACCGAGCTCTTCGACCGCGAGACGATGGAGCAGCTCCTCGCCTCGTTCAAGGCGGTGCTGGCGGGTGCGCTCGCCGACGCCCAGCAGTCCGTGGACCGCCTGCCGCTCGTCGCGGCGGGCGAGCGCGCCGGCCTGGTCGCGGCGCCGGCACCGGTGCCGCTCGTCCCGGACGCTCTCGCGGCCCACTCCGCGCGCGCTCCCGACGCGCCCGCGCTGGTCGGGAGCGGCCCCGCCCTCGCCCGGGGCGCCCTCGCCGAGCGTGCGGCCCGGCTCTCCGGAGCCCTCCGCGCGGCCGGCCTGAAGCCGGGCGGCACCGTTGCGATCGCGGCGGGCTCGTTCGCCGATGCGGTCTCCGGCGCCCTCGCCGCGCTCGGCGCGGGCGCGGCGTTCCTGCCGCTCGACCCCGAACAGCCCGGGCCCGGGCTGGCGAGGCTCCTCGCCGCGGCGAGGCCCGACGCCATCCTCGCCGACCCGGGCGCCGGCCTGTCCGGCGCGCCCGTCGTCCCGTTCGACGCGGCCGCCTCGCCGCAGGCGCCCGCGGCCCCTCCCTCGCCCGGCGCCCCCGCGCTCCTCGGCGCGGGACCGGGCCGGGCCGCGGTCTCGCACGCCGCCCTCGCCGCCTCCTGCGCCGGGCTCGCCCGGGCCGCCGGGCTCGCGGCGTCCGACGTCGTGCTCGTCGCCCTGCCGCGCGCGAGCGGCTCCGCCGTGTCCACCGCGCTCGGCGCCCTCGCCGCAGGCGCCTCCGTGCTCCTCGACGAGGAGGCGGCGAAGGATCCCGCCGCGCTGCGCGACGCGCTCGCCGCCTCGAAGGCGACGGCGTGCCTCGCACCCGCGTGGCTCTGGCGCGGGCTCGTGGAGGCCGGCTGGACCGGCGGGGCGGGCGTGAAGGCCCTCGTGGCCGGGCCCGCCGACGCCGCGCTCTCTTCCGCGCTCTGCACGCGCGCCGGCGCCGCCGTGGCGCTTCACGCGACCGACGCGGGCGCCTTCGACGGCGCTTCACGCCTCGAGGCGGGCTCCGGCCGGACGCTCCTCGGCGCGCCGTTCGCCGGCTTCGGCTGGCGGTGCCTCGATCCGAACGGCGAGCCGCTTCCCCGGGGCGTGGCCGGCAGGCTCGCGATCTCCCACGGCGGCGCCGAGGCGCCCGCCGGCGACCGCGTGAAGATCCGGCCCGACGGATCGGTCGAGTGGCTCGGCCGCGCGGACGGCCGGCTCGAGCTGCGCGGCGCCCTCGTCGACCCCGCCGAGGTCGAGGAGGCGCTCCGGGAGCACCCCGCAGTCGCCGCGGCGGCGGTGGACCTGCGCGACGACGCCGTGGGCGAGCCCCGGCTCGTGGCCTGGGTGGTCCGGCGCGCGGGCGCCGAGGCGACCGACAGCGAGCTCCGTGCGCACCTGCGCGAGCGGATGCCGGCCGCGCTCGTGCCACGCCATTACGTGGACCTCGACGCCCTCCCCGGCAAGGCCGGACGCATCGAGCGCCCGGCGCTGCCCTCGCCCTTCAGGACGGCGGCGGTGCACGCTCCGCCGAGGACGCCCGCCGAGATCCTCCTCGCCGAGCTGTGGAGCGAGGCGCTCGACCGTCGCCGGGTGGGCCTCAACGACAACTTCTTCGACCTCGGGGGACACTCCCTGCTCTGCCTGCAGGTCATCGCCCAGATCGAGAGGCGCACCGGGGCGAAGCTCTCGCCCAAGCTGCTCCTCCTCAGCACGCTCGAGCAGGTGGCCGCTCAGCTCCCGCCCGCGCAGGCGCGGGCAGACGCGCGCGGCTGACCCCTCGGCCAGGACCGGCACCGTGCAGCCGACCTTTTTCGGCAAGTCCGGCCAGCAGCTCTTCGGCGTGTACCACCCGCCGCTGGCCCGCCGCAGCCCCGCCGCCTCGGCGCTGCTCTGCCATCCGGCCGCCCAGGAGTACATGCGCACGCACTGGGCGTTCCGGAAGCTCGCCGCCGAGCTCTCCCGCGCCGGCCTTCACGTCCTCCGCTTCGACTGGCACGGCACCGGCGACTCGTCCGGCGAGCCGCAGGGCGCCTCGGTGCCGCTGTGGATCTCCGACGTCGGCACCGCCGCCGCGGAGCTGGCCGACCTCGCCGACGTGGCGAGGCCCTCGCTCGTCGGGCTCAGGCTGGGCGCGCTCCTCGCCGCGCTCGCCGTCCAGAGGGGACTCGCCGTGAAGGACCTCGTGCTGTGGGAGCCGGCCCTCGACGGCGCAAGCCACCTCCGCGAGCTGGCCGAGATCGAGAAGGCGCGCTACGACTCGCTGGCCATGCCGAGCCGGAGCGGGCCCGAGGAGCTGTTCGGCTACGCCATGACGTCGGCGCTGCGCCGCGAGCTCGAGGCGCTCGACCTCCGGAAGGTGGGGCCGCTCCGCGCCGACCGCATCGTGGTGGTGACCGGGGCCGCCCGCCCGGAGCACGAGGAGCTCCGCGCCTCGCTCCGGGACGGCGCCGGCCGGCCGCCCGAGATCCTCGTCGCCGTCGAGGACGTGAAGGACCCGACCGACGGGGTCATGCTCTCCTCGAAGGCGCAGATGGCCATCGCGGCGACCGTCGCGGGAGCCGCCGCATGAAGGAGCGGGCGCACCTCTTCGGATCGAGCGGCGGCCTCGTGGGGGTGACCACCGAGCCCGACGGCGGCGCGTTACCCGGCGCGCCCGTGGTCCTGCTCTTCAACGTCGGGCTCAACCACCGGGTCGGGCCCGGGCGACTCAACGTGGATCTCGCCCGCAGCCTCGCGGCGGTGGGCGTCCCCAGCCTGCGCTTCGACGTGTCCGGCCTGGGCGACAGCGAGCCCAGGGGCGACGCCGGCGACGACGTCGCCCGGCAGGTGGCGGACCTCCGCGAGGCCATGGACTTCGCCGAGAAGAAGCTCGGCGTCCACAGGTTCGTTCCGGTGGGGCTCTGCTCGGGCACCGACGGCGTCCACGGCGCGGCGATGGCCGACCCGCGCGTCGCCGGCGCTGCGTTCCTCGACGGCTACGCATACGCCACGCCCGGCTACCGGTTCCGTGCGTCGATGCTCCGCCTGGGCCGCCTCCGCGATCCGGTCCGCTGGAAGTTCGCGCTGCGACGCCGCTGGCGGCGGCTGCGCGGGCTGTCCACCGGCGAGGAGGTGGAGATCGGCGCGCCCGAGCCCATCTTCGACCGCTCCTATCCCCCGGTGGAGCGCTTCCGCTCCGACCTCGAGGCGCTCCTCGCACGGAACGTGAAGCTCCTGTTCGTCTACACGGCCGAGGCCTGGTTCTTCAACCACCGGGAGCAGTTCCGGAGGATGGTCGGATGGAGGACGCTGCCGCCCGCCGTCGAGGTGGAGTACTGGCGCGAGGCCGACCACGTCTTCCGCACCCTCGCGCAGCGGCGGCGCGCGGTGCAGCGGGTCACGTCCTGGGTGCGCGACGCCCTCGTCGAGGCGCCGGCCCGGCGCGCGGGCGCGGCATGAGCACCGCCGCCCCGGAGCGCTTCGGGGAGACGACCGTCCACCGCCTCTCGCTCGACGGTCCGGAGGCGGGAGGACCCGCCGACGAGGCGGTGCTCTCCGGGGGCGAGCGTTCCCGGGCGGCCGCCCTGCGCGGCGAGGCGCTGCGGAGGCGCTACGTGGCCTCGCACGCCGCGGTGCGCCGGCTCCTCGCCGCCCTCGTCGGCGGGACCCCGGCGGCGCTCCCGATCGCCAGGGGCCCGAACGGCAAGCCCGAGCTCCCGGGCGGGCCGCGCTTCAGCCTGTCGCACTCGGGCGACCTCGCGCTCGTGGCCATCGACCCTCTCCACGAGGTCGGCGTCGACGTCGAGCAGGTGAGGCCGGTCCGCGAGGCGGACGACATCGCGGCGCGGTGGTTCTCGCCCGAGGAGCGGGCCATCCTGCGCGCGGCGGGCGCCGACGGCGGAGCGGCCTTCGCTCGCCTGTGGACCCGGCGCGAGGCCTGGTTGAAGGCCCTCGGCGTGGGGCTCGACGAGGCGCTCGCCGGCCGGCCGGTCGACCTCGCGCGCTTCGCGCTCCACGACCTCGTTCCCGCGCCGGGCCGCGTGGGCGCCCTCGCCGTGGAGCTCGGCCCGGGCGGTGCGGCCCCGTGATCCCCGCCGCCGCGCTTCTCTCGGGAGCCCTCCTCGTGGCCACTCCAGGAACCCAGCCCACCGCCGCCGGAGCTCGGGACGGCGAGCTCTCGGCGCTCCGCGAGAACGTCGCCCGCATCCTCGAGCGGAACGGCGTCTCCGGCGCCGGGTTGGCCGTCGTCGCCCCGGGCCTCCGCTGGGCGGGCGGCGTGGGCGTGGCGGACCGGACGACGGGCGCTCCGGTGACCGACCGCACGGTGTTCCGGGCGGGCTCCATCACGAAGAGCCTCGTCGCCCTGGCGGTGATGCGCCTCGTGGAGCGCGGCCAGCTCTCGCTCGGTGCGCCCGTGGCTTCGCTCCTGCCGGAGGCCGGCCTCGCCAACCCCTGGGAGGCGTCGCGGCCGCTCACCGTCGCCCACCTGCTCGAGCACACCGCCGGCTTCGAGTTCCTGCGGTGGAACGAGTGGTTCGACGACCGACCCGAGCCGCGCTCCCTCGCGGATGCGCTCCGGGTGAACCCGCGCACGCGGGCGGTGCGCTGGCCGCCGGGCGAGCGGCCCTGCTACAGCAACGAGGGATACCTCCTCGCCGGCCTGCTCCTCGAGAAGCTCACGGGCCGGCCGTTCGACGATGCGATGCGCGACCTCGTCACCGGTCCGCTCGGCATGACCACGGCCGCATTCCGGCTCGAGCCCGCCCTCCGGCCTCTGCTCGCGTCCGGCTACGGCCTCCGCCAGGAGCTCATCCCCTACGAGGAGGACATGCTGCGTCCGGCCGCCGGCCTCGTGCTCTCGGCCCGGGACGCGCTGCCCTGGCTGGACCTCTGGCTCGGGCGCGGCACCGTCGAGGGGAAGGTGCTGCTCTCGGCGGGCGGGATCGCCCGCATGGAGGTCGGCGAGACGCTCGATGGCCCGGACGATCGCCACGGCCTCGGGCTCAGGACCTGGCAGTCGGGCGGCTTCGTGGGCCGCGGCCACCAGGGCTCGACCTTCGGGTTCCAGGGGGCCTTCCGCTACCTCCCGCGCGAGGGGGTCGCCTGGGCCGTGCTCACGAACTCGAGCAGCGACGCGGCGCTCCACGAGGTGGAGGATGCGCTCCTGGCCCTCGTCACCCGCGGCGTCCCGCCGTCCGCCCCCGAGCCCGCCGCCGCGCTCGGCGAGGCGGAGCGGGCGGGGCTCGCGGGCTTCTGGCGGAACGACGCGCCCGGCGAGGAGATCACCGCCCCGGTCGACCGGCTGGGCGGGATCGAGATCGCCGAGCGCCCGGACGGCCTCGCCCGGCGCAGGTTCGACGTGGACTCTCCGCGTGCGCTCCTCCGGGTGCCGGCGTGGCAGCCGGTCGTCCCGGTGGGAGGCGGCGCCCTGCGCGGAGCGGGCGAGGCGGTCTCGAGCGTCGTCCGCGTTCGCACCGCCGCGGGCGAGGACGCGCTCCTCACCGCGGACGGCCTCTACGTCCGGTCGAGCGGAGCGGCCGCCGCCGCGGGCCGCGCGCTCCTCGCGCTCGGCCTCTTCCTCGCCGTGACCGGGCTCCTCGCGGCGCCGGCCTGGGCGGTGGCCTGGCTGCGGGCCGGGCGGCCGGCGTCGCTCGCCTTCGCGACGCTCCTCCCCGCGCTCCCGCCGCTCGCGCTCGCCGCGGCCTGGGCCCTCCGGCGCTGGTCGCCGGAGCTCCTCGGGCGCCGGGACGCGACCTCGGTCGCGATCTGGCTCCTCGGCTGGGCCTTCGGGATCCTGTCCTGGGCGGCGCTGGCGGGAGTTCTCGCCGTGCCCTGGCGCGCGGCCGGCATCGTCGCCCGCCTCCACGGCCTCGCCGTGACGCTCGGCTGCTCCGGCCTCGCCGCGTTCGCCTGGCGGGCGGGCTGGATCGGCCTCCGGACGTGGCGGTGGTGAGCGACCGGCCCGGCTCCCGTCAGGGCCAGGCCACGCCGTTCCAGGTCACGCCGTCCCCGGCGAAGAACATCGAGAACCAGTGGTTCCGGTCGGCGCACGACTCCTGCGTGCAGCCGTTGATGGGGAAGGCGCCCGTGCCCGACGCGGGCAGGAGGATCACCTTCGCCTCGGAGACGTCCACGATGCTGCCCGCCACGGTCGAGCTCAGGGTCGACGAGCTCGAGATCGATCCGCCGGTGAAGGTCATCGTCCCGGTTCCGCCGGTGCTCGTGTGCACGTGGCCGATGTCGAAGACGGCGAAGCCCTGGGCCACCTTCGGCACGTGATGCGTCCCGACGATCCCGCTGTACGCGTAGCCGCCCGACGGCGGGTTGAGGTGCGGCGAGAGCCGGATGAGCGACGTGCGGCCGTGGTGAAGCTCCACGTTCGAGAACACGAGGTCGCTCACCTGGTACCCGTTCGCGAAGAAGTTCCCGACGTCGTCCTCGTAGGGATCGCTGCCGACCTGACCGCCCTTGTCCACGTAGTTGAACTCGCAGTACTCGACGTCGTACTTGCCGACGCCGTGGTCGATGCCGTTCCCGCTGATGTCGGCGTCGATGCGGACGCCGCGCCAGCCGACCCAGCTCGACTCGGACTTCGTGCCGCCCTCGGCGGTGATCTGGTCGGAGAGCGTGGTGGTGAAGACGATGTGCGCGCCGGACGTTCCCACCCAGTGGACGCCCCCGTGGAGCCGGAAGCGATACGAGCCCTGGAACTCGACCGTCACGCCGGCCTCGATGGTGAGGGTCGAGCCCTTGGGGACGACGATGTCGCCCGTCACCCGGTACGGCGACCCCGCCAGCGTCCAGGTCCCGGAGACGTTGCCGGCCGGGACGGTGGTGCCCGAGCCCGCCGCGGCGATGGTCGCCTGGCCGGTGCCGCTCCCCCCGGCCGTGTCGGTCACCGCCACCCCGACCTTCACCGCCGAGGCGCTCTGGCCCAGGTCGCCCGCGAAGGAGAACGACGGCAGGCCGAACACGGTCCCGATGGCGAGCGGGATGGCCGAGCCGATGGCGCCACCCCCGCCGTCGATGAACGACGCGCTCGCCGCGATCGCGTCGGAGTCGGCGTCGGACGCGTGGAAGGACAGGTGAACGTGGCCATCGGAGGTGCGCGTGGCCTGGACCGTGTCCACCGAGGGTGCGCCGGTCTCGGTCCCGCACACGGGGCCGCCGGGCGCCGGCAGGCAGCCCAGCGCGCCGTTGCAGGTGGCGCTGCCCGGGACGCAGGGGGACCCGGCGTCGCCCGACGCCGGCGTCACCATCGCGGTCTCGGATCCGGTGCCGCCGCCCGTGTCGGTGAGCGTCACCCGCACCTTCGCCGCGGCCGAGGCGCCCACGTCTCCGGAGAACGGGAAGGACGCCATTCCGTAGACGTCCCCGAGCGAGAGCGCGCTCGTCCCGATCACCGCGTCGGTCCCGTCGAGGAACGCCACCGCGCCCGAGATGGCGTCCGCGTCCGGATCCGATCCCGTGAAGCCGACGTGGACGTGCCCGTCGGAGGTGCCGAGCGCCGTGAGCGCGGAGACGGCCGGCGCCCCCTGCTCGGCAGCGCAGTACGTTCCGCCCGCGCCCGGGATGCAGCCCTGGCCGGAGGGACACGGGGCGCCGGTCGGCTCGCAGGACGTGGACCCGCCGTGCGGAGAGGCCTTGCCGCTCGCGCAGGCGGCCATCGCCAGACCGGCGAGGAAGACGAGGAGACCGCGGAGCCGCTGCGGGCGCATGAGGCGAGGATCCCACGAACCCGGCCGCGGGTCCGCGTCTCGGTCGAGTGTGCCGCACCACCGCACACCTTTCCCTTCACGCACCCGACACGCCCAGGACGATCTGCCACACCCCGAAGGCGATGAGCGCCGCACCGGACAGGATCCCGAGCCCGCGGGCGAGGCGGGGCCCCGCGGCGGCGGCGCGGGCGGCGAGCACCACGAGCGCCGCGTTCCCTCCGACGAGGAGCGCATAGAACGCGACCGTGAAGGCGATCGCCTGGGAGGGCGCCCTCCGCCACGCCGCGACCAGGATGGGCCCTCCGATCACCGACCAGGAGATCCAGGCGTTCGGGTTGGTGAGGTTGACGAGCGTGGCCCGCAGGAGCCCGCGCGCCTCGTGCCCCTCGCCCGTGGCCCGAACGGGAGCCCCGCCGAGCGCCTCTCGGAGCGCCGCGGCTCCGAGCCACATCACGATCGCGCCGCCCAGGAGGTGCAGCCCGCGCAGCACCCAGGGCGGCACCTGGGTGAGCACGAGGAGCACGGTCGCGATGACCGGCGGGTCCGAGAGGAGCGGAGCGAAGACGAGCGGAAGGGCGCGACGGGCCCCGGCCCGGAGCGAGCGCGCCACCAGGTAGGCCTGGAACGGCCCGGGCTGTGCGGCGGCGGAGAGGCCGAGGAGCGCCCCCTGCGAGGCGAGCGGGATCATGCGAGGGCGGCCCTAGCGGAGGGAGAGCTTCAGGCCCATGTCCACGAGCGCGAGCAACGCCTCGGCGTTGCCCCGCGCGTCGTTGACCGGGTGGTGGTCGTGCCGGGTCTTGCGGAGGTGCTTCCACTGCGCGTACGCGTCCTTCACCATTCCGCAGTAGAGGTCGCCGATGCGCCGCCCGCTCCAGCCGAACGGGTTCCGGCCCAGGTACGTGTGGAAGTACCAGTTCACGAACTGCCAGTCGAAGGCGAGGTTGTCCGAGAAGAAGACCGGCTTCCCGCGCGTCGTCTCGTTCACCCAGCGCTCGAAGGCGGCCATGACCTCGCCCGGCTCGTCGTGGCCGAGGTGCTGCTCGCGGGTGACGCCCGAGACGGCGAGCGCCTCGGGCAACCAGGCGTCCGAGATCGGCCGGGTGCGCCCGTGGAAGGTGCGACCCAGCCCGGGCTCCACGAGGACCGCGCCGAGCGAGACCATCGAGTACTTGCCCGGAATGGGACCGTCGGACTCGACGTCGACCACGTACAGCGACACGGGCGCTCCTCCCTGGCCGGCCTCACACCGGCTCCACGTAGTCGAGGTCGATGCCGAACGTCTCGCGCAGGCTCGCCGCGGCGGCGATGGCGAGGACGAACCAGAAGGCTCCGACCGCCACCGCGGCGCCGACGAGGCCGAGCGAGGGCCGGGCGGCGAGGAACATCAGGTTCACCACGACCACGAGGCCGCGGACGAAGTTGGGCACCGTGGTGGCCACGGTGGCTCGGATGTTGGTGCCGAACCCCTCCGCCGCCACGGTGACGAAGATGGCCCAGTAGCCGCCGGTGAAGCCGAGCAGCGCGCAGAGCCAGAGGAACGTCCTCGGGCTCGCCCCGCGGCCGGCGAGGAGGTACAGCGCGTTGGCGGCGAGGAGGCCCAGCACGAACAGGAGGACCACCCTCCGCCGGCTCTTCCAGGCCTGCGAGAGCAGGCCGGAGGAGAGATCCCCCGCGACGAGGCCCCCGTAGAACATCATCACGGCGTCGCCGGCCGAGATCGGTCCGGTCACGCCCAGGGCGGCGGCGAACTCCGGCGAGAACGCCACGAGGAGCGCGTTCGAGAACCAGATGGGAACGCCGATGAGGATCGCCGCGAGGTACTTGCCGAACCGCGACCACGACGTGAAGAGCGCCAGGAAGTCGCCGCGCCGGACGCCCTCCGCCGCCTTCACGCGGTCGAACATCGGAGACTCGCGGACCCCGACGCGGAGGGCGAGCAGGACGAGGCCGAGCGCGCCGCCCACCCAGTAGGCGACCCGCCAGTCCATGTGCTTCGCCACCAGGTTCGCCACCACCGCCCCGGAGACCCCGACCGACGCCACGAGCATCGTCCCGTAACCCCGGAGCCGCGCCGGCAACACCTCGGCCACGAGCGTCACCCCGGCCCCCAGCTCGCCGGCCAGCCCCACCCCGGCCACGAACCGGAGGGCGCGGTACTCGAGGAGCGGAGGCCAGAGGTCGTGCCCCCCCACGAAGCCGTTCGCGATGGTGGCGAGCGAGTAGAGCGTGATCGACCCGAACAGGATCTGCAGACGGCCCAGCCTGTCCCCCACGATCCCGAACAGGATCCCGCCCAGCAGCATGCCGCTCATCTGCCAGTTGATGATCTCGGCGCCCCTCGTCACGAGGTCGGGACCCGACACACCGAGCGCACCGAGGCTCGGGATCCGCACGATGTTGAAGAGGATGAGGTCGTAGATGTCGACGAAGTAGCCGAGCGCCGCCACCACGACCGCCGGACCGAGCACGGTCGTCGCCACGGGATCGACGCGCTGCGCCTGCGAGCTCATGCGTGGCGGTGAGTGAAGCAGACTCCCCGTTTCGAGTCGAGCCGGCGCTCGCCGTGCGACGCACGGTGCGCACGGACTGCGCCCGCGAGGGAACCGTTGCGCGTATCGGCGGACGCGCGGGACCCGGCGCCTCCATACACGGTCCGGCGACTCCCTACCCTCGGGGGCGGGGGTTCGTCTCCATCCACCCAGGGTCGGCCCTGGGCGGGTCATCGTCCGGACGCGCGGTACGGATAGGGACCCCGGATCACCCGTACTCACCCACCTTTGCACGACCGCGAACGGAGCGCGCGGCCGCGGCCTCCCCACGGCATGGATCTTCCAGAGATGGATTCGGGCGTGAGCCCGGAGAGCGCCTTGTCGGCCGGCGACGAGCACAGCCTGCGGGTGATCCGCATCGAGGGAACCTTCGACCTGCCCGCGGCGCGTCGCGTCGCAGAGGCACTCGTGTCCGCGCGCGGCGACGAGGCCGTCGAGGTGGACCTCACCCGCGTCCGCGAGTTCCACGACTTCGGCGTGGCCGTGCTCGCGCAGGCGCTCGCCGCGGGGCGGGCGCGCGTCTCCGTGCGCGGCCTGCAGCGCCACCACGTGCGGCTGCTCCGCTACCTCGGCATCGACGCCCGCGCCGACCTCGGCTCTGACCACGACGCCTAGAGCTCGCGGCGCGTAATACCCGAGGACCCGGCGGCGGAGCCCCGCCCCTTCCGCGGTCGAAAGATCTTCCCGCCGGGGCGCCCTCGGACGAGACTGGCGACCGCCGATGGCCGCCCTCGTCGCTCTCCTCGCGAAGAATCCGCTCCTCCTGCTCTTCCTGGTGGCGGCGCTCGGCTACCCGCTCGGCCGGATCCGCCTGCGTGGGAGCGAGCTCGGCGTCGCATCGGTCCTGTTCGTGGGCCTCGCCGCCGGCGCGCTCGATCCCTCGCTCGTGCTCCCCGACATCGTCTACATGCTCGGGCTGGCGATCTTCGTGTACTCGGTGGGGCTCGCCTCGGGGCGGGCCTTCGTCGCCTCGCTGCGGCGCGACGGCCTGCGCGACAGCCTCGTCGCGGTGGGCGCTGCGGCCCTCTCGGCGCTGGCGGCCCAGGTGGTTCGCCTCGTCTTCGACCTCGACCCCGGCTCGACCGCCGGCCTCTTCGCCGGGGCGCAGACCAACACGCCCGCCCTGGCCGCCGCCGTCGAGGCGCTCCGGGGCGGCGCGGCGGGGCGGACCCTGTCCGAGCCGGTGGTGGCGTACTCGATCTGCTACCCGATGGGCGTCATCGGGGTCGTGCTCGCCATCCGGGTGGCCTGGCTCCTGTTCAAGCCCGACCTCGCGGCCGAGGGCTCGCGCCTCGCGGAGCTGGGCGCCGCGAACGCGCCGATCTCGTCGGCCAGCGTGCAGGTGGAGCGGGATCTCGGCGAGCTCTCGGTGGAGGAGCTCCGGCGCGGCCTCGGCTGGAAGGTGATCTTCGGGCGCCTGAAGCGCGCCGGGGAAGTCCGCCTCGTCACCCCGGATACGCGGCTCCTCCCGGGCGACCTGGTCACCGTGGTCGGCACCGAGGGCGAGATCGCGAGGGTGCTGCCCCGGCTGGGCGGGCTCGCCCCGGAGCGCATCGACCTCGACCGGCGCGACTTCGACCTGCGCCGCATCTTCGTGTCCAACCCCGAGGTGGCGGGCCGTCCGCTCCATGACCTCGACCTCCACCGGAAGCTGGGCGTCGTGATCACGCGGGTGCGCCGCGGCGACGTGGACCTCCTGCCCTCCGACGACATGCGGCTCGAGATCGGCGACCGCGTGCGCGTGCTCGCGCCGGTGGGCCAGCTGCCGGCCGTCACCGCCTACTTCGGCGACTCCTACCGCGCCGCGAGCGAGGTCGACGTCCTCACGTTCGGGCTCGGGCTCGCGCTCGGCCTCGCCCTCGGCCTCGTGCCCATCCCCCTGCCCGGGGGCATGTCCGTCTCGCTGGGCTTCGCGGGCGGACCGCTCGTGGTCGCCCTGGTCCTGGGCACGCTCGACCGCGCCGGAGGCCGCCTCTGGAACCTGCCCTTCGGCGCGAGCGTGGCCCTCCGCCAGCTCGGCCTCGTGCTGTTCCTCGCCGGGATCGGCACCCGAGCCGGCTCGGGATTCCTGGCCGCGTTCGGGAGCGGCGGCCACGGGCTCCTGCTCCTCGCCTCGGGCGCCGTCATCACGTTCGCGAGCGCGTTCGTCACCGTCGTGGTGGCCTACCGGCTGCTCGGCATCCCCATGAGCCTCGTACTCGGCATGCTCGCCGGCGTGCACACCCAGCCCGCCGTGCTCGGGTACGCGCTCGAGCGCACCCGGAACGACATCCCCAGCCTCGGCTACGCCTCCACCTATCCCGCCGCCACCCTCGCCAAGCTCGTGCTGGTCCAGATCCTCGTGACGCTGTGACGTCCGCCCGTCCGGGCGGGCGCCCGCGGGCGTTTGGCTCGATCGCCGGGCCGGGGCTGGATAGACTGTCGGAAGGCGCGCATGCAGGAAGTCTTCGGGAACACCCTCGGCCTCAAGCCCTCCCAGCTTCACGCCCTTCGCCGCACCTATCGCCGCCGGGTCGAGCCGCGCGACGTCGTCTCCCCCGAGCTCGCCCGCCATCTCGTCGACGTCTCGCACGAGACCCGCCGCCAGGTCGGCGTCCTCATCGACCGGAAGGGCGACGTCCAGGCGGTCATCATCGGCGACGCGCGCCGGCTCGAGATCCCCGACGTGGGCCGCGCCCGTGCGGGCGAGAGCCGCCTTCGCGGCCTCCGGCTCGTGCACACCCATCTCGACGGCGAGCCGCTGACCCGCGACGACCACACCGACCTCGCGCTTCTCCGGCTCGACCTCGTCGCCGCCATCGAGGTGCGCGAGGACGGCATGCCCGGGCGCGTGCACTACGCCCATCTCCTGCCCGAGAACCCGCAGGGCGCGATGTGGAAGGACGAGCAGGCGGGGAGCGTGCACGAGCTCGCGTACGACGCCGCCGAGGGGGCGCTCGCCCTGGAGGAGGAGTTCGCCCGTGCCCGGGCCCTGCGCCGCACCGGCGGGCGGGAGCGCGCCATCCTGGTGGGCACGGGCGGAGGCGGACGCGGCCGGGCCGACGCCGAGACCTCCCTCCTCGAGCTCCGGGAGCTGGCCCGGACCGCCGGCGTCGAGGTCATCGATGCCGTGGTGCAGCTCCGCCGCGACCCCGATCCGCGCTACCTCATCGGAAAGGGCAAGCTCGAGGACATCGTGCTGCGCTCCATGCAGCTCATGGCCACCCTGGTCGTGTTCGACGCCGAGCTGTCGCCGTCCCAGGCCCGCCACATCTCCGAGGCCACCAGCCTCAAGATCCTCGACCGCACCCAGCTCATCCTCGACATCTTCGCGCAGCGCGCCCAGAGCGCCGACGGGAAGCTGCAGGTGGAGCTCGCCCAGCTCCGGTACGTCTACCCTCGCCTGGTCGGCCGCGACGACTCGCTGTCCCGCCTGGCCGGCGGCATCGGCGGTCGTGGCCCGGGCGAGACGAAGCTGGAGATCGATCGCCGGCGGGTGCGCGATCGCATCACCGCGCTCGAGCGCCGCATCGAGGCGCTCTCCGGCGACCGCCTGCTCCGGCGCCGGCAGCGCAACCTGCGCGGCCTGCCGGTGCTCTCCATCGTCGGCTACACCAACGCGGGCAAGTCGACCCTGCTCAACTCGCTCACCCGCTCGGACGTCCTGGCCGAGGACGTCCTCTTCGCCACGCTCGACCCGACGAGCCGCCGCCTGCGGTTCCCCCGCGACCGCGAGGTCATCGTCACCGACACGGTGGGCTTCATCCGCGACCTGCCGCCCGATCTCGTGAGCGCCTTCCGGGCCACGCTCGAGGAGCTGGACGACGCCGACCTGCTCCTCCACGTGGTGGACGCGTCCGATCCGCGCCACGAGGACCAGATCCGGGCGGTCGAGCGCGTCCTGGTCGACCTCGGGATCTCCGCCAAGCGCCGCCTGCTCGTCTTCAACAAGGTCGACCGGCTGCCGCCCGGCGAGGGGGAGGCGCTCGCGCACCGGCACGGCGGCATCGCGGTGTCGGCCCGGTCGCAGGACGGGCTGCCCGCGCTCCTCGCCCGCTGCGACCGCCTGCTCTGGGCGGAAGGCCGGGTCGGGCTCGACGACGTCGAGGCGAG
>Ga0335084_10000678_pt1 | contig 29681 bp, 23 predicted proteins | sample Lox_Sample_44_FD_206721 | JGI IMG/M metagenome (GOLD analysis project Ga0335084, IMG submission 206721) | Soil microbial communities from Loxahatchee National Wildlife Refuge, Florida, United States - Lox_Sample_4.4 | ecosystem: Environmental > Terrestrial > Soil > Wetlands | place: USA... | reverse complement strand
CGCATGATCAACGCGGCCGGCTACAAGGTGTGGCCGGCGGAGCTCGAGGCGACGCTCTACAAGCATCCGGACATCAAGGAAGTCTGCATCGTCTCGGTCCCGGACGCGCGGCGCGGCGAGACGGTCAAGGCCTTCGTGGTGCTCAGGCCCGAGGCGCGCGGCAACGTCACCGTCGAGCAGATCCTGGAGTGGGCGCGCGCCCACATGTCCGCCTACAAGGTGCCGAGGCAGGTCGAGCTCATGGAGGCGCTGCCGCGATCGAGCACCGGCAAGATCCAATGGCGGACACTCCAAGAGCGGGAGTGGAATCGCTGATGCGGCCGCGTTCCCGAGCTATCCAGTCGCACGTACGGGCGACACGCCCAGGCGCGCTGGGTTCGACTCGCGCGTGCTCGTCACGACCTGAGCACGATGCCGAACACCGAGTCGCCTCGCACCACGCTGAGCACCATTTCCCCGCGCTCGCCGAGCGCCGCGATGAGTTCACGGGTCGTGCGGACCTTTTTGCGGTTGACCGCCACGATCAGGTCGCCCTCGCGCAGGCCGCGAGACCAGGCGGGGCTGCCGCGCACCACACCGAGCACCGCGACGGCCTCGGGCTTGCCGTCTCGTTGGGCGTTGCCGACCGTGGCTCCAGCGAGTTCCGTAATCGACTCGCCTCCGGCCGCTTCCAACGGTCGCACCCTTTCCACGCGGATGCGGAACGTCCGTTCCGCGCCCTCGCGTAGCGCCGTGAACTCTACTTCCTCGCCGACCGGGATGAGCCCGATCTGATTTCGCAGGTCCGAGGAGCTGCGGACACGGCGCGCGTTGACTGCCACGATGACATCGCCCACGCGCAGGCCAGCCCGGTCGGCGGGGGACCCACGTGTGATTTCCACCACGACCGCACCCTGATTGGCTGGCAGTTTCAACCTCTTCGCCAGCTCAAGCGACACGTCGCGGGTTGACAATCCGACACGACCGCGATGCATCTCGCCGTATCTGACGAGCTGAGCCATGACGGCCTGCGCCATGTTGCTGGGCACAGCAAACCCGACGCCGACGTTGCCGCCGCTCGGCCCGATGATCGCCGTGTTGATCCCGATGAGTTCCCCCTTGAGATCGACCAGTGCGCCACCTGAGTTGCCCGGGTTGATTGAGGCGTCGGTCTGGATGAAATACTCGTAGCCTTCGATATTGAGGCCCGTGCGCCCCAGCGCGCTCACGATGCCCGACGTCACCGTTTGCCCGAGTCCGAAGGGATTACCAATCGCGAGGACATAGTCGCCCACGCGCAGCGCGTCGGAATCGCCAAATGGCAGGGCTTTGAGGTTGACAGGCTCGACTTTGAGCAGCGCGACATCCGTGCCGGCGTCGCTGCCGACGAGCTTGGCCTGCAACTGACGTCCGTCGGTGAGCGTGACCACGATCTGCTGCGCGTCGCGCACCACGTGATGGTTGGTCAGCACGTACCCCTGCCGGGCATCGACGATCACTCCCGAGCCGGCCGAGATCTGTGGGGCCGATCGCTCGGGCAGGCCGAAGAAGCGCCGAAAGAACGGATCCTGCAGCATCGGATTGTCCTGCTCCGGAGTGCGCTGCAAGACCGCGATGTTCACCACGCCCGGCATGACCCGCTCGATCAGCGGAGCAAGCGAGGCGGGCTTGCCATCGGACATGAGCGCAGGGATCCCCCCGTCGGCCATGGATGCCGCGAACAGCGGCAGAGCATAGACGAGCACCCGGACGGTTCTGGCAAAGACCAGCTTCATGTCGTCTTCACACGGAGGCTCACGAGTCTGGAACGGGGCGGATGACCTGCGCATTCGGTGATGCGGCCACCGTCACGACGAACGGGAGACCGGATCTGCTATTCTACGCGGCGAACTGACTCCCTCGCCGGCGGCGCGCTCCAGAGATCCTGAATGCGCGGACGGACAGCGATATCGTGGCCGCATTCGGCACCTGCCGCGACGGGCTGTGCTCGGTGTGTTGTATGCTCGCTGGCGGCGCCCGTGTAGCCGAGCGGCAGAGGACAGACTCAGGACCGATGCAACGCCTGCTTCGAGGCATGGGCTTGGTTCTTGCTGCCACACTGCGCCTCAGGAGGAGTTCGGCGATGGGCTCGAGATCGTCGTTTCTGCTCGGAGGTGTGCTGCTGCTGGGTGCCTGCGCATCGGCGCCCGAGGTTCGCGCTCCGAGTGCTGTAACGGCCACCGACAGCGTTGCGTCGAAGGCCGCCGACAACGCTCTGGCTATGGTGGGAAAACCGTACCGCTATGGGGGCAGCACGCCGGCCGGCTTCGACTGCAGTGGGCTGGTGCAATATAGCTATCGGCTGGTCGGTGTGCCCCTGCCGCGCGAAACCCATGCGCTCCGCGATCGAACGCGCCCGGTACAAGCTCGCGACCTCCGGCGCGGCGATCTGCTCTTCTTCGACGAAGAGGGCAAGAAGTCCTCGCACGTCGCCATCTATCTCGGTACCAGCCGGTTCATACATGCACCTTCCAGCGGGGGCCGGGTGCGTACGGACAGCCTCGATCTGCGTCACTGGCGTCAGCACTTTGTGGAGGCACGCAGGGTCTGACCGAGTCCCGAGCATCGCGACGCATAGATACCGGCGCGCTCGCGACTCTGCCAGCGCGAACCGAGCCACGCTCGTGCTCTGCTTGCGCTTTGTGCGCTACGCCGATCCTTTCGTTCTTGGGCCGGGACAAGCTTCCGCGCTGGCCATTGAACCCGGCGCGTGTACGCCAGCCGGCGTTGTAATCGAGGCCTCCCCGGGACATCGACGGCGTTCAGAGGACGTGGCCGCGCGCAGTTGGACAGTAAGCTTGCCGTGGCGTTGTTTCCAAGTCGGGATCACATAACAGGGGAGAACCTCATGAGCTTCGCGTCGGAATTCAAGCAGTTTGCGATGAAAGGCAACGTCGTGGACCTCGCCGTGGGCGTCATCATCGGCGCGGCGTTCGGCAAGATCGTGGATTCCGTGGTCAATGACATTGTCATGCCAATTGTCGGCCGCCTGCTGGGCAAGGTCGACTTCACCAACTTCTTTATCCCGCTCACGCAGGTCCCGCCAGGCACGCCGGAGACGCTGGACGCTCTGCGCAAGGCCGGCGTCCCCGTGCTCGCCTACGGCAGCTTCATCACAATCCTCATCAACTTCTTGATCCTCGCGCTCATCATCTTCGTCATGGTGAAACAGATCAACCGCCTCAGAAAGGCGCCGCAAGCGCCTGCCGCGCCGCCCGAAGACATCGTTCTGCTGCGTGAGATCCGGGACGCATTGAAGAAGCCGTGACCCGCGCGTCATAGACCCGAGGGGCGCTGCCCGACCGCGTCGCGCTGAGTGGCCCGGCCGCAGGATTCGCGACGCGCAGCATAGTCGCCGCCGGCCGACACGGTGCCGTCGGCTTCGTCACCCGATCAGCGCCCGAAGCGCTTCAAGTTTTCCGAGGCAATTCGCCGGGCCGAAGCCCGCAACATGGGACCCGATTCGGATGTGCGTGAAGGTACGGCTGCTGCCTCTCGAAAAGCAGCCAGCTCAGAAATTCCGCCGGTAGCTGGTGGCCCAGCGATGTCGAATCTGCGAGATTTTCAGAGAAGTTATTCATATGAAATAATAGGTTATGCAGTTTTTACAATCAGATTTCTGGATCCGACCCGGAAGCCCCTATACTGTTCCCGGGGACAAAGCCGCGTGGTGCCTCGAGCATGCTTCAGACAGGGAGACCTCCCCTCTTAACAACACCACATAATCCTGCAGGGGTTGGAGAACCTCACGAGGGGCGAATCGATCCGGTTGGTGTGCACACTGGAACAACGGCTCGAACAACCAGAACAACGGCATCGCCGCGCTGCGGCGTGCTTAAATCGAGCTGGATTTCGTCGGTGCCGAGGTGCTGTAGTATTTGGACAACAGCGGCGTCCCCGCTTTTGTTCACATGATGGCCGGCGGGCGTGAACTGCTCGCCGCGCAGCCTTGCGCCGCGCTGAAGCGCGCGCTTGCTCGAATGAATCGGGGAGGATCGGTGCACGCAGGCTTGCGCACCGACCTGCCGCTTGCCACTACTTGAGTGGTCGTAGGAACGTCCGTCTGCTGGGTGCTCGGCGGCGCCGATGAAGGACGCGGACGGATTGGTCGAACACGCGTCAATCCGGTGCGACATCGTGCCCGGGCGCGGCGTGGAGGCGACGCACAGGTTGCTGGCGGCCGCATCCGAATCGCGCCATGAAGCAAGCAAAGCTTGCGACCCCGATCGCAAGATCCTCTCGTCGAATGGCGCGCGCCGCGTTGGGAGCCGTCCGCTACACGGCAGAGCAAGCCATCGCCCGAAACCAAGGGATACTCGTGCCCGAGGCGTTGGAGCAGATCCCCGAGCTCCAGGCCATCGGCGTAAGCGCATAGCCAGATCGCCCTGGTCGCCCACACGCTCGCCGTTGCGAGATCGCGGGCGTTCGGATCGGCACTCAGGAGCTCGTCATTACCCCGACCCTGGGAATCGGCATCTGCCCGCGCGACGCTTCGGGCACGAACATGCTGCTGCACCGCGCGGAGACGACGACGTAGCATGCTAATGAGAGTGGCAACGACCGATCCGCGCGTGGCGGCGTGACGACGCTGTAACCGCACTTCATCCGCGGTCTGACGGGATGCGTGCCGCCTTGACCCGATTGGCGTGCATCTCTATCCTCGCCGCCTACCGACGAGCACAAGACACGATCCAGGCCGATGGGTGAAGCGCTCCTCTACCTCGTATCAAGCTTTTGGAATGGCGCCGTTCACGCGGCCACTCCAGGCCATGGGAAGACGATCGCTGCCGCCTACATCGTCGGGGTGCGCGGCAAACCCACCGACGCGTGGATTCTTGGCGTCTTCGTGACGCTTTCGCACACGAGCGGGATCGTGCTCGTAGGGGTGCTGGCGGCACTCGGGTTGCCTGGCATGATGCCGCACCGCATAGAAGCATGGATGGCGCTGGCGACTGGACTGCTCGTGGTCGTCATCGGATTCTGGTCAGCCTGGAGCCAGCGTGGGCTGCTGCCAAATGCTCTCGGGCGGGTCCGTCCCGCCGCAGATCCCGAGGCTGGCAACCCGGCCGACCGCATGAGTTATCAGCCGATCGACCCTACCCATATGCACGACCATGTCCATCCGCACGATCATACACACGACGGCGGGCACGTACATCGCCATACGCACGGCCTGGCGCACTCGCACGACCACGCCCATCTTCACGAAGAGGTGGGCTATCACACGCACGGGCTGGGCTTCCGTCACACCCACGACATGAGCCTGCTCACCACCCGGCGCCCGAGCCTGTGGATCCTGTTGGGACTGGGCGTCGCGGGGGGATTGGTGCCGGATCCGATCGCTCTCGGCATCCTGCTCAGCCTGCTCGCTCAGGGCAAGGTCATGCTGGGGCTGGGCACGGTCCTCATCTTCAGTTTGGGATTCGCCTCTGTGCTGGTCCTGGTCGGCGTGGTCGCAGCCAAGGTCGGTCCCAAGATCCTCGACTGGCTGTCCGGCCCCTCGGCCGCGCGGCTCCAGCTCGCGACTTCGATACTGATCTTATTCGTAGGAGTCGTGCTGAGCATCAATGCCTGGCGCATGCTCGCTCGGCTGTCCTGAGCGTTGCATGAAATGACCGGTTCCCCGAATGGCGATGATCGAGACTGCTGCGTGCGTGACGCGGACCTCGGTCAGTGACCCGGGGCCGAGATCATTCCTACGTAGCCGGTGATGTCGGCGTACCACACGTTACCTTGTTGATCGACGGCAACGCTGTAAGGCCGGGCGTTGTCGCGCGGTAGCGCGAAGAAGCGCATCTTATCGTCGTGCATGCGTCCCAGAGCCGCTCCGCGCAGCACGCCGAACCAGATCGAGCCGTCCGGCGCAGGTGCAAGTCCAGAAGGTGCGGCTTTGCCTTCCGGGAGCGGGTATTCGGTGAACTTGCCATCCCTGAAGCGAGCCAGCTTGTTACCGCGAAACTCCACCACCCATACGCTGCCATCGCGGCCGACCGCTACGTCGGTAGGCGATGAGGCCCGGGTGGGTAACTCGTAGTCGGTCATGTCGCCCGCCGTTCCAATCCGCGTAAGCTGATTGCCCGCCTGCAACGTACCCCACACCGTCCCGTCGACGGCGACGGCTACGCCGTAAGGCCCGCCGCGCAACGATTCGACCGTATGCCGAGTCAGGGTGCCATCCTTGAGACGAGTGAAGCTATAGCCGGTCGCCTCGGCGAACCAGATCGCGCCATCAGGCGCAGCGGCAAGGCGTGCTAACCGTGCGATCGGCGTGCCGAGTGGGACCGACGACAGCTTGCCGTCAGGGCTGATCCGTCCGATGGCGATCGCAGCCGGATCGGTAAACCAGGCTGCGCCGCTGGCATCGACCGCCAAGCCGATCGGTTCCACGTTGCGGCCGGGCTTCGCGATGCGGTGCAGCTTACCGTCGCGAATGACGCCCATCGCATCGCCGAAATCGATCGTGAACCACACCTCTCCGCTTGGACCGACGGCCACTGCTGTGGGGATGTCGGTAGCCACCGCCATCGGATACTCGATGGACCTGCCGTCCTGATGCCAGAGGAACCACACCACGGCGAAAGCTCCCACCAGCGCAAGCGCCGCAGCGGCGGAGATGTAGATGCCTTTCTTGCTCATGTCAGGATGTCTTCGTCGTCGCCCGGCCCGAGGTCGAGCTGGAAAGCTTGATCAGTTTGCGCACGAGCAGCAAGCCCGCTGCCAGGAGCAGCGCCAAAAAGGCAGCGCCGCCGGCAAGGCTGACCGGGTCGACGAGCGCCAGCAGACTGGTGCCCTGTTCAGCCCGGCGCCAGATTTCGCCGTAGGGGGTGAGCGAGAATCCGGCATAGAGCGTATCCGGGTCGTTTGGGTCGCGCACCAACGGACCCGCTTCCAGATGCACCGGTAGGTTGCTCTCGATCAGACTCCAGTGGTGCCCGGCATCCGTGCTACGGTAAAGCCCCCGGTGAGTCGCCAGCACGATGCGGGTTCCGTCTCCGGAGATCCCGACGCCACGGACGCTGATTCCGGACTCGGGCAACGGCTCTCCCTGAGGCGTCCAGGTCTGCCCCTGGTCACCGCTTGCATAAAGTCTCCCGGCGGCCGCACTCCACAGGCCCTGTCCTCGCGGGTCGAGCGCAACGACTTCGACCTGACCCAGCGGCAAGCCTGCGCTGCGCGCGGACCAGTTGACACCGCCCCCGGTGCCGGCCCACACCGTCCCTTGGACAACTGCATACACGATCTCGGACGGGCGCGTCTGCACGACCAAGGCGCTGGCTGGCGTCTCGGGCAACGTTTCTCCGATGCGCTGCCAGCTAGCACCTGCATCCAGCGAGCGGTACAGACCCTGGGCGCCGGCAACGTAGTACCATCCCGCGTCTGCTCCTGCGGCCACATAACGCGCCGGGCTCGCCGAAGCGGGGATCGGCACCGGGGTCCACTCCCGCGCCCCGCTTTGATTTCGATACAGCCCAGCGGAGGTCGCTACGATGGCGCTCGCGCCACGCGCGTCGAAGGCAGCCGCCAGTACCGGTCCGAAGAACACGGACGGTTGCTCTTGTACCCAGTCCCTCCCTCCGTTCCTCGAGCGCAGCAGACGCGTGTCCGTCGCATACAGGAGGTGGTTCGGATCACTGGGGTCGACGGCGAGCCCGATGGCTCCGCCGATGAACAGCCCGCCGTCAATCGGCAGCCACGTGCCGCCCGCATCGCGGGTGCGAAACATTCCGCCCCACGCGCTGGGGTCATGGGCCAGCGCGAGGGATGCCAACAGCAGGCACCCCACGAGCAGCCAGAATGCGCGCTGGAGCAATGCAAATATCATAGACAGGAAAAAAAACGAGGAGCCCGGCACTCCGGACTCCTCGCGTGAGAACGGTACGGATTACGTCCGAGCCCGATCAGGGATGCCGCGATCTCTCACCCGGGTTGAGCGCGATCTCGGCCATACGCGAACCGTTGATCCCGATCCAGGAGTTCTTGGTCAGCGGGTACTTGTCCGTGTAGGACAGCGGCTCGTGCGCCGACACGCAGTTCTGGTAGCCACCGGTGATCTTGTAGCACTTCTCATAGGCCAGGAACTGCTGCACGGTATCCGTCTGCTGCGGATTCGCGATCATCCAGTCGCGGATGCCTTCATAGGATGAGTAGGCGTCGGAGCCGAACACCAGCTTGCCGATGCTGGTGGGCACCTCAAGCAGCTGCGAGCCCGCGGTGTGGGCGCGGAAAGCCGGATGGATTTTCACACCGGGCGCGATTTCCGCCTCGCCATCCACGATCATGGCCTTGCCCGCTAGCACCTTGCCGTAGATCTCGTCCAGGGTCTTGGGCGGGTAGCCGCAGGCCGGCGTCCGCATGCAGCCGCCAGGCGACGTGTTGACCGCGGCAATCTTGGGATTCGGGTAGTTCAGCGCCCACTCGATGCCCTTGAGCTCCTCACGCTGCACGTACAGCACGGCGTTGGGGAAGTCCATGAGCTGACCGGCATGGTCCCAGTGCCCGTGGCCGATGACGATCTTGGTCACGTCGCTGGCGTTAAAGCCGAGCATCTTGAGCTGGTCGGGAAGAGGCGCCCAATGGTCGCTGCCCGTCATCTTCAGATAGTCCTGCTGCTTCCAGCCGGAATCGTACAGGATCAGCTCCTTCCCGCACTTGATCACGCCGACGTTGACCGGCAGATCGACGGTGTTGACGTTGTTGTTCGGGTTGTTGCTGCCTGGGACATAAGCACGGTCAGGCATGAAGGCGCCGAACGGGACGTTCATGAAGCGGCTGCTCTCCACGAGCCATACCGAGCAGTTTTGCGCCTGCGCGGCGACCGCGCCGAACAGCCCGACGGCCGCCAGCCCGAGCGAGGCGAGTGTTCCGATCACTTTCTTCATTCGAATACCCCCCATCAGTTGTTGTACGACCTATAACGCCAGTGCTGCTACTCCTGCAGACTTCCGCCTCGGCGGCGGGAGCCCTCACAGTTCTTGCGAATCAATTAGGCCGGTGCTCCCCCGGCCAGAGCACGTCTCCGACCCGCAGGAGGTTCTCGGATGCGCTGTAGCTCATCGCCTGAGCCTTGACCAGATGCTCCTCCTTGCCGTCCTGAGCCACCTTGACCATCTCTGTCGAGGCGTTCCGGTACAGCCTGAGCGCCTCGGCGTACTGCTCATGCTGCGTCTGCATCGAGGCGGGAACCGGCAGCGCATCGAACTTCACCTGCGCCTGCTCGAATACCTTACTGAGCGGCGCGACGCGCTTCTTCACCTCGACTTTGTCGATCTCTCCCATCTTGTACGACAGACCCGCGAAGGTCATGCGCACAGCAGACGCCTGGACGATCTCGTGGATCGGCCAAAGACCAGTGGCATAGCTCTCCTCCGCGGCCGTACGGGCCGGACGTGGGACGGTACCGGCATAGGCATTCCCAACGGTGGCGGCGGAACCGGAGTTGCTGGGCGCGCGTGTCACCTCACGCAGCACCGCCACCGCGGCGATCGCACCCAGTGCAATCAGCGCGAGACCGGTCAGGAGCTGCTTCGCTCCGAAAGTGCGTTTCGATCCAGACGATTGGGCAGGCGTAGACATCCCTTGAAATCTAAGCCTTCTGCGCACGGCAGTCAACGCTGCGCCGCGCAAGAAGTGCTTGAGATTCCGCCGTCTATCTTATGGTTGCAGAAAAAGTATTACTTGCTCGCGCCCAGATTCAGGCGGGCGTCCATCTAGCATTGCCGGTGAAGAGCCCGTTCACCACGGCGATGTGGTAGGCGAGATACAGTCCGAGGCCAAGGCTGATCAGGCCGGCGGCCAACCGCAGCCAGACGTTGAGATGCGGCAAGCGCTTCAGGCTGTATGCGAACGGTACCGCGATCGCAGAAGTGATCAGCATCATCCCCGCGATCGTGCCAACACCGAACAGCAGCAGGTACAGCAGCGCCCAGGCCGGCTGCGGGATCTGGGCCAAGATGAGCAACGCGATCGCCGCCGAACCGGCCAGGCCATGCACCACGCCGATCGCGAGCGGCCGGACCGACCGGTAGAACGACACGCGGCCCAACCGTCGATCGAGCCAAGCCGAGGGTGTGGCCGATTCGCTGTGTCCATGCTCGTCGGCACCATGGCCGTGGACATGAGTGTGCACGTAGTCGCCATGCACGTGTAGGTGCAAATGGGCGCCGCTTCCCGGTGCATGCGAGTGTGTGACGAAGCTCCCGTTCCCCCCTGGCAACAGCCGCGCACGGGCCCATCGACTGACGCCGCTCAGAGTCAGTACTCCGAGCAGGATCAACATGAGGGACACGCCAAACTCCATCGCCAGGCCGATCCGCGGCGGAATCACCAGGCGGAAGAGGATGATTGCTCCCCCGACCAAGAAGACCGTGAAGGTGTGACCGAGTCCCCAGAGCACCCCGATGGACGCGGCGCTCTTGATGCTCTGCTCGCGGGACACGATCGTCGTGATGGCAACGACGTGGTCTGCGTCAGTAGCGTGGACCATGCCCAGAAGAAAGCCCACCATGACCACCGGCAGGGAGTTCACGCAACGATCTCCAAATTTGGCTGGGGTTGTCGTACGTTTTCTGATTTCGTGTGACGCTACTCCGGAGATGCGACCGGCGTCAAGTCGCGCTGCCCACTAAACGGTCAGCCGGCGTCGAGCCAGCGCCGGATGCCCGGCACCCGCCTCACAGAGATGTCCAGCAGATACGTCAGCAGCGCCAAGGCCGCGACCCAAGGCCAGAGCGAGCTTCGAACCCGACCGCGGTCGTTGCCGGCTGCGAAGACCTCCTCGGTCTTCGGCGTGAGCTTCCCGCCGGTTTGTTCGGTGAGCGTTTGCAATAGCGACAGGTCCGGTGCGCGGCTGCGATACTCGTCCGCATAGGGGTAATACAGCTTCCGCACTCCTACCCGCCGCGCCGCGGCCGCATCGATTCCACCGCCGACCTCCAGCCGGAAGACGTACGGGGCCACAGCAACACCATCGAGTGCCAGTACGGCGCTGTACGCGCCAGGCGCGTGCTGTCGCAAGCGCAGGGTTTCGTCCCCGCCTCCGGGGCGTGACACCCGCACTAGCGGCACCAGGCGGTTCTGCCACAAACCCTCGCGTGTAGGCGCCTCTAGCTCCACCAGCGCCCGATCGCCGTCACGGGTGAGCTGCATGCGCAGCTCCTCGCCCGTATCGCGCCGCATGACGTCTCGTACCAGCTGGCCCCAGAATTTTCCGTAGCCCTGCCACGTCAGCCAATCCGCCGCCCAACGATTCTTGACGTCAGATGCGAACACCAGCGTGCGCCCCAGGCCGTACTGCCACCGTGACAGGATCGGCGCGCCCGAATCGGACTCCAGAAATACCTCAGCCCCGTCGCGCGGTTTCATACTGGCAAAGCCCCGCAACAGCGGCGCGGTGCTGAAGTCGATGCCGCGCAGCGCTTCGATCCTGCGCTTGACCACGGGCCGGAACGGCTCCTCGACCAGGGTGGTGCGCGAGACCTTCTGCGTATCCTCGACGAAGATCTGCGGCACCATCGCCACATCCTCCGCGAAGTAGGCCCGTCCCCTGCCCCAGCGCGCGATGTTGCTCATCAGCTCGCGCTCGGCCGACGGTCCAATCGCGACCGTCGATACCGTGATGTGTGCGTCCACCAGGCGCTTTACCAGGCGTTCGAAGTCCGCGGGCGCGGTGTCCCCATCGGAGAGCAGAATCACGTGGCGGCGCTTGGGCTGCGCGTTCTGCAGCCAGCGGAAGGCGGTGGCGAGTGCGGGGTAGATATTGGTCTGGCCGCTGGCCTGAATCCGGTCGATCAAGTCCTCGGCTTTGCGCCTGCTGCGCAGTTGCTGCAGCGGCACCGTATCGTGCGGCTGCGAGTCGAACGCGATGACGCCGAAGTAATGCTGCTCCTCCAGCATGTCGAGCGCTGCGCGCGTGGCCGCCTTGGCCAGCTCGATCGGACGGCCCTTCATGCTGTAGGAGCGGTCCAGACACACCACCAGCGCGAGGTCCCTCCGCTTTTCCTGTGCCTTGAACTCGACCGGGAGCACCCGTTCCAGGTCGCTGCCCGAAAAACCCGACTCCCCGTACGTGCTCTCGCCGCCCGCGTACACCAGCCCGCCGCCGGCATCGCGCACGTACGCGGCGAGAGCCCGCATGCGCGGCTCGTCCAGCACCGCACGCGGCACGTCGCTCACGATCACGGCGTCATAGGACGCGAGCCCGCTCGCCGACGTCGGCAGCTCCGTTCCGCGGATGCTGGTCACATCGATGCCATCGCGCCACAGCGCATCGCGTAGATAAGCGCCCGCATCGGTCTGCCCTTCCGCATACAGCACCCGGGCCCGCGGACCGACCCAGACCGACTGCTGCAAGCGGTCGTTCTCGCGCACCGTGTCGCCTTGCGCCGTGACCTCCGCCGCAAGGTCGACCGCTCCACTTTGGCGCAGGCGCGTGCGGAACTCGACGGTGTTTACGCCCGGTACAAGCAGCACCTGCCGGCGCGCCAACTCTCGATCCGATGCGGCCAGACGTACCAGTGCGGGCGCGGCGGCCTCACTCACCACGCGAACCACGATCCGGGTGGGCTCGTCGCGTCGCACCGCTGGCGCGGTCTCGATCGCCTCCACCCAGGCATCTTGTACGGCACGCTCCCGAGCGGGAAACGCGAACACGCGCACGGCCTCAGCCTGTAGCCGTGGCAGCACGCGCCAAAGGTCGCCCCGCGTCTGGTTGCCGTCGCTGAACAAGACCAGACGCTTGATCTGACCCGGGCGGAACGCGAGCAGCGCTGCGTCGAGGGCGAGCTCGATGTTGGTCGAGCCCTGCGTCACCGCACCCGCTTCGGCGTTGCCGTCTCTGATTACGCCGATGCGCTGGACCTGGTCCAGATCGGGAGCGAGTACTGGCCGGTCGCCGAACACCACGTAGGCCGAAGAGGCCGGTGTCCTTTCGCGCTCGGCGGCGCGGATCCACTCGAGCGCCGACCGCACGAACCCTGGTGCCACGCTACGTGAGACGTCGACTACATACACCACGGACACGGCGCGCGAGGCGGCATGCCAGACGGGCCGCATCAACGCCAGCGCGAGCAGCAGCAGGGCAGTCGCCCGCAAGGCGGTGGCGGCCGCCATGTGACGCGGTCCGAGGTTGGTCGCGGAGCGGCGCCCCCACCGCCAGATGATCGGGACGGCGAGCAACAGGACTAGCGGCCAGAGCGCCTCGAACGTCAGCATGAGATGGTGAAGCGTGAAGGGCGAAGAGTGAAGGGTGCTGTCGTTCACCGCGCGCCTCGTCCAGCGCGACGTCGAAGCGACAGCGCTAGCCGGTCACAACCCCCGCCGTCGTCGCCCTCCTCCCACGTCTTTCACCTCATTCACCTCTTCCACGCTTCACCCCTCACACCGTGAGCCGCCGGTTGAATGTCCACCATTCCAGCACGAGCAGCAATGCAGCGGCGAGCAGCAGCACCGTCCACACCTCGACGCGCCAGCGCGGCTCGCTCACGAGCGCGGGTGCTGCAGGCGTCTCCGCAAACCGGCTCGCGTTGATGTTCGTTGCCACCGGGTCCAGAACGCTCACCGCGACTCGTACCCGACCGTCGGGCGCGGTCGCAGTGAAGAACCCGGGCTCCCACGCGTCGATCAACGTCGCGCCCGGCAGCCGACGGGTCGGTACCGTGTGGCCTCGTAGATCGAGCACCTTCGCAGCAGGCACTGGCACCTCGATCAGTCCGACTCTCGCCTGCACGGACCGCGATTCGCCGGCTAACCACTCGAGCGCGTTGCTCAGAAACACCGGAAAGCCGGCCTGTTGGGGCAAGTTGGAGTCTTCGAGAGCGAATGTCGCATCTACGCGGCGCGGACCGTGGAGCGACGCGAGGATCAGCGGGCGGCGCTGTGCATCGGCGCAGATCACTTCGAACCGGCTGTCGTCGCGCACGACGCGTCCATTCGAGACAATCACATCCTGCAGGGACAGCCCTTCGGTGAGAGGATGGCCGCGCACCCACGCGGACACGGAGGTCTCGCCTGTGTCGCTATGGGCCGCCGGCAGCCAGTCGACCCGGGAGGGTCGGAACAGGAGGGACGGCGCAGCGGGTGGCTGTGGCGGTGCGTAGCGGTCGAACACCCAGGCGTCGACGCCTGCTCGGTCAGCATAGCGGCCAGGCGCCACTACAGTGAGCTGGACGCGCCGGAGCAGCCGCAGCGACCGCTCGAGCGTGGAGTTGCCGGAGGTCACCAGTACCACTCGCCGCACACGGTGTCCGGGCGCGAACGAGAATGCGACGTCGTCGGCGGACAGCGCATCGCCCGCCATCGACACGGCAGCACGCAGCGGTCCGGCGTCGAAGGTAGAGACGTCGAACAACTCGCCGGCACTGGCGCCGGCCGCGAGCCGGAGCCGGTGCGTCAATGGCGGATGGCCGGCACCCGTCACGCTCACCTCTACCTCTCGCGGGCCCGGCGAAGCGTTGAACACCTCGACATAGGCCTGTTGGCGGACGGGATCGGCCGGCATAGCGCGCACGTCGAACGCAGTGAGCCCGGCGTTGTCCGCCACCTGGAAAACGGGCAGCGATTCCACGCCACCGGGAACCTCCAGTCGCGCCACGCCGTCGGTGATCAGCACCGCTCGTAGATCCGGGTCCCCGCGCGGGACCACCTGCGGAAAGACCGGTTCGCCGCCCAACGTCACGCGCAGGCGTTCCAACGTGGCAAGCGCGGGATCCACCTCCTCGAAGTGCGGGGAACCGATCTGACGCTGCGTGTCCGCGATGAGGTAGCGAGCGCCGGCCGGACCGGTGCGGATCAGCCCACGCGCACGCTCAACGGCATGGTCCCAGCGCGTGCGCCCGTCCGAGGTGCGTGCCGACAGCGTGACCGAGTTGTCGAGCACCAGGACGAGCCCGTGGAGAGCCGTGCTCGAACTGCCTAACCGCGGGCGCGTGAGCGCAAGCGCCACGCACAGTGCGACGAGCATCGCCAACAGCAGCGACAGCCACCAGCGCAGTCGGTCCGGGGCGCGCCTGCGGCTGCGCAGGACACGGCGCCAGATCAGCGTGGACGACACCGGAATGCGTCGTGGCGACGGCTTGAGCAGATACAGCAGCACCACTGCAGCGACTACGCCGGCAAGGAGCAGGACAGCGAACTCTGTCGGCAACGCCGCGAACCTCACCGCAGCAGCCCCTGTTCGCGCAATACTCTGAGCATCAGCGATTCGATCGGCACCTCGGTGGCGGCTTGCACGTAGCCCCATCCGTACTTGCGGCAGTACGCCTCGATGTCGCGCACATGGCGCGCGAAGGTTTCGCGATAGGCCTCGAGCAGGCTCGGCGTCACCTCCAGCTCATTCGCTGTGCCGTCCTCCGCGTCGATCAGCACCACCTCCTCGGGCAGGGGCGGATCGCGCTCCTCGGCGGCGACCACGTGCACCGCGGCGACCTCGTGCCGGAAACGGCGCAACACGGCGAACGCCGGCTCGATGCCGTCGGGATCGAGGAAGTCAGAGATGACGATGGCGATTCCACGCGTGCGCGGACTGCCGAAGAACTCCCGCAGCGTGGCGTGCAGGCTGGTCTGCCCGCTGGCGCGGATGCTCTCCAGGAAGCGAAACGCCTGCGGCGCCTGGTTCTTGCCGCGCCGTGTCGGTAACGCCTGCACGATCCCGTCGGCGAACGCCACCAAGCTGACCCGGTCGTGACTGAGCAACGCCACGTAGGCCAGCGCAGCAGCCGCCTTGCGCGCATATTCGAGCTTGGTCGGCGTGCCGAAGTCCATCGAGAGGCTGGCATCCAGGAATAGGTAAATCGGCACGTCCGCCTCCTCCTCGAACAGCTTGAGGACGAGACGGTCGAGGCGAAGATAGATGCTCCAGTCGATGCGGCGGATGTCGTCGCCCGCGCTGTACGGCCGAAAGTCGGTGAACACCAACCCGGAGCCGGTACGCCGAGAGCGGTGCATGCCGCGCAGCTGGCCGTACGCCGGACGGCGTGGGGCTAGCGAGAGGACTTGGAGCTTGCGCAGAAAGCTCTCGTCCAGCAGCGCGCTCGAGGCGGCCAAGTAAGGGCTCTTCCGCGAGAAGGGGTTAGGCCCCGGCGCTACTCGGAGGGCGGGGGGATCCGCTGCAGGATATCTTCGACGATGGCATCCCCATCGATGCCTTCCGCCTCCGCGTCGAAGTTGAGCAGCAGACGATGGCGTAGCGCATCGCGTGCCACGGCGCGGATGTCGTCGGAGGCGACATACAGGCGATCGGACACGAGGGCATTCACCTTCCCGCCCAGGATCAGCGCCTGCGTGCCGCGCGGGCTCGACCCGAAGCGCACGAAGCGCTTGGTCAACTCGGTGGCGAGCTCGCTCTCAGGGTGCGTCGCCAACGTGAGGCGAATCGCATACTCTTGCACTGGCCGCGCCACGGGCACCGAGCGCACGGTTTCCCGCATGTCGAGGATCTGCCCCTGGCCCAGCACCCGCTCGACCTGCGGCTCGCGCTGGCGCGTGGTGCGATCCAGGATCTCGCTCAGTCCCTCCGCACTCGGGAACCCAAGCCGCAGCTTGAAGAAGAAGCGATCGAGCTGGGCCTCGGGCAGCAGATAAGTGCCCTCCATCTCCAGCGGATTCATGGTCGCGAGCACGAAGAACGGCTGTTGCAGCGGATGCGTCTGGCCGCCGGCGGAGACGCTGTTCTCCTGCATCGCCTCCAGCAGCGCCGACTGGGTCTTCGGCGTGGCGCGGTTGATCTCGTCCGCAAGCACGAGGTTGGCGAAGATCGGGCCGGGCTGAAACTCCAGGAACTTGCGCCCCACTTCGGTCTCGCGCACGACGGTGGTGCCGATGATGTCGCCGGGCATCAGATCCGGCGTGAACTGGATGCGCGAGAACTTGAGGTGCAGCACGTCAGCCAGTGTCTGCACCAGCTTGGTCTTGCCGATGCCCGGGATCCCTTCCAGCAGCACATGTCCGCGCGCCAGCAGGCAGGTCATGATGCCGACGATGTTTTCCTCGTTGCCGACGATCACGCGCGAGACCTCGTCGCGCACGATGCGGAAGTTGTCGCGGAACGTCTCGACTTGGCTGTCGACGGTCGCCGTGCTCATCGCGAGTCCTCGCGCAGGGTCATGAAGTAGTCCTTTACGATCTGACGATGTCGGAGGGAGATGCCTTCGGCAGCACTCGCCTCGGCTTGTGCGAAGCTCGCTCGCGCAGGCGCTCTCTGCAGCTCGAGCACCGAGGCCTGCTGCTTGCTCTGCGCGTAATACCAGCTCGTTGCGGCTTCGGCGCGCTCGTCCGCCGGCTCGCCGGCGACACCTTCCTGCCTGAGCTGCACGGCGAGCGCTGTGACCTGGTTTCCCAGAACCGGCTCCGCCTCGGAGTCGCCAACAGCGCTCCCCGCCTTGCTGCCCTCCTGCTGTGCCGACGCCTTGCTCTCCCGCGCAACCGCGGCGGACCGGTACATCGTGCCGCCCGGCATCGCGGTCTGACCCGTGTCCGGTGAGGGCGTGCTGTTGTGTGCCGCCTCCTGGCCGAAGCGGCCAGCAGAGAGCTGCGAACGCTGCGCGACCGCAAGCTGCAGCTCTCGCAACGCCTGCTCGGCTTGGCTCAAGCGAGCTTGTGTATCGAGCTGCTCGGCGATCTTGTCCAGCCGATCCACTGCCTGCTTCGCCGCTGCACTCGCAATCTCCCGCTCGGGTCCTCGCGTCCCATCCTTACCGGCATCGTGCAACAGGCGCTCGAGGTCTTTTCCGCTCTCCCGCTGCGCGGCCGAAGCCTCATGGCTGGCCGCGGTGCCTCCTGGCTCGCCGGTCCGTCGCAGCGCTTCACTCGCTTTTCTCGCGTCCCCCTCCGCGAGCGCATCGGCAACCTGCTCCAGCGCCGGGTTGCCGCGCACCTTCTCCGAGAGCTGGTACAGGCCTTCCCGCGTCGAGGCGGCCTGCAGCGTCTGCTGCTCGACCGCCTCTCGCGCGGCGGCCAGTGCTCGCCGCCGTTCCTCGTCTCGGGCATCGGTGCGCTCCAGCGTTCTCAGAGCCGTATCGAGCTTTGCGGCTGCGCCCGGGTCACCGGCCTGCGCCAACAGTTCGCGAATCCGGCGCACTTGCTGCGCCTCTGCCGGGGACAGGGCGCTCGCAGGCTGAGCGATCGCGTGCGAGGATGGAGCGAGGGGTGGGAGCAGCCACACCACGATCAGAACCGAGACCCCGATCGCTCCGCCCACCAGCACATGCCGCTCCAGCCGGACCGGCAGCAGTGCGGCCGAGTTCAACCGTTGGGCCGAGCGGGCGGCGCGGGCGAGCTGCGCGGCGATCCAAGGGGAGCCACGAGAATGGCCCAGGAACCAGTAGGCGGTCTTCAGCTCGTCCTTCAACCGGGCACGCTCGTCGGCTGCCGCGGCTGCCGTGCCCAGGCCGACTCCGGATCGCAAACGACGGCGCGCGAGCAGGAATGCGCCGGCGACCCAGACCAGAATTGCGGCAAGCACGACGGCGGCGCTGGCTGCCGGCAAGCGGCCCCCCAGGACATGCAATGCTCTCCATACGAACACCCCCACCGCAACCATCCCCAGCAGGAGGGCGGATTCGTGCAGCGTGCGGTTGAGGCGGAGGCGGCGCTGGATTTCTCCAAGCGCCCGGAGCATGACTTCCCGATCGGACATGTGCGTACGGATTTTAGCTTAGCCCAAGCTGCGAGGCGACCCGCTGCTGTTGATCGCTCAGCGGAGCGCAATGGTCGGTTATTCTCTGCGGCTCCGAGGCTACGGTAACATGCCGCGCAGTGCGGGAACGACGCCCTGCTAGACCCATGTCCCTGCTCCACCCTTTGCGCACGGTTCTGATCGTCGTTGCTCTGGTCACGTGGCCGGCCTTGGCTGCGGAGCATCCGCATATCCTCTACGTGACGGTCGACGATCTAGGCTGGAAGGACGTCGGCTATCACGGCGGGCCTGTACAGACCGCGACCCTCGACCGCCTGGCAGCCGCTGGTGCGCGCCTCGAGGGGTTCTACGTGCAACCCTTTTCATCGCAGACGCGGGCGGCAGTGATCACCGGCCGGTATCCGATGCGATATGGGTTCCAGACCATGCAGATCCAGTGGTACAGCCAGTTCGGGTTGCCCGCAGACGAGCGCCTTCTTCCCAAGGCGCTCAAGGAGGCGGGTTACCGCACGGTGCTGATCGGCAAGTGGCAGCTGGGCCAAGCTCGCAAGGAGTTGTGGCCGACGCGTCGCGGCTTCGATTCCTTCTACGGCCATCTGTCCGGCGAGGTGGACTACTTCGAGAAGAGGAACCGGGGGGGCCAGCGCGACTGGTGGCAAGACGAGAAGCCGCTGAAGGAGCCGGGATACTTGACCTCGCTGCTCGGGAAGCGTGCGGCCGGCCTTATTGCACGCCACGATCCGAACGTCCCGCTGTTCCTCTGGCTCGCCTTCGCGGCTCCACAGGCACCGCATCAGGCGCCTCCCCAGTTTCTGGACCGCTACCGGGATCTGCATGACACAGACCAGCGCGCCTATCGGGCGATGATCTCGGCAGTGGACGCAGCGACGGCGGAAGTGATCACCGCGCTGGAACGCCGCGGCATGCTCGACCAGACGCTCGTCGTCTTCCACAGCACAACCGGAGGTGCGCTGCCCACCAAATACCCCAACGGCGATGGAGACTCCAAGACGCTCGCGGCCAGCAACGGACCGTTTCGCGACGGCAAGGGCAGCCTGTATGAGGGAGGACTGCGGGCGGTCGCCTTCGCGTTCTGGCCCCGGCGCATTCAGGCTGGCGTGGTGAGCGAGCTGATCCACGCCGTCGATCTGTATCCTACCTTCCTGCGCGTGGCGGGTGCTCGCGCGGAGCAGCCGAAGCCGATCGACGGCGTCGACCAGTGGGACACCATCAGCGAAGGAAAGCCAAGCGCGCGCAAGGAGGTGTTGCTCGACGTGGAGGATTTCCGCGGAGCGATCCGCGTCGGCGATTGGAAGCTGGTGCGCATCGCGACGCTCCCTAGCCGCAGCGAGCTCTACAACCTGCGCGCCGACCCTTCCGAGGAAGACAACCAGGCCGACCGCGAGCCCGACCGCGTCCAGGCCATGCTCCGGCGGCTCACCGACTTTGCCTGGGAAATGACGCCCAGCCGATACCTCGAGGACATCGCGCACGCGCATCGCGTGGACATGCCGATATCCTGGGGGGACAACCCAGTTCGCCCTTGAGCCGCCGGTCCCTGGCGGGATCCGGCCCCGTCACCGCTGGCCTGAAACCTGCTGCGCCTCAGCGGATAGGCCTCCGAGGAGGTGGAGCTGGGACTGAGGTGCGTGTCGCACCCGCACGGGGACCCACGCGGTCTCCACGCCGGGAATCTGGATCGCGACGGGAGTCGTTCTCCTGGGGCCTTCGTCCTCCCCGCCTCGATTGCCATGAGCTGCCTGCCATTCGGATATGCCGGCGAGGCACGCGGTGCTCTGGACACCGCGGCCCTGCCGCCAGCGGGACCCTACTGCAAGCGGCCGAGGGCGGTCGGTCTGCTGCCGGGCGGCCTTCCCGAGTTTGCGTCCTTGACCATTTAACCTGCATCTAACAGTCCGCCGGAACCTCCATGCCGCTGCCCTGGAGCACGCCAGCGAGCAGCTCCGGTTCGTCCGCTGGCGTATCTGGCCGGACATGGAGCTCTGGACCACCGCTGGTGCTGACCGCGTGCGTGGTGCTGCTGCTCGCATGGCCGCGCGGCACAGGCGCAGCGATCTATTCGTGTGCGGATCCTTCAGGGAGGGTAGTGCTGCGGGATGTCCCCTGCAAACAGAGTGAGACCGCGCAAGGCGGAGTGGTGGGGGAATCGGTGTGGGAGCCGAAGCGAAAGCACCCAGTCGAGCGCGCAGCCGAGTCTTCGCGTCCCGTTACGCGCCAGCAGGTAGCGCAGTTCGTCGAGAGCCTAGACCAGGTGTTCGCACAGCGCGACACCGCTGCGGTTCTGGCCTACTTCGCTCCCGATGTCGCGTTCGAGTTGGAATACCGAGTGCCGCAGGGGCTGTACATGGCGAACTTCGACAAGTCGCGCTATGCAGAGATGCTCCACGAGCTGTTCCAACCGGGGACGCCTTACACCCACCAGCGCGAGAACATGCGGATTCTGCTGTCGGCGGACCAAACTCAAGCCGAAGTCATCGGCACGATACATGAGACGGTGCTGCTGGATGGAAGAAGGCTGCAGGGAACCACCCGCTCACGGCTGACGGTCGAGTGGCGCGGCGCGAGGTTGCAGATCATCTTCGTGCGCGGTCCCACTGGTTTCGACGTCGACCGCGGCCCCGGTAGCCCGCCTTAGCCTGTCTTTGCGGCCCCAGGCCGTGAGCCCCAGCCTCAACCGCGCAGGAAATCGAAGTCGCAGCCCAGATCCGCCTGGGTGATGTGGTCGGCATACAGCCGCGCATAGCCGCGCGCGGGGCGCTGCGCCGGCCGCAGAGCCTGGCGCCTGCGCGCCAAGTCCTCCTCGTCGACTAGAAGCTCGAGACTTCTGCGCTGGACCGACAGCCGCATCCGGTCGTCCGAGCGCACGAGCGCTAGGGTTCCGCCGGATGCGGCATCCGGCGTCACGTGCAAGACGACGGTGCCGTACGCCGTGCCGCTCATGCGGGCATCCGAGATGCGCACCATGTCTTTCACACCCGCCCGCGCGAGCTTCTTCGGGATCGGCAGATAACCGGACTCGGGCATCGCCGCTTCGCTGCGCGGCCCTGCATTCTTGAGCACGAGAAAATCCTCTCGGGTCACGTCGAGCGCCGGATCGTCGATGCGCCGCGCGAGGTCTTCGAGGGAGTCGAACACGACCGCGCGTCCCTCGCGCTCGAACAAGCTCGCGTCCGCCGCCGAGCGCTTCAGGATCGCCCCGCGCGGCGCGACGTTGCCGAACAGCGCGACCAGACCGCCGGCTTCCAATATCGGATCGTCGCGCGAGCGGATGACGCTGCGATCCACGAACGGCGGCGGCGACTGCAGCCGCTCCCCCAGCCGCTCGCCGGTCACAGTCATGCAATCGAGATGAAGCAGGTCGCGGAGTTCCCACAGCACCGCGCGCAGCCCGCCGGCCGCATGCAGGTCCTGGAGATAGTTCTGCCCGGTGGGCTTGAGGTCCACCAGCACTGGGGTCTCATCCGACAGGGTGTTCAATCGCTCGAGCGAGACCGCGATGCCACGCCGTCCCGCGATGGCCGTCAAGTGGATGATGGCGTTGGTCGATCCGCCGATCGCGAGCAGCACCCGCAGCGCGTTGTCCACCGACTCGGGCGTGAGGATTTCGCTCGGCCGCCGCTCGCCGGATTTCGCCATCGCCGCTGCGCGTGCGCCGCTCGCCTCCGCGATCCGCAGCCGGTCCGCGTGCACCGCCGGGATGGCCGCGCTATCGGGCAGCGCCATTCCGAGGGTCTCGGCGAGGCAGGCCATGGTGCTCGCAGTACCCATCACTGCGCAGGTGCCTGCGGTGGTGGCGAGTTTACCCTCGATCTCGTGGATTCCTTCGGCAGCGATGCCCCCTGCGCGGTAGTCGGCCCAGAATCGCCGGCAGTCGGTGCACGCGCCCAGCCGCTCACCGCGGTAAGGCATCGCCAGCATCGGCCCCGTGACGAGCTGCACCGCGGGCAGATCCGCCGAGGCCGCTCCCATCAGCTGCGCCGGCACTGTCTTGTCGCAACCGCCCACGAGCACCACCGCATCCATGGGCTGCGCGCGGATCATCTCCTCCACGTCCATCGACATCAGGTTGCGAAACATCAGGCTCGTCGGGCTCAAAAAGATCTCGCCCAGCGAGATGGTGGGAAACTCGAGCGGCAGGGCGCCTGCCGCCAGCACGCCGCGTTTCACTGCGTCCACCAACTCCGGCATGGTGCGGTGACAATTGTTGAATCCGCTGCCCGATTGCGCGATACCCACGATAGGCCGCTCCAGCATGTCCCGCGAATAGCCCATCGAGCGGGCGAACGACCGCCGTAAATACAGCGCGAAGTCGCGGTCTCCGTAGCTGGTGAGGTTACGGCGCAGGCCGTGCGGCGCATCATCTGCCATAGGACGCAGATTCTAGCGAAAACGCTCTAACGGCAACGGGACGCGTAGGATGAGGGCGGGGCGCTCCACGCCGTCGAGGCGGTGCGCGGCTATCTGATCCAGTTGATCTCGCGGGCCGTCTTGGCGCCAATCAAGACCTGAGGCAGGCCCGAAGGGATCTCCGCCTCGGTCTCGCCGATCGCAATGCGCCCAGCCATGATCTCTGCGTACTCCTGCGGATAAAGCGGCTGCCGATCGGGCTCGGCATAGCCGTCGGGGAACGACGGTTGATTGGAACGCGGGTCGTATTTGTCGGTTGCGCCCACGGTGTGCAACAGCTCGTGCGCGATCACGACGTTGTTCTGTGCGGTCTGCGCTTCCGACGCGAAAGCGTTCACCACACCGATCAGCCCCTTTTGCAGGCCCAGCGAGTGCGCCACACGCGCAACCCGTTGCGGGTCGTGGTAGAGCACGAACATCCGCACATGCGGCTTGGGATCGAGCGTCGCATGCATCCATGCCCAGAACCGCATCTGCAGGCTCCACAGCATGACCTGCGGCACGCTGCCGCCAAATGGCGGGGGCGGCGGCATCCTCGGGATCTGTGGGCCGAGATACATTTGGACAGGCGACGCGAGGGCCAATCCGTAGCGTCTCGCTTCCTGGCGCATGAACTCGGCGATGGGTTGAAACGTCTCCACGCGAAGCGACCGGATGTAGCGCTGCGTTCCGGGACTGCCGTCCGCATCGATGGGGAACACCGCGACGCGCAATGGATACTGCCAGGAAGTCGTGCGCTGCCGCGTGGACCACGTAGCCCAGGCCACTCCCGCGAGGACGACCAGCAGGACGAAGATGCGGAGAAGCTTGAACACCGGTGACGGGAACCGCGCTGAATGGTGAATGGCGGCGGCGCTAACCGGGCCGGCACGCTTCCCCTTCCGCAACGGCACCCACACGTCGGAGAGCCTGGCCTTCCCTATTCACGATTCACCATTCAGTGTTCACCGCGATCCTATTCACCATTCACGGTTCACGGGATCCGCTCCACGATCGTCGCCGTCGCCTGACCGTGGCCGATGCACATCACTTGCAGGCCGAACTGCCCGCCGGCCGCCTCGAGCCCCGCGAGCATCTTCGCCATGAGGCCAGCGCCGGTGGCCCCCAGCGGATGCCCGTGAGCGATCGCGCCGCCCCACGGGTTCACCTTGGACAAGTCTGCTTTGGTCTCGTGCGCCCAGGCGAGCACCACGCAAGCGAAGGCCTCGTTGATCTCGATCCAGTCGAGATCGGTGATGGACAAGCCGGCCCGCTTGAGCGCCATGTGCGTCGCGGGAATTACGCCGGTGAGCTGCATCGTGGGATCGGACCCAACGACCACGCGAGCACGGAAACGCGCCTTTGGGCGCACGCCATCGGCCTTCGCGCAGTCTGCGTTCGCCACGAGCACCGCAGAGGCGCCATCCGAGATCTGGCTCGAGTTCGCTGCCGTGATCACCCCTTCGCCCTCGGGACGGAACGCAGGCTTGAGGCCCGCCATCTTCTGCTCGTCGATCACGCCGCGCACGCCCTCGTCGCGCGTGAGCCGGATCTTCTGCGCCTCGGGGCTCACACCCTCTACCGGCAGGATCTCTCGGTTCTTTCCTGCCTGCTGAGCCGCGAACGCGCGGCGATGGCTCTCTTTCGCGAACTCGTCCAGAGCGCTGCGTGAAAGCCCCCATTTCTCCGCGACGCGCTCCGCGCTCTCACCCTGATGGATCAGCTCATGACGTTTGAACAACTCGGGATTGAGGACCTCAAACCCGCGCACACCCTCCCGGCCCAGGCTGATGTCCAGGAACATCGGTACGCGCGTCATGTTCTCCACACCGGAGGCGATCACGTAGTTCGCGTCCCCGGCTGCGACCGCTTGGGCTGCAAAGTGCAACGCCTGCTGGCTCGATCCGCACATGCGGTTGAGCGCCACACCTGGAACCTGCACCGGAAGACTCGACAGCAGCACGCCCAGTCGCGCTGGGTTGGCCCCCTGTTCACCCGCCAACGTGACCGTCCCGTCGATCACGTCCTCGATCTTCTCCGGAGCGATCCCGGCACGCTGCACGACACCGTCGAGCACGTGCGCGAGCAGGCTGTCCGGCCGCTGCTCGCGCAGGGCACCGCCACGCCTGCCAAATGGCGTGCGCACCGCTTCGAGAATCACCGCTTCTGCCATGTCCGCCTCCCGACGCTGGAAAACTCTGAACGCACAGGTACAGATTGTTCGCGAGCACCGAACGCGCCCGCTACCGACTCGACAACTCGCGCGCGATGATGTTGCGCTGGATCTCGCTCGTCCCTTCGTAGATCTGCAGCACCTTGGCGTCGCGGAACAGCTTCTCCACTGGATAGTCGGTACTGTAGCCCATGCCGCCGAAGATCTGCACCGCCTCGCTCGCCGCCCGCATGGCGTTGTCGGCGGCGAACGTCTTGGCGAAGGCCGCTTGCAGCGTGTTGGGCCCACCGGAATCGAGCAGCCATGCGGCCTGATGCGTCAGCAGCCGCGCGGCCTCCAGCCGCATCGCCATCTCCGCCAGCTTGTGCGCGACTGCCTGATGCTCGATGATGGGCCGGCCCATCGTGTGGCGCGTCCTGGCGTACTCCAGGCCCTCGTCCAGGCAGCGCTGCATCAAGCCCACGCCGAGCGAGGCGATCATCGGCCGCGAGCGATCGAACACCTTCATCGCGATCAGGAAGCCCTGCCCCTCGCCGTCGATGAGCCGCGACGCGGGAACCTCGACTTCATTCAAAAAGACTTCGGCGGCCGGGGCTGCGCGCTGACCCAGCTTCCCTAAGGGCCGCCCGACAGAGAGTCCGGCCGTGTCCCGATCCACGAGGAACGCGCTGATCCCGCGGTGGCCTGCCTCCGGTTCCGTCTTGGCGAAGATCACGAACATGCTCGCCAGCGGCGCGTTGGAGATCCAAACTTTGCTGCCGTTGAGCACGTAGCGTTCACCCTTCTTCACCGCGCGCGTCTTGATACCGGCGACGTCGGATCCGGCCGCCGGCTCCGTCACTGCATAGGCCCCGAACTCTCCTGCCAGCAGCCGCCCGAACGCGGTGCGTCGCTGCTCCTGCGAGCCCGCAACGTGGAATACGTCGCCGAAGATCGCATTCAGCCCCAGCGCCCCGGTGATGCCGGTACAAGCCCAGGCTAACTCTTCGGTGACCACGGCCTGATCGAGCGCGCCCCAGCCGTTGCCGCCAAACTCGGTCGGAATCGTCATGTTGACCAATCCGAACTCGCGCGCCTTGTGAAACACCTCCATGGGAAAGTGCGCCTCGCTGTCGCACCGCGCCGCCACCGGCTGGATCTCGCCGCGTGCAAACTCGCGCGCAGTGCGCCGGATCAGCTTCTGCTCGTCGTTCAGCTCGAAATTCATGCAAGCCTCAGATGGAAATCGCGAAGGACACCGGCAAGCTGCGGATCGAGCCGATCGTGGCGCAGGGGAGAGGCTCGTCGCTGCCACCCGTCGAATGAGCGCTGGCCGCTGAGTCCCGTGAGCTGAGTTGGGCTCCTTGCCGCGCTGCGCCTAAGCGGGATCAACTCGACGTTTCCGCCCACTGCCACTGCCGGTACTGCTCGCGCAGCTTGGTCTTCAGGAACTTGCCGGTGGACGTGCGCGGGATCGCATCGACGAACACGAAGGCATCCGGCACCATCCACTTCACGAACTGCCTCGACAGGTGCGCTCGGATGTCCGCCTCCGTCGCCTGCGTGCCGGGCTTGAGCACGATCACTGCGAGGGGTCGCTCCGACCATTTGGGATGCGGCACCGCCACCACCGCAGCTTCCTGCACGCAGGGATGCCCCATGATCGCGTTCTCCAGATCGACCGAGCTGATCCATTCGCCGCCGGATTTGATCAAGTCCTTCGTGCGATCGGTGATCCGGATGAAGCCGAGCGGATCGATAGAGGCGACATCGCCGGTGCGCAGCCATCCGTCGGGGGCGAAGTTCTCGGGCGTGGCCTGACTGTGATAGCTGCCTGTGATCCAGGGACCGTGGACTTGAACCTCCCCCACCGTCTTGCCGTCCCAGGGCGTTTCGCCCTCGTCGCTCACGGCGCGCACCTCCACCAGCGGCAACGGATACCCCTGCATCGCCATCACCGCGAACTTCTCGTCCTCCGACAGGCCCTGCTGTTGCGCCGTGATCCGGGACAGGCTCGCAAGCGGCGACGTTTCGGTCATGCCCCAACCCTGCAGGACCTCGATACCCAGCTTGGCATAGCTGCGGATCATCGCCTCGGGTACGGCCGAGCCGCCGACGGTCAGCCGGAGCCGCGGATGCAGCCTGAGTTTCCCGCGGTTCTGCTCCAGGATCTGCACCAAGGGCAACCAGATGGTAGGGACGCCACACGAGATCGTCACCTGTTCGCCCTCGAGCAGCGGGAGCAGGTCCTGCGGATGCAGGTGCGGCCCCGGGAAGACCATTTTCGTACCCAACATCGCGGCCGTGTACGGAATGCCCCACGCGTTGGCGTGGAACATCGGCACAACCGGCAGGACGACGTCCGTGCCGGACATGCCCAGCGCGTCGGGCATCGCCTGCGCCAGCGAATGCAACACCTGCGACCGGTGCGAGTAGACCACGCCCTTGGGCCTCCCCGTCGTCCCGGAGGTGTAGCACATCGCGCACGGCTCGTTCTCGTCCATCCGCGGGTAAGCGAAGTTCCCGCTCGCCGTGTTGAGGAACTCCTCGTAATCGTCGAACCCAGCGGACACCGGCTTGCCGGTGAGAGGCACCACGATCACACGCTCCAGGTTCACCCGCGTGCGAATCTGCTCGAACAGCGGCAGCAGCACATCGTCGACGATGAGGAAGCGGTCTTCGGCGTGAGTGGCGATCCAAGCGATTTCCTCGGGCGCGAGGCGCAGGTTCAACGTGTGCAACACACCGCCCGCCACGATAATGCCGAAGTAGCTCTCGTAGTGCGCGTAATGGTTCCACATCAGCGTGGCCACGCGATCGCCTCGCTTCAGCCCGGCTCGGGTCAGCGCCTCGGCCAATCGCCGGGCGCGCCGGTAGAAGTCCAGATACGTATAGCGATGCAAAGATTTGTCCGGCAGGCGCGACACAATCTGCTGGCCGCCGAACAGCCTGCCTGCGCGCTCGAGAAAGTGCGACAGGTTGAGCGGCACCTGCATCATCGTGGCTCGCATCGTTCTTCCCTCAGCCGGCTAATCCGTTGAAACCCTCGGCGTGCGTGCGGTTCACGTGACCAATACGACTTTGCCGCTCACCCGTTTGTACACCACCTCGTTGAGCGCTTCGGCAGCCCGCTCTAGCGGGTAAGTGGCATGGATGTGGGGCTTGACCCGGCCCGCTGTGTACAACCGCAGCAGTTCCTCGTTGTTGCGCCGGTTGCGCTCCGGCTCGTTGCGCGTGAACGCGCCCCAGAACACACCGACGATGGAACAGCCCTTGAGCAGCGGCAGATTGAGGGCGACCTTCGGGATCTCCCCGGCGGCGAAGCCCACCACCAGAAAGCGCCCGTTCCACGCCATCTCCCGCAGCGCAGGCTCGGAGTAAGGGCCTCCGACCGGGTCGTACACCACATCCACACCGCGCCCGCCGGTAATCGCTCTGACCCGTGCCCGCAGATCGTCCGAAGCGTAATTGACCAGCTCGTCCGCTCCATTCTCTTTGCACACGCGTAGCTTCTCGTCGCTCGACGCAGCGGCAATCACCTTGGCTCCCATCGCCTTGCCGAGTTGGATCGCGGCGAGCCCCACACCGCCCGAGGCGCCCAGCACAAGCAGCGTCTCAGCCGGACGTAACTGCGCCCGGTCATGGAGCGCGTGATATGACGTACCGTATGTGAGCATGAAGGCGGAAGCCGGTACGAAGTCCATGCCATCGGGCATGGGGATGATCCTGTCCGCGTCGAGCGCGATCTCCTCGGCGAACCCGCCGAAGGTACTGGCGCCGATCACCCGTGCGCCGACGCGAATCCCGCTGACACCCTCGCCCACCTGCTTGACCACCCCGGCGACCTCGCCACCCGGTGAGAACGGCGGCTCTGGCTTGAACTGGTATTTGCCCTGAATGATGAGCGTGTCGGGGAAGTTCACGCCTGCTGCCTTGACGCTGACGACCACCTGACCCTTGCCCGGCCTGGGCGACGGCACGTCCTCGACCACTAGGCTCTCTGGCGGACCCAGCTCTTTGCATAGCACTGCTTTCAAGCTCTACCTCCTCAGCGGGGGCCGCGCGGTCGCAGGAACAAGACGGGGGATCGAGCGGGAACGATCACGATTGCGGTGAAGTCCCGCACGTCTGCGCTCTGCGCGCCGCCGCGATCAACTCGTCTTCGCAAGAATCCTCTCGACTTGACGCCAGCCGGCCTCGGCCATGGGACGGGCGCGCTTGCCGGACTCCAGAGCATTGGGATTGGCGGCAGTGCCGTCTACCACCCGGCCCATGATCCCCTGAAGGATCCCCGCCAGACGGAACATGTTGTACGCCATGTAATAGTCCCAATGCTGGATGCCGGTGCGGCCGGTCCGGCGGCAGTATGCGGCGACATATTCCTCTTCGCTGGGGATGCCGAGCGCCGGCAGATCCAGTCCGGCCATGCCCCGGAACTCGCCCGGCGCCAGCCGCCAAGACATGCAGTGATAGGAG
>Ga0335084_10000677_pt1 | contig 29694 bp, 29 predicted proteins | sample Lox_Sample_44_FD_206721 | JGI IMG/M metagenome (GOLD analysis project Ga0335084, IMG submission 206721) | Soil microbial communities from Loxahatchee National Wildlife Refuge, Florida, United States - Lox_Sample_4.4 | ecosystem: Environmental > Terrestrial > Soil > Wetlands | place: USA... | reverse complement strand
AGCGCGGGCGAGATCATGAAACGCGTGGACGGAAAGACCGCAGTAACAGATATCGTGCGCAGCCTAGAGCAAGCTTTCCCCGGCGTGGACCTGCGCCAGGACGTCATAGATTTTCTGGAGGTGGCTTATGCAAAAGGTTGGATCCGAACCAAATAGCGTGAAGCCCCCGCATATGCTCAATGCGGAGATCACCTTTCGCTGCCCGCTCCATTGCGTGTACTGCTATAACCCGGTCGACTACGCTCGCTCCGGTCCGGAGCTCACGACCGACGAATGGCTGCGCGTACTGCGCCAGGCACGTGAGGTGGGTGCGGTCCAGCTCGGCATTTCGGGCGGCGAACCGCTGATGCGCGACGACCTTGAAATCATGATTGCCGAGGCGCGACGCATGGGCTACTTCACTACCCTGCTCACTTCGGGCGTCGGTCTCACCGAGAAGCGCATTGCGGCGTTCAAGGATGGGGGGCTCGACGCCATTCAACTGTCGTTTCAGGACTCGACCCGCGAGCTCAACGATTTCCTCAGCAGCACCCGTACCTTCGAACTCAAGTCGAAGGTGGCCAAGCTCATCAAGCAGTACGAGTACCCGATGGTGCTCAACGTCGTGCTGCACCGGCTCAACATCGACCATATCCAGGCCATCCTGGATATGGCGGAAGCGATGGGAGTCGAGCAGCTCGAGCTCGCCAACACGCAGTACTATGCCTGGGCCATGCTCAATCGCGATCTGCTGCTGCCTACCCGCGAGCAGTTGCGGCGTGCGGAGGAGGTCACCAATCAATTCCGGGCCCGCGTCGGCAACAAGGTCAAAGCATACTTTGTGGTCCCCGATTATTACGAGGCGCGACCGAAGGCCTGCATGTACGGATGGGGGTCTGTGTTCCTGAACGTCGCTGCCGACGGCCTCGTACTACCCTGTCACGAGGCGCGCATGCTGCCAGGGCTCACTTTCCCCAACGTGCGCGAACACGATATGCGCTGGATCTGGTACGAGTCGCCAGGCTTCAATGCCTACCGCGGAGATGCGTGGATGAAGGAACCCTGCCGCAGCTGCCCGGACAAGGGCAAGGACTTCGGCGGCTGTCGCTGCCAGGCTTACATGCTCACCGGTGACGCGACCAACACCGACCCGGTATGTGATCTGTCGCCCAACCATCATCTGATAACCGACGTCGTGGAAAAAGCCCAGAGCCCTGAGCAGCCGGTCAAGGTGCATCCGATCGTCTTCCGCGACGACAAGAACTCTCGCAAGCTGAGTGAACCCAACCGGCCCGAGACTGCTCCGGCCGGCTAGTGTCCTGCGCTAGGGAAGCTACAATCAGCGCGGGATGAACGATACACGTGCAGTCGCACTCGAACCCGCCGTCCGTGCGCAAGGCCTGACCAAGCGTTATGGCGACGTATTGGCCGTGGACCGGCTCGAGCTGGAGCTGCCCGCAGGCCAGTTCTTCGGGCTGCTCGGACCCAACGGTTCGGGCAAGACCACCACCATACACATGCTCTCGACTCTGGTTCATCCCTCCGCGGGGACCGCGCTGGTGGCTGGCCACGACGTCGTGCGCGATCCCGTGGCCGTGCGCGGATCGATCGGGTTGGTATTCCAGGAGTCCGCGCTCGATCGCACCTTGTCGGTAAGCGAGAACCTGCGCTTCGCAGGGTTGCTGTATGACCTCGCGCCCTCCACCATCGAAGAGCGCAGCCGCGAGCTACTCGAGCTGTTTGGCCTCAACGACAAGCGTAATCGCGCGGTGGGCGCACTGTCCGGTGGCATGCGCCGCGCGCTGGACATCGTGCGCGGCGTGATTCATCGACCGCGCATCCTGTTCCTGGACGAGCCTACCATCGGTTTGGATCTGCCCAATCGGCGCGCAATTTGGCGCTTCATCGAACGCCTACGTGCCAGCACCGGCATGACGGTGCTGCTCACCACGCACTATCTGGAAGAGGCCGATGGCTGCGACCAGGTAGCCTTCATCAAGTCCGGCCGGATCGTCCAGCGCGGCGCGCCCAAGGAGCTGGTGCGAGCGCTGGGCCAGCATATCGTCGAGATCGAAGCTGCCGACCTGGGCACGCTCACCAGCACCCTCGAGGCGCGCCTGGGGCCGGCACTCACCGACGGCGACGTCGCCATGTTCCGCTACGCCGACGAGGACGCCAGCGCTCTGGCCGTGCTGCAGGCTGAGCTGGCCGGCCGGGTCTCGGCACTCCGGATCCGACGCCCGAATCTCAACGACGTCTTCCTATGGGTCAATTCACCGCGCTGATCCCAGCGCTGCACGGCAGGCGCACAGGATCGACGGAACCGAGATGATTCTGCGGCCGATCTACGCTGTGATCGAGCGCGAGGTGCTCAAGGTGTTCCGTCAGCGCACGCGGCTCGTCTCCGCGATGGTGCGCCCGCTCATTTGGTTGTTCGTCATCGGTGCGGGCTTCGGTGCTGTGCTCGGACACACGGGATCGGGAGACTATCAGCAGTTCCTCGCCCCGGGAGTCCTGGGCATGACGATCCTGTTCGGCGCCATGCTGGCTGCGCTGACCATGGTGTACGACAAAGAGTCCGGCGTCATGCGCATGCTCATCATCGCGCCGTTCGCGCACCACTGGATCGTCGTGGCCAAGACCATCGCGGCAGCGCTGGCCGGGTTGATTCAGGCGGCGTTGCTGCTCGTGCTGTTGGCCGCGCTGGGCTTCCTGAGCTCGAGGATGCACTACCCGCTCCTGCTGCTCGCGATCCTGATCACCTCGCTCACCTGCGCCGCACTGGGCATACTGGTGGCAGCGTTCGCGCGAACCTTGGACAACTTCGCGGCCATCATGAACTTCGTGATCTTCCCGGTCTTCTTTCTGAGCGGTGCGTTGTATCCGGTCGCAAACTTGCCGCTGGCCCTGAAGACGACAGCCATGCTCAATCCCTTCACCTACTGCGTGGATCTGCTCAAGCACGCGATGCTGGCGCCGCTGGTTTCGGGTCCCGCGTCCGAATTGCACCTCGGACTGGACTTGCTCGCCAGCGCAGGCTTCACGCTGCTGGCGGTGATCGTCGCGAGCTGGCGCTTCTCGCGCGAACAGGTCTATGCGCCGTTGATTCGGGTTCTCGCGGGCAAGCGCGAATGAGCTTCCCTCGAATCTATCTAGCGGGCTCAGTGGTGATGGCCGCCGACGCCGTGCACGTGGCCGTGGGCCAGCTCTTCGCGGCTGGCAACGCGCACATCCGTGACGACGCAGGAGAACACCAAAGTCTTGCCGGCCAGAGGATGGTTGCCGTCCACCATCACCCCTTCGTCGGTGAGGCCGGTTACCGTGTAGACGCGGCTCTCGCTTGAGTCATGCGCGTCGCTGCCATCGAACCGCATGCCTACCTTGACGCCGGGGGGAAACAGCTCACGCGGCTCAATGCGGACCAGAGCGGGCTCGTATCTACCGAAGGCATCGTCGGGTTCAAGCTCAACGCGGCACGCGTAGCCGGTCCGCTTACCCTCCAGGGCTCGTTCCACGCGCGGGAAGATCCCATGATGGCCCCCGTGCAAATAGCTTACCGGCTCCTGCGTCTCTTCGATCACCTCTCCGCCGACCTCCAGCAACTCATAGGTCAGCGACACGACCATGTCCTTGGCGATCTGCACTAGGCGATCCCTTTTACCAGTCTGAGCACCTCCTGCGCATGGCCGCGCGGGTTGACGCCGTATTGTGCGTGACGCAGCACGCCCTTGCGGTCGATGATGAAAGTCGAGCGCAGCACCCCCGTCTTCTTTTTGCCTTCGACCTCCTTCTCGTGCAGCACGCCGTACTTCCTGCACACGTCGCCCTCGGTGTCGGCCAGCAGCTGCACCGTGAGCCCGTGCTTGTCGCGGAACGAACCGTGGCTCATACAGTCATCCATGCTCACCCCCAGGACCACGGTCTGCAACGAGGAGAACGCGTCTTCGAGCTCGCTGAAGTCAATCGCTTCCAGCGTGCAGCCGGGGGTGTCGTCCTTGGGATAGAAATAGAGCACGACGTTCTTGCGGCCAGTGAAGCTGGAGAGGCTGACCATCTCCATGTCTGGGTCCGGCAAGTCAAACGCCGGTGCGGCCTCACCCTCCTTCAACATAACCCCCATGCTCCAGGCACAAGTCTGCGGCGATTCTAACCGATTTTGATTTGCGGTGAAGCTCGACCGCGAACGCGCGCTGCGCCATGTCGAAGCGCGCCCACAGGCGGCGATATAATCGGTTGGATGTCAGCTTTCCATGATGGTGCATTGCTCGGCGGCTTCACGCCGCGCCGCTTTCTCGCGCAGCACTGGCAGAAAAAGCCGCTGTTGGTCCGCGCAGCGCTGCCCGGCTTCAGCAGCGTGCTGACGCCGGCGCGGCTGCTGAAGCTGGCGTGTCGCGAGGATGCGCGCTCTCGCCTCGTGATCCGAAGCGCTCGCCGCTGGGATGCTTACGAGGGCCCTTTTCAGCGCAGCTTCTTGCGCGCTCTGCCCGCACGCGGGTGGTCGATGCTGGTGCACGAGGTGGATCATTTTCTGCCCGCGGCCCGCGCTCTGCTGGAGCGCTTCAGTTTCATTCCCTACGCGCGGCTCGACGATCTGATGGTCAGCTACGCGCCTCCGGGCGGTGGAGTCGGCCCGCACTGTGACTCGTACGACGTATTCCTCGTGCAGGGTCGCGGACGCCGCCGCTGGCGCGTAAGCCATCAGCGCGACACTGCGCTGGTCGCGGGAGCGCCGCTCAAGCTGTTGCGCGACTTCCGTCCACAGCAGGAATGGGTGCTGGAGCCGGGCGACATGCTGTACCTGCCTCCGGGCTGGGCGCACGAGGGTGTTGCGCTCGATCCATGCATGACGTATTCGATCGGATTCCGCGCCCCCGCGTGGCAGGAGCTGGCGATTCACTTCCTGCGTTTTCTCGAGGATCGCATCGAGCTCGAGGGGCTGTATCGAGATCCGGGCCTCAGGCCTCAGGAAAGCCCAGCGCGCATTGCTCGCTCCATGGTTCGACAAGTCGCCCAACACCTGGACGAGATCCGTTGGAACACGCCCGACGTCGCGCGCTTTCTCGGCCAGCACCTCACCGAGCCCGCGGCGCACGTGTTCTTCACGCCGCCGCGCCAGCGCTTACCGCTGGCGGCATTCGCCGAGCGCGCCCGCCGCAGCGGAGTCAGTCTGGAGCTGCGCACCCAGATGCTGTATTTCGGGGATCTGTTCTTCATCAACGGCGAGACGGTCAACGCAAAGGGGCGGGCGCGCGCCTCGCTCACCTGTCTGGCCGATACACGTGGGCTGGCTGCCGTGGATACCACGCAGCGCGGTCTGGTCGCGCTTCTGCATCAATGGTATGGTGCGGGCTACCTGGGCCCGCGTGCGCAAACACGCGCACCGAGAAGGAGGCAGCCGTGAGCGAGGACCCCGCGCCCGAGCACCGCAAGCTCGAAGGCAATCTCGAATACGAGCAAGCGCTCGACACCCTGTTCGCACGTCCGGGGCGAAAGCTGCGGATCTTCGACCGACTCTTCGGCGCCGCATACAACGGCGCCGGCCGCTACGATCTGCTGCGGCGATTTCTGCTGGCCAGCCGCACGCGCACGATCCAGATCGTGCTGCATGATACTTCCAACCTGCAGCGCGACTGCCCTCGCCTCATGAATCTATTGCGGGAGTTCGGCCATGCCGTCACCATCCACGAGACCGAGCCGCAGGCGAAGGGTGTGTACGACCCATTCGCTGTGATGGACGAACGCGACTACGTGCATCGATTTCACTACGACGACACGCGCGGCTTGCTGGGGCTGGACGATCCTCACGAGGCACGCGCCTTCGTCCAGCGCTTCGAGGAGCTGTGGGAAGCGTCAACGCCGTCCGTCTCGGGCACTACCCTGGGGCTGTGACCTACACGCGTGGCCCGTGACGCAAAGGTCTTATGCCACGCGGATGGGACGCTAGCGGCTACTGGATTTGTTGGGCAAATCTGCTAGTATTCGGCCTTCTTCGGGGGCGCCGCCCTCTGGAGGAAAGGCTTCAAACAATTCGATCGTTCCCCAACAGTCTGAACACCGTTTAAGGAAACTAGATGAGACACGCCCTCGTCGTTGCCGCCATCCTGGCACTCGGCTTAACCGCTTGCAGCAAGAAGGAAGAAGCCCCGCCGGCTCCCGCGCCAGCGGCCGCGCCTGCTCCCGCTCCCGAAGCGGCTTCCGGGACCGCCGCCTCACCGGCTCCCGCGCCGGCCGAACAGAAGCCCGAAGAGAAGAAGTAACGCGCAGTCGTTCTCGGCTCGAATGCACAGCGCCGGCCCATACGGGCCGGTTTTTTTGCGCTCGCGAAGCACTGCCAAGAAGAAACATCGGGCTCGGGATGTCGCATCCCAGGCTCTTGTCGTCGGTCGAGAAGTTGTGGCGCGCGTCTCGCATCACCGGCAGCGCGCTTGTCGCTTAACAACGTCACACAAGCTGGCGCCAGCTGAGGCCAGCCTGTTGCTCCGCGATAGCGACCCAGTGCTCCGCGCATCCGAGCACCGCAGCCAGCGCGCCGCGTGCGAGCTCAGGTCGGTTGTTGGTCTGGCTCAGGTGGGCCGCCACCACGTGCTGGAGCCGGTTGCGCTCCAGCGCTCCCAGCAGCGCTGCGGCCGACGCGTTGTCCAGATGCCCTAAGCGGCTCGAGATGCGTGCCTTGAGCCGCTCGGGGTAGTCGCCGGTGCGCAGCAGTTCCGGATCGTGATTGCACTCCAACACTAACGCATGGCAGCCGTTCAGGCAGTGGCGCATGTGCGCAGTCACGTGACCGGCGTCGGTCAGGACACCAAGGCGGTGCTTGCCGTCGGTGAACACGAATTGTGCCGGTTCGCGCGCGTCGTGAGGAACGGGAAAGGGATCGATGCGGATGTCGCCGATGGAAAACGCAGCGTAGCCGCGGATCTGGCAGACGTTCACATCGGGATCAAACAGGCCTTCCAGGCCGCGCAGGGTACCGCATGTCAGCCACACCGGCAGGTGGTGCTTCCGAGCGAAGCGTGCGACGCCTCCGACGTGGTCGTCGTGCTCGTGGGTTACGACGATGGCCGACAGGTCGTGCGGGGCGAGGCCGATACGGGCCAGTCGACGCGTAGCGTCCGACAGGCTAAACCCGCAGTCGACCAGGATGCGAGTGGTGCTGGCCTCGACTACCAGCGCGTTACCGTCACTGCCACTGCCTAATGACGCGAACCTCATGGCCGGCTAAGCGGTATCCAGCCAGCCGAACCGCGGGAACACTGCGCTCGCGCTATCTGAGATCCTCCTGCAGCACTGTGAGGATGCGGGTGGCAGAGTCCGACTTCTCCGGGGCGCCGTCCGCGCTCAGCACTTTGACCTCCGAGCCCCCTTTCGCGTCTGCAACCACGATGCGATAGTCCGCGGGCTTGCCCTTGGACCCGTCGCTTTCCCAGAACGCCAACTTCGACAACAACCCCGGCTTCTTGGTATCGGCGTCGGGGTTCAAATAGCGCACGTAATACAGGCCGCGGGCGCGGTCGCGATCTTGTACTGTGAACCCGAGCCGGTCCAGCGACAGCCCCACTCGGCGCCAGGCGCGCTCGAAGTCGTCCTTCATCATCAACACCGGCGTCCCGCCCGCTTCCTTGCTCACCACCGCGCGCGGCTCGGGCGGCGCGCTAGGCTTCGCCTGCGCTTGCACCGTTTCGGGCAGCTTCTCGCCCTCGAATTTCATCTGCATGCGCTTGAGCATCTCCGCTTCCAGCTCCGGATCGGCGGGACGCGGCTGCCATACCGTGCGGCCGGTCTGGCGCAGGTTGGCGTCGTTAACAAACATCTCGTACATGCCACGGTGGGAGATATAGACTTCTGTGGTGCCCGATTGTTGACCGCGCTCGAGCCGGGTGCGGAACTTGTCCCGCTCAGGCGTCGAGTAGACCTGGTCGATTACCTTGCCCAGCAGGTTGCGCAGCGCGTCCTGCGGGATCTTGGCGCGGTTTTCCGCCCAGTCGGTCTCCATGATTCCGGTCTGCCCGTTTTCGGACACGATGATGAATCCCATCTCTTGCCAGAACTCCCTGGCCACTGGCCACACCTGCTCCGGCGGCGCCTCCACCACGAGCCAGCGCTGGCTGCCGGAGCGCTCGATGTGGGCCTTGCCCCGCTGCGGCAGCAAAGATTGCGCACCCGGCTTTGCCGGCTGGCCCTGGCTGTAGTCGGAATAGGTCGCGGCGTTGGCTTCGGGGACGGTAAAGCGATCGCTGGTATTGGGCGCAGCAAGGTCGGGGGGCACTTCCAGCGGGCGCGTCTGCTTCGCTTCCGACTTGTAGTCAATCTTCTTGTTCTGGACCGAGCAGCCGCACAGCAGCGCCAAGAGCACCAGCGCGAGTCGGGTCGAAAACTGTTGATTCATCTCAGCTGCTTGCAATCCCGTCAGACCACCGGCATGCGCGCTGTGATCCCCGCTTGCTCCATCGCGCCGCGCAACAGGTCGTGCAAGGAAGAGGACAGTGGCGTCAGCGGCAGGCGGATGCCGCCCGCGATCATCCCCATCTCCTCCAGCACCCACTTCACCGGGATCGGGTTGGCTTCGACGAACAGATGCCGATGCAACCCGAGCAGCTTGTTGTTCAACAGGCGCGCCTTGGCCAGATCCCCGGCCAGGGCTGCGCTGCACATCTCGTGCATGAGGCGAGGGGCCACGTTGGCGGTCACGGAGATGACGCCGTCGCCGCCCATCAGCATCAGCGCCAGCGCGGTGGCGTCGTCACCGCTGTAAATGGCGAAGCCCTTCGGCGCGCGGCGGATGAGGTCGGCACCGCGCTCGAGGTTACCGGTGGCGTCCTTGATTCCCGCAACGTTGGGCACCTGCGCCAGGCGCAGCGTGGTGTCGTTGTGCATATCGCACACGGTGCGACTGGGCACGTTGTACATGATCACGGGGATATCGACCGCCTCCGCGATGGCCTTGAAGTGACGATACAGGCCCTCCTGCGTGGGCTTGTTGTAATACGGCACCACAGACAGGCACAGGTCGGCGCCCGCCTTCTTGGCGAATGCCTGCAACTCGATCGCTTCACTGGTGGAGTTGGCTCCGGTGCCCGCAATCACGGGCACTCGGCCAGCAACCTGCTCGATGGTGCTCCTGATGAGCCCGCAGTGCTCCTCGAAGTCGACGGTAGGTGACTCGCCTGTGGTACCGACCACGACGATGCCATCGGTTCCCTCGGCGATATGCCAGTCGATGAGACGGCGCAGGGCGCTGAGGTCGAGACCGCCGTCGTCGAACATGGGTGAGACGATCGCTACCAGGCTGCCTTTCATCATGTCCCTCCCCTTGTAGGTGGGTCCCAAAGAACTCCCGCTGCCGCGCTGATGACCAACTATTCAGTTTAACCCAATCGCTAGGCGGGTGCCCTCCGGCGTAAACCCTGAGTTGGACGAGCCCTCAGAGCGTTCGTTCCCTAGACAGCAAGGCTGCATGAAGTCTGCGTCGCTCGTTTGACACTCGTGGACGCGAGTGCTACAACCAGCCACGCACGACGAGAGGTCACCGCGCGCGGGGATACGGTTCAGCGCGCATGAGCGGCCTCGGTGACCAGTCTTGGGGGAATCGCGGATGAGAACGCCCGTCGCCTTAATCGCGGCTTACAGCTTGCTTGCCGGCTGCTCCAGCATCGGGGTGCGCTCGCCCACGGCGAGCGCGAACCTGGGTCCGACGAAGGGCAACCAGGCCGCGGGAACCGTGACGTTCGTTCAGCATGGGGAAAAAGTGGTGGTCGATGCACGGGTTGCCGGGCTCACGCCGGGCTTGCACGGCTTCCATATCCACGAGAAAGGCGATTGCACCGCACCTGACGCCGCGAGCGCCGGAGGGCATTTCAACCCGCACAAAGAACCTCACGCCGGACCGGATAGTGCGCATCGGCATGCGGGCGACCTCGGCAACCTCACGGCGGATGCTAGCGGCGTGGCGGTCTATCACGTCGAGGTCAGCGGCATCACGCTGGACAGCGGCACGGACAGCATCATAGGCCGGGCCGTGATCGTGCACGCGAACCCCGACGATCTGCGCACTCAGCCTACCGGCAACGCCGGCTCGCGCTTGGCCTGCGGGCTGATCAGCAAGGGCAAGGACCGTTGGTTCTGAGCGCTTGATCCCTTGGCTCCAGCCGAGCGGCGACTTCCCTTCCGTCGAGCAGGCGCTAGAGCGTCCCAACGGTCTGCTTGCCGCCGGAGGCGACCTCTCTCCCGAGCGCCTGCTGCGCGCCTACCGCCTGGGCATCTTTCCTTGGTTCAGCGTCGGCGAGCCGATCCTGTGGTGGAGCCCCGACCCGCGCACAGTGCTGGTTCCGAGCGAGCTGAAAATCGCGCGCTCGATGGCCAAGACGCTGCGCAAGGGCGCGTTCGAGGTGCGTGCCGACAGCGCGTTCGAGCGGGTCATCCAAGGCTGCAGCGAGCCGCGCCCGCGGCAGCGGGGCACCTGGATCACCGATGCAATGCAGGCGGCCTACACGCGCCTGCACCGGCTGGGCGTGGCCCACAGCGTCGAGACCTGGCGCGGCGACGAGCTCGTCGGCGGACTGTATGGCGTCGCGCTGGGGCGCGCATTCTTCGGCGAGTCCATGTTCTCGCGTGCAACCGACGCGTCGAAGATCGCGTTGGTCCACCTAGTGCTGCAACTCGAAAGATGGGGGTTCGGACTGATCGACTGCCAGATGCATACGCCTCTGCTCGCGTCCTTTGGCGCGCGCGAGATCGCACGCGCGCAGTTCACGCGCCGGGTTGCAGAGTTGGTAAACTATCCCGATGTGCCGGCGCCCTGGGCCCTCGAAAGCTTCACTGATCTGCACGCGGCCGCGGTTGCGAGCAAGCGCCGGTGACGCTTCAGCCGGCACCGCGGCAAGACCTTGCGCGAAAATCTGGAGCGCTGGCCTGGCATGACTCAACTCAACGACCTGCCGTTTTCGGTCCTTCAGTTCTATGCAACGGCGCCTTATCCATGCAGCTATCTGCCGGATAAGCTGGCACGATCGCAAGTGGCAACGCCCAGTCACGCCATCGACACGCAGGTCTACAGCCAGCTGGTGCGCGCCGGCTTCCGGCGCAGCGGCGCGTTCACTTACCGTCCCTACTGCGACAGCTGCCGCGCCTGCGTCCCAGTGCGCATCGTCACCGCCGAATACCGCGCCAGCCGCTCACAGCGCCGCGCGCGCAGGCGCCACGAGGGGCTGGATGCGCGCATGCTCGACCTCAAATACCACCCCGAGCACTATGCCCTTTATCTGCGCTACCAGTCCACGCGCCACTCCGGCGGCGGGATGGACCATGACAGCCGCGAGCAGTACCGGCACTTCCTCCTGCAAAGCAATGTCACCTCGAACCTGGTTGAATTCCGCGAAGAGGGTCGTCTGGTGATGGTGAGCATCGTCGACCGCCTGGAAGACGGCGTATCGTCGGTGTACACGTTCTTCGAACCCGATCTGCCCGGCGCCAGCCTCGGCACCTTCAACGTGCTATGGCAGATCGAGCTGTGCAGGCGTTTGCGGCTGCCCTACTTGTACCTCGGCTACTGGATCGGCCAGAGCCGCAAGATGGCCTACAAGATCAACTTCCAGCCGATGGAGGGCCTGATCAATGGCCAGTGGCAGCGGCTCAGGCCCCCTGCTCTTGACCAGGCGCCGCGACGCTAGCACCGCGCGCTCCTCGCCCTCGCACGGGTGGCGCGGCGCGAGCCACGCTTGTGACTGGTGCTGTATCCGCTGTTAAGGCCGCTGCTGTTCCGGCTCGATCCGGAGCGAGCACACCACTGGACGCTAGGGCTGCTCGACGCGGCGCAGGCGCTCGGGCTCGGCTCTCTGGTCGCCCCGAAACCCCCTTCCGCACCCGTGGCAGCGATGGGCCTCACTTTTCCCAATGCGGTCGGCCTGGCCGCAGGACTCGACAAGAACGGCGAGCACGTGGAGGCGCTGGCTGCGCTCGGCTTCGGCTTCATCGAAGTGGGCACAGTGACGCCGCGTCCGCAGCCTGGCAATCCCCGTCGCAGGCTATTCCGCGTCCCACAGGCGCGCGCGCTGATCAATCGCATGGGCTTCAACAACCTCGGCGTCGACCGCCTCGTATACAACCTGGGCCGTGCGCCCTATCAGGGGATCCTCGGCGTCAACATCGGCAAGAACTTCGATACCCCGAACGAGCGCGCCGCGGCAGACTACGTGGCATGCATGCGTAAAACCTATCGGCTCGCGAGCTACCTCGTGGTCAACATCTCCTCGCCCAACACCGCAAGCCTGCGGCAGTTGCAAAGCGGCAATGAACTCGACCGGCTCCTGGACACGCTCAAAGCCGAGCAGGGGGAGTTGTCTCGCTCCTTCGGCCGCTACGTACCCCTCACGGTGAAGATCGCGCCCGATCTCTCGGAAGAGCAGATCGACACCATCGCGCAGTCGCTCCTCAACCACCGCGTGGACGGGGTGATCGCCACCAACACGACCGTCTCCCGCACCGGCGTGGAGGGGCTGGCCCACGGCGATGAGGCGGGGGGTTTGAGCGGGGCGCCGTTGCGGGAACGTTCCACCGCAGTGGTGCGCAGATTGCATGCTGCGCTGGGCGAACGGATTCCCATCATCGGCGTCGGCGGCATCCTGCGCGGCGAGGATGCGGTGGAGAAGATCGCGGCCGGCGCCAAGCTGGTCCAACTGTACAGCGGGCTCATATACTCGGGTCCGCAACTGGTAGCCGAGTGCGTGCGCGCGCTCGCGCAGCGTTGACTAGAACTTATCTCATATACCCCACATCGCGCGATAGGTTCTCCGCCCGACGCTGTGCGGCTGCTATACTTGGCCGCCATTTTTTCGCCCCTCGTTCGGCCCGGCATATCGATATTCCCTGCAGTTTTTCATGACCACCACAGCCCCTCGCAGTGTCGCCCCGCGTCCCGCGCTTGAGCTCGGCTTCGGACTCGCGTTCGCCGACCTCTACCGGCGCGACGGGTTGATTCGGCTGGACCAGCAGTTCGCCCGGCACCTGCGGGAGGTTGAACCGGCGCTTGCCGACCGCTTTGTAGAGGCGCGCGCCGACCCCGACGCGCTGGCAGGCAAGCCGGAGTCGGAGCTGCTCATCGCGCTGGCGCCCCATCTGGAAGATTTCCTCGTCGAGCTGTTCGGCATCCACGATGCCGTCGCTCGACTCGCCGCGCGCACTCATGAACTGGCGCCGCTCTATTCGTGCAAGCGGCTATTCGTGCAGCGCAAGGCCATGAGTCGCATCAAGGCGGAGGAGGCAGCCGCCATCGACGGTCGCGCGCTAGAGGCTCAGCTCGCAGCGCGCATGGGAGGCAACTTCACTGAGCTCGGCTTCGCACAGCTCGTGACTCGGTGGCAGAGAGACGAGGGCACGCATGCGCAGGATCTGGAACTCGCACTGCGCTACGCCGCGTGGGCCGTGCACACGCCGTCAGGGCGCGCGCGTCACCGGCTCGGTGTGTTGTTCAAAGCGCCCGCCAAGCTCGACTACCACCGGCTCGTGCCGGTGGTGACCGATGACAGCAGGGGATTCCGCAGCCATCGGCTCGAGCACCTGCGCCGCCGCCGCGGCTTCGCACTCACCGACCCGGGAACCGATCTGGTGGGCGCGCTGGACCAGACCAACTACTGCATCTGGTGCCACGAGCAGGGCCGCGACTCCTGCTCCCATGGGCTGAGGGAGAAGGCGTCCGGCGACGGCGCTCTGACGGCATTCAAGAAGACGGTGTTTGGCGTGCAGCTGGCCGGCTGCCCGTTGGACGAGAAGATCTCCGAGTTTCAGAAGGTCAAGACCGAAGGGTTCGCGCTCGGCGCCCTGGCGATGATCTGCGTGGACAACCCGATGGTCGCGGCCACCGGGCACCGCATCTGCAACGACTGCATGAAGTCCTGCATCTACCAGAAGCAGGAGCCGGTCGACATCCCGCAGGCCGAGACGCGGACTTTGAAAGATGTGTTGGAGCTGCCCTGGGGCTTCGAGATCTACTCGCTGCTCACGCGCTGGAACCCGCTCGATCTGCGCCACCCCTACCCCAAGCCCGCCAGCGGCGCGCGCGTGCTGGTGGTGGGCATGGGTCCCGCCGGCTTCACGCTCTCCCATCACCTGATGAACGAGGGTCATCGCGTGGTGGGCGTGGACGGGTTGAAGATCGAGCCATTGGCCGCGGACCTGTGCGGCGTTGGCGCGGGCGGTGAGCGCGCACCCTTCCGTCCGATACACGACGTGCAGACGCTGTACGAGTCGCTCGATGACCGCGTCATGGCAGGCTTCGGCGGCGTCGCCGAGTACGGGATCACCGTGCGCTGGGACAAGAACTTCCTCAAGCTGATCCGGCTGCTGCTCGAGCGCCGGCGTGAGTTCCAGCTGTTCGGTGGCGTTCGCTTCGGCGGCACCCTTTCGCTCGAAGATGCGTTCGAGATGGGATTCGATCACGTGGCGCTGTGCGCGGGAGCCGGACGCCCGACCGTGCTGGAGCTGCCCAACGGGTTGGCGCGCGGAGTGCGCACCGCCTCGGACTTTCTGATGGCGCTGCAGCTGACCGGTGCGGCGAAGGCGGACTCGGTGGCAAACCTGCAGATCCGGCTGCCGGTGGTGGTGGTGGGCGGCGGGCTGACTGCGATCGACACGGCAACCGAGTCGCTCGCCTACTACCCCGTGCAGGTGGAAAAGTTTCTGCACCGCTACGAGATCCTGGTGGCCGAGCGCGGGAAGGCGGCCGTGCGGGCGCTTTGGAGCGAGGAGGAAAACCGCATCGCCGAGGAGTTCCTTGGGCATGCACGTGTGCTCCGGGCCGAGCGCGAAGCAGCGCGGGCAGTCGGCCGTGAGCCGCGTATCGTCGAGTTGCTGCAGTCCTGGGGCGGAGCCACCATCGCCTACCGCAAGCGGCTGATCGACAGCCCGTCCTACACGCTCAACCACGAGGAGGTGCACAAGGCGCTCGAGGAAGGCATACGCTTCACCGAAGGCTTGACTCCTGTGGCGGTGGAGGTCGATGAGTTCGGCCATGCCAGCGCGCTGCGCGTCAGCGTGCGCGGCACGGGAGCAGATCAGCCACCAGAAGCGGTTTTGCCGGCTCGATCGATCCTGGTCGCCGCCGGCACTCAGCCCAACACCGTGCTGGCACGCGAGGATCCGCACAACTTCCGCCTGGACGGGAAGTACTTCCAGGCGTGCGACGAGAACGGCGAGCCGGTCAAACCCGAGCACGCCAGCGCCAAGCCGCAGGCGGCGCGCGTGCTGCTGTCCAAGCGCGCCGACGGCCGCTTCGTGAGTTTTTTCGGCGACGTGCATCCGTCCTACTTCGGCAACGTGGTCAAGGCCATGGGCGGGGCCAAGCAAGGCTATCCGGTCATCAGTCGCCTGCTGCGCACCATTGCGCCCACATCGACGTTGACCGAAGCCGAGTTCGAGGCGCGCCTGAACCGGGATCTGCGCGCGAGCGTGCATGAGGTCATTCGCCTCACGCCCTCGATCGTTGAGGTTGTGGTGCGCGCGCCCGCGGCAGCCCGCCGCTTCCGCCCCGGCCAGTTCTATCGCCTGCAAAACTACGAACGGCACGCGCTCGCCGTGGACGGTACGCGCCTGGCGATGGAAGGGCTGGCGCTCACCGGGGCTTGGGTCGATCGCGAGAAAGGCCTGGTTTCGACGATCGTGCTGGAAATGGGCGGCTCCTCGGACTTGTGTGCACTGCTGAAACCTGGAGAGCCGGTAGTGCTGATGGGGCCCACCGGGTCACCCACCGAGATCGCTGCCGGTGAGACGGTGATCCTGGCCGGTGGCGGCCTTGGCAACGCGGTGCTGTTCTCGATCGGCGCTGCACTGCGGGCCGCAGGCTCCAAGGTGTTGTACTTTGCCGGCTACAAGAAGATGATGGACCGTTACAAGATCGCCGAGATAGAGGCCGCTGCCGACGTAGTGGTGTGGTGCTGCGACGAGGCACCTGGATTCGCACCGACGCGGCCGCAGGACCGCGCCTACGTAGGCAATATCGTGCAGGCGATGCTGGCCTACTCGGAAGGGCGCCTGGGCGCACAGGCGATCGCTTTTGACACTGCCGATCGCATCATGACCATCGGCTCGGACCGCATGATGGCAGCGGTGCGCGCGGCGCGAGATGGGGTGCTGGCGGCCCACGTGAAACCGCACCAGTTCGCCATCGCTTCGATCAACTCGCCCATGCAGTGCATGATGAAGGAGATCTGTGCCCAGTGCCTGCAGCCGCACGTGGACCCGCAGACCCGAATGCGCAGCTATGTGTTCTCTTGCTTCAACCAGGACCAGCCGCTTGAGCATGTCGACTTCGCCGGGCTGGCGGCGCGGCTGGGGCAGAACTCGTTGCAGGAGAAGCTCACTGCGCAGTGGATCGACCGCTGTCTGGTGCACCTCCAGCGGCGCGCTGCCGCGGCTTGAACTATGGCCTCGGAACATGGCGTCGATGCGGTTGTCGGATTCTCCGCAGGCGTGAATCTGATCGACCAGATAGACGCGCTGTTGCCGCAGACGCAATGCACGAAGTGCGGCTACCCGGGCTGCCGCCCCTATGCTGAGGCGATCGCGTGGGGCGAAGCGGACATAGACCAGTGCCCTCCCGGCGGCGCGGCGGGAGTCGCGAAGCTGGCCGCGCTGCTGGGGCGCGCGCCGAAGGCGCTAAACCCGGCGCACGGAGCGGAGCGACCGCCGGCCGCGGCCCTGATCGACGAGAACTGGTGTATCGGCTGCACGCTGTGCATCCGGGCGTGTCCGGTGGATGCAATCGTAGGGGCCCGCAAATGGATGCACACGGTGCTTCTCGAGCATTGCACCGGTTGCGAGCTGTGCGTGCCGCCGTGTCCGGTGGACTGCATCCAGATCGTCGATCTCGAGGAACTGGCCCGCCGCGGCGCGAGCATCCCCGATCCGGGCCGGGAACAAGGCGCGGCGCGAGCGCGAGGCCGATATCAGTTCCATCAACTCAGGTTGCGGCGCGAGCGCGAGGAACGCGAAGCGCTGCTGGCCGCGAAAGCGGTAGGCAGGCTCGGGCCCTCCGATCAAGATGCGCAACGCGATACCGAGCGCAAACGGGCGGCAGTGCGCGCCGCGCTGGAACGCGCTCGCGCCCGCCGGGCTGCAGCCAAAACTCGCGGTAAGTGAATGCGCTGGTTTGGGATGAATACGACGCTCGCGCGCCACGCAGGTCCGGAAAACAGCCGATGAATGCGGCCCGGCGCGAGGAGATCTTTCGCCGTCTCAAGAGCCTGAACCCGGCGCCTGCAACCGAGCTGCAATATCGCACCGCCTTCGAGTTGCTCGTCGCGGTGGTGCTATCCGCCCAGGCCACGGACAGGAGCGTAAACCTGGTCACGCCGCGCTTGTTCCAGGCGGCGAGCACGCCCGCCGTGATGCTTGCGCTCGGACAGGAGGGGCTGGAGGCCTACATCAAGACCATCGGGTTGTATCGCACCAAGGCGAAGAACCTGCTCGCGGCATGCCAAATCCTGGTGGAACGGCATGGCGGCGAGGTGCCGCGCACGCGCGAGGCGCTCGAAAGCCTGCCCGGAGTCGGACGCAAAACCGCCAACGTCATCCTCAACACCGCGTTCGGCGAGCCGACGATCGCGGTGGACACCCATATCTTTCGGGTAGCGAACCGCACCGGCCTGGCTTCCGGCAAGAACGTCAGCGAGGTGGAAAACAAGCTGCTTAAGTCGGTGCCCTTAAGCTATCGCAAGGACGCGCACCACTGGTTGATCCTGCATGGCCGTTACGTGTGCAAAGCGCGCAGGCCCGAATGTCCCGCCTGCCCTATCCGCGACCTGTGCGACTACCGTCATAAGACCCGTGATTCGCAATAAGGGAACTCTGAAGCGGGCACTTTGACTCGGCTAGCCAGTCAGCGAGTTACGAATCACGACTCACGAGTTCGGAATTACGTGTTCTCCCCCACCCGCAACCAAGCGCGCCGCTTCTTCATCGAGACCTGGGCCAAATTCAGGCGCAGCGAGCCCCTGCTTGGCCTGGAGCAGACCGCGCTCGACGTCATCATCCTGCACCCCGACTGTCACAGTCTGTTGGAACAACCCGCCCGGTATCTGGAGCGCGATTACCTGCCTGAAGCCGGGGACCTCAACCCTTTCCTGCACCTTGCGTTGCACCTTGCGGTGGCCGAACAGCTGGCGATCGATCAGCCCGCCGGGATTGCCGAGCGCTTTAAGGACCTGCGCCGCCGAAGCGGGTCGGAGCACGATGCGCTGCATGGCGTCGTGGAATGCTTGGGTGAGGTTCTCTGGCAGGCACAGCGCACCGGAGTGGCGCTCGACGAGCGGCTTTATCTTGAGTGCCTCCAGCAGCGACTGCAGCCGTAGCACCTGCACTGCCCACCGGCACGCGAGCTTCGGAAGGCGTTAAACGAAAGGCCGGCGATGCCGGGGTCCTCGTTCGCTGGGGATGCGCAGCTTCCTAGCGCTTGGAGACCAAGCCCGTTTGCTTCGAGAAGTACCAGGCCACGTCCTTGATCTCCTTGTCGGTGAGCGGCTTCGCCATCGGGCTCATCATGGCATTCTCGCGCGCACCGGATCGGTAGGCTTTCAGGGAGTGCACCAGGTAATCATAGTACTGCCCGCCTAGCCGCGGGATGTCGGGCGTGATCGGCTTGTTCCCATCGGCCCCATGGCAAGCGGCGCAGGCCGCCGCCTTCTCTTTCCCCGCCTCGTAGTCCCCAGCCAGCGCTGGGCCGGCGCACAACATCAGACAGACGCCGGTCACAACTAGCTTGTTCATTGCGCTCGGTCCAGGGTTTGTGGGTCAGTTCCCGCCGCCGCCGGCATAGTAGGCGGCAATGTCGGCCATATCCTGATCGCTCAGCCTGGCCGCGATCGCGCGCATGGTCGTGTTCTTGCGAGCCCCGGACTTGTAGTCCTGCAGCGCCTTCACGAGGTAGCCGGCACCCTGGCCGCCCAGCTTGGGCACGGAGTACACGTCGGGGTATGCGGTGCGATAGTCGGGAATGCCGTGGCATCCCTCGCAGGTCCAGGTCTTCTGCTTCCCGGCGGCAGGGTTGCCTTCGGCCCAGAGCGGAGCGGCCAGTCCGGCAAGCAGCGCTGCCGGCACACATGCGGCGAGCACGTGAAACAGCTTCATGATCGATTTGTCATAGGCGAACGATACACGGCGTCTTGCTATTGCTGGCTTCAAAAGCCAGCGCGAACTCTATCGGATAGCCCCGGGCCGGTCAATCGGCAGCCGCCCCAGACCTTTCCTTGGCCAGGGTTTGGACCAGCGCCTATAATTCCAAGGCTTCGCAGCCAACCGAATCCGAATGGGACACCGACTGAGTAAGATCTACACGCGCACTGGCGACGGCGGCGAGACGGGCCTGGGCGATGGCTCGCGCGTGGCCAAGAACAGCTTGCGCATCGAGGCGATCGGTGCGGTCGACGAGTTGAACAGCTGCGTGGGCGTGCTGCTGGCTGAGTCCCTGGACGAAGATCTGCGCAGCGCGCTGACGGGCGTCCAGCACGAGCTATTCGAGCTCGGGGGCGAGCTGTCCATCCCCGGCCATGACCGCATCGCACCAGCGCATGTCGCGCGCCTCGAGCAGCTGCTGGACCACCACAACGCGGATCTCGGTCCGCTCAAGGAGTTCATTCTGCCCGGCGGGAGCCGCGCCGCGGCGCTCTGCCACCTGGCTCGCGCCGTGTGCCGTCGCGCCGAGCGCCGGCTGGTTGCGCTTGCATCCGCTGAGACCTTCTCTCCGTATGGTATGCAGTACCTGAACCGCTTGTCCGACCTGCTGTTCGTGCTGAGCCGGGTAATCAACCGGCGCGGCGGCCATGCCGATGTGCTCTGGCAAAAGGGTCGCAAACCGGTCGACGGCGGCAACTGACCGCTGGCGCCGAGCGCACGCGAATAGCACACCCGCTTCTCTTGTGGCTGACACCGACGCACTCGCCGAGTTGATGGCGCGCTGCGCGCTGCGCGACCAGCGCGCCTTTGCGCAGTTGTACCGCCAAACTTCAGCGAAACTGTACGGTGTTGCGATCCGTATATTGCGAAGGGATGACTGGGCCGAAGAGGTCCTGCAGGAGAGCTTTGTCAACATCTGGAATCACATCATCGATTACAGCGCGGCGCGCAGCGCCCCGATGACGTGGATGACCGCCATCGTGCGCAACCGCTGCCTGGACTGGCTGCGCAGGCCCAACCTCGAGCGCGGCGACGAAGATTACGACCTGCTTGTCGAGGCGATGCCCGATGACTCGGCCAGCCTCGATGTTGCGCTCGGCAACAGCCGGGATGCGCTCGCCCTGGCCGAATGCCTCAAGCAGCTCAGCGGCAATCAGCGGCAAACCATCATGCTGGCTTACGCACATGGTCTGTCGCACGGGGAGCTCGCCGAACACCTCAAGCAGCCGCTGGGCACGGTCAAGACCTGGATACGGCGCGGCCTCGAGAGCCTCAGGGGCTGCATAGACCTGCAGGGACGGACCCGGGCAGATCGATGAGATACCGCGACCAACAGCTGCGCGACGCGCTTGCAGCCGAATATGCGCTTGGCACGCTGCAAGGCCGTGCGCGCCGGCGTTTCGAGAGATCGCTCAAGGACGACCCGGGGCTGCGCGAGCTGGTTGCCCAGTGGCAGAGGCGACTGTCGCCGCTCGATGCGTTGGCCGAGCCGGCGCAACCGCCCACCCGCGTCTGGCGCGCGATCCGCGAGAGGATCCAGAGGGGCTCGCGCCGACAAGGCGTTTGGGCGAATCTGAGTTTCTGGCGTGCAGCTGCGCTAGGCAGCGCGGCGGTCGCCCTAGCGCTGGCTGCGGTCCTTGCGATGCTGGCACCGGCCCGGCACGCGCCGGAGACGATGGTAGCGGTGATGTCAGGTGCAGACGCGAGCCCTGCGATGACCGTTTCCTGGCCGATGCACCAGAAGGGCAAGCCGAAGCTTCGCATCCGGGTGCTCGGCCATCCGGAGATGGCAGCCGGCACGGCCTGGGAACTGTGGGTGCTACCCGGCGGCGACCAGAAGCCCATCTCGCTGGGCCTGGTGGGCACCGAGCCCTCGCAGGAAATCACCATCCCGCAGAAGCTTGTTCCGATGATCGATGGCGCATGGGGGCTCGCCATGAGCGTAGAGCCGAGCGGCGGGTCCCCGACCGGGCTGCCGACCGGGCCGGTGCTGTACAAGGGGCAGTGCACGAAGCTCTAGGGAAGCTCTGATCTATCCTCGCGATGCGCCCAGCGCCGAAACGACTCATCGCCGCTCAGCCCTTGTCGACATCCTCTCACCTTGCTTTGCGCGCCAGCTCCAGGCGCTCGCACACCTGCTGCGCCCCATCTAGCACGCGCGGTGTTGCGCGCGTGGTCAGATCCGGATCGAGCTCGTAGAACTGCTGGCGTCGGACGGCGCGCAGAAGCGGGAAACGCTGCCACGCAGCCAGCGCGCCCGGCGGCACACCGGCTGCGATGATCACCTCCGGATCCGCCGCCAGTACGCTTTCCAGATTCACCGTCGGCGCCAGCGCCGGCAGCGCGCCGAGCACGTTGTAGCCCCCGCACAACGCCACCAAGTCGCTGATGAGATGTTCGCCGTTGACGGTGATGAGCGGCTGGTGCCAGATCTCGAAGAAAACGGAAACGGAACGCAGCTCGGCCGCGCGCAGCTGCAGCATCTGCAACCGCTGCTCGAAGGCGCCGGCGCGCTGCTCGGCGACCGACTCCGTCCCCAAAAGCACACCCATCACCCGCAGGGTGCGCGGAATATCGCTCAGGCGCCGCGGTTCGCTCAGAAACACGCTCAACCCCAACTGCTCGATGCGTGCGATGTCGGACGGCTTGTTGCCGGACCGCCAGCCTAGCACCAAGTCCGGTCGCAGCGCGAGGATCCGCTCCAAATCCAGGCCCGCCGCACCGCCGACTCGCACCAGCCCAGCGGCGGCAGGCGGGTAATCGCTGGCGCTGTCGGCCCCCACCAGACTGGCGGCGCCGCCGGCGGCATATGCGAGCTCGGTGAGATGCGGTGCCAGCGTGACCACTCGTCGCGCGGGGGCGCTCAGCGCGATCCGCACGCCGCGGTCGTCGATTGCTAGAATCGTGCCGGCGTGCAAGCAGCCAACATGCAGCGATACAGCAGCCATCGCGGCGAGCGCCGCGCGCAGAAAGAAGCTCACCGCTCCATGTAGTGAAGCAGCGTGGAGCTGGTCTGGCGCAACCTTTGGGACAGCAGGGTCACGAGCTTGATGAGGAGTTTGGCCCCCAGCGCCGGTTCCTCCAAGATGATGCGCACCATGGCATCGCGCGACAGCACCGAGAAAGTCGTGGGCTCGACCGCGATGCATGTGGCGAAACGGGGCTCGCCATCGATCATCGACATCTCGCCCAGCGTCATGCCGGGTCCGACGCTGGTCATCGCCTGAATCACGCCGCGCTTGTCGGTCTTTACGATATCGACCTTGCCCTGGATGATCAGCAGCATGTAGTCGTCGATGTCGCCCTCGCGAATGATCATGAGCCCGGGCTCGGCTCGGTAGACCTGCATGAACCCCGCCAGCATCTGCACATCGTCGCGACTGAAATCGGCGAAGAATTTCGAGTGGCCGATCATGTCGAAAATTTGCTGGGCCAGCGCAGTGCCCTCGCCCAGATGCTCCAGGCTGTTGAGCAGTGCGTTTTTCGCAGCAATGTCTACCATAGGGCGTTAGACCCGCGCGGTGTACTCGCGACGATTATGCGTTAAGCGGCCCGCATTTGGCAAAAAAGCCCGCGAGCTCCGGGTCAAGCGTCACGCGCCGACGTGGAGCGCTCAAATGATCTGATGGCGCCGCGCCGCTTCTAGTCGCTGCACGTAGGCCTGCCGCGCAATCGCAACGTCCTCCAGGAAGTGTGCGAGCTCGGAGAGATGCAAGGCCTGAGGCCCGTCCACCAGCGCCTTGGCCGGCTCCGGATGAAAGTCCACCAGCACCATGTTGGCGCCGGCCAAAACCGCCTGAGCCGTCACGTGCATGAGATCCAGGATGCCGTCGGATGCACGCGCGCGCGAGCCGACCGAGTGGGAAGGGTCGACGCAGACCGGCATGCGCGTGAGCCGCTTGACCACCGGGACGTGAGCGAAGTCCACAAAATTGCGATGCGGGTCGCCCATGTTCGTCTTCATTCCGCGGAGCCCGAACACGACCTTGCTGTTGCCCTCGCTTGCCAGATACTCGGCGGCGTTCAGCGACTCGTCCAGCGTAATCCCGAAGCCGCGCTTGAACAGCACCGGAAACTCCTGCTGCCGACCGACTGCCTTGAGCAGCTCGAAGTTCTGCGTGTTGCGGGTGCCGATCTGCAGCATCACACCGGTGGGGCTGCCGGTCTGACGCAGCGCTTCGCGGATCTCGTCCACGTGCGACTCGTGCGTCACCTCCATGGCGATGATCTTGATCCCGTGCTTGCCCGCGACGTCGAACACGTAGCCGAGGCAGGCATTGCCATGCCCCTGGAACGAGTAAGGGCTGGTGCGCGGCTTGTACGCCCCCATGCGAGTGCAGGTTTGCCCGCTCTGCTCCAGCTCCCGGCACATCAGCTCAACGTTTTGCGGCGTATCCACGGCACACAACCCGGCGAACACATGCAAGCTGTCCTGGCCGAAGCGCAGACCCTGATACTCGAAATGGCTGGGCCGGGTGTCGTGCGTATGACGGCCCAGGATGCGGTACTCCTCGGACACCCGCACCACGTGCTCCACGCAGGGCAGGGCCTGCATCTCCTCGACTGACAGCTGCTTGGTCTCGCCGATCAGGTAGATCTCGGTCACAGCGCGCAGCTCGCCCTGGATGCGGTGGACCTTCACATCAATGCCCGGCAAACCATGCAAGATCTGCATGAGCTGGCCGTACTCCGGGCTGTTCGGGTCGGCGTTATCGTTGAGGATCAGGATCATCTCGAGACGAGCTGGCGTTCGAGGCCATGGCCGCGATGCAAGGCTGCATTTTATCCAAGCGCAGGCAGCCGGGCGATTCGCGTTGGCACACGCGCCGTCCACTGGATGGACCGCTTCGCGCCCACATGTGCGGCCGAGATGGACTGCAATTGAGGCCCCGGAGGACGCGCCGGAATCCGGAACCGGTCAGCTCAGCGTGCCGCCAACCGTGAGACCGTCGATGCGCAGCGTGGGCTGGCCCACGCCCACCGGCACGCTCTGGCCCTCCTTGCCGCAGGTGCCTACCCCCGGATCAAGCGACATGTCGTTGCCGATCATGCTGACGCGGGTAAGCGCGTCCGGGCCGTTGCCGATCAGCGTGGCGCCCCTGACCGGATAGCTGAGCTTCCCGTCCTCGATCATGTAGGCTTCGGACGCGGAGAACACGAACTTGCCGCTCACGATGTCCACCTGCCCACCGCCGAAGTTCTTGGCGTAGAGCCCGCGCTTGACTGACGCGATGATCTCCTGCGGGTCCTTGTCGCCAGCCAGCATATACGTGTTGGTCATGCGCGGCATGGGGACATGCGCAAACGATTCGCGCCGCCCGTTGCCTGTCACCGCCACCCCCATCAAGCGCGCGTTGAGCGTGTCCTGCATATAAGTCTTGAGCACACCGTCCTCGATCAGCACCGTGTACTGCGTCGGGTTGCCCTCGTCGTCGATGTTCAGTGAACCGCGGCGGCGATGCAGAGTGCCGTCGTCGACCACGGTCACGCCCGGTGCCGCCACGCGCTCCCCGATGCGACCGGTAAAGGCGGAGCTGCCCTTGCGGTTGAAGTCGCCCTCCAGACCGTGGCCGATGGCTTCGTGCAGCAGCACGCCAGGCCAGCCTGGTCCGAGTACCACGGTCATCGTGCCAGCCGGTGCCGGGCGCGCGTCGAGGTTGACAATGGCCTGCTCGACCGCCTGCTCCACGTACCCTCTTAACACTTGGTCGGTGAAATAACCGTAGTCGAAACGCCCGCCCCCGCCCGCCGAGCCCTGTTCGCGGCGGCCGTTGTCTTCGGCGATGACCTGCACGGACAGGCGCACCAAGGGGCGCACATCGGCCGCCATTACCCCGTCCGAGCGCGCTACCAGTATCACCTCGTACTCGCCAGCGAGACTGGCGATCACCTGTTTGACACGAGGGTCGCGGGCGCGGGCGTAACGCTCGACCGCCTCCAGCAGAGCCACTTTGTCTGGATCCTGCAAGCTCGCCACGGGATCCTCGGGCAGGTACAGGTTGCGTCCCTCGTTTCGCTTCGCAACGTGAGTGCGAGCCTGTCCACCCTGGCGAGCAATCGCACGCGTAGCTTCGGCCGCCGAACGAAGCGCCGGCAGACTGATGTCGTCGGAATACGCGAAGGCGGTCTTCTCACCGCTCACCGCACGCACCCCTACCCCCTGGTCTATGTTGAAGCTGCCGGACTTGACGATGCCCTCTTCCAGGCTCCAGCTCTCGCTACGGCTGTACTGAAAGTAGAGGTCGGCAAAGTCGACCTGGTGCGCCAGGATGCGCCCGAACACCTGCGCGAGCCCACCCGCGTCGAGACCGTAAGGTGCGAGCAATGCGCGATCGGCGGTGGCGAAGAGCAACTCAGTGTTGGTTGGAGCGTTCATAAGGTCCGTCATTCGTGACTCGTTCGTGACAACACGCGTAGCTTCCTGCGGCAAAGACTGGAGCTCAGGTTATGTCGCTGCCACCTCGTGATTCGTGGCTCGTGGTTGGTGCTCGCGACCCGCGAATCGTAGTTCGGGTCTTCGTGACTGCAGCCCAACCCCCCTCGGTCAACTAGCATATTGGGCCGATAACGGCTTTTTACGAGTCACGAATCACGGCTCTTCACGGCTTCTCTATACCCGATGTATGGTCCTATGCTTGAGCGCCGGCAGGCTGTTGCGCAACTGCGCCTGATAGGTCGGATTGATCCCGGCCACCACCACGCCCGAGCCCCGCGGCAGGCGGTCGAGTATCACCCCCCAGGGGTCGACGATCATGCTGTGACCATGGGTTTCACGTCCGCTCAGATGATACCCGCCCTGGGCCGGAGCCAGCACGTAAGCCAGGTTTTCGATCGCGCGCGCTCGCAGCAGCGCTTCCCAGTGCGCACGGCCAGTGGTCTCGGTGAACGCCGAAGGCACCACGATGACATCGACCTCGCGCATGGCTCGGTACAGCTCCGGGAAGCGCAGGTCATAGCAGATCGACAGCCCAACGCGGCCCAGCGGCGTGTCCACCACCTTCACTTCGCTACCGGGATGGATGGTGCGCTCCTCCGAGAACCGCTCCTGGCCCAGGTCGAGGCTGAACAAATGGATCTTGTCGTAGCGCGCCGCGCGTTTACCGTTGTCGTCGTAGACCAGCATGCTGTTGTGCACCCGCCCCGAATCCTGTGACGCCAGTGGAATCGAGCAACCGATGAGCCAGATGCGGTGGCTGCGCGCGGTGGCAGACAGGAACTGCTGGATCGGGCCGTCTCCGTCTTTTTCGCGGATGGCCAGCTTGTCCGTGTCCTTCAGGCCCATGATGGCGAACCACTCGGGCAGCGCTACTAACTTGGCGCCTTGCTCCACCGCCATCTCTATCAGGCGCCGTGCCTCGTTTAGATTGGCCGACACATTGGGCCCCGAGGCCATCTGCACGCCAGCGATGCGGAACATCGGCGCGGCCTGCTGTTGCGTCTGGGCCTGGTTCTTGTCTTCGGTCTGCACGGCTGTGGAGCGCGGCCGCGCCCGCCCGAAGCCAAACTGAGCCGCGGAGGGCGGTCTGCTCGCGGTGCGCTTGTTGTTCATGAATCTTGCCTAAGGGAAGCTCTAATCAAGTCTCGCAACGCGCGTTTGCGTCAGGTGCAGAGACTGCACGACGTCGCTCCGCCGCTAAGGTAGGTACCTTTGCAAGGCGTGGCGTAGCGCGGAAGAGGGGCGCCTTTGGGGATCTGACCGCGGAGACACGCACAGGCCGGTGCGACACGCTGATGGCCGGTTCCACGGTCGCATCCCCGCAAGCGGGGCCCCTGCTCCACGTTGCACCGGCCGCAACACAGCAGGCGCCGCACGGAGACCTGATCAGAGCTTGCCTTAAATGCTTCATCTGCGTCCGGCCGGTCCCTGCTCGACGCGTTCCCGCTGCTTCTTGGTCACAGTGGGAGCGGTCCAGGTTCCAGCCACGATGTAATTGAAGCCCAGCATTTGGCCGATCGGGTCCTTGAGCGCCTTCTGCAGCACCAGCGCGCCCAGGCCCACCGCCGGGTTCACCAGCGCAGTGCCCAGCGCCACGCTCTCGCTCAGCGACGGATAGACATGAACCTCGAGCTGTTGCGTTTCCGATACCAGGTTCACGTCGCCGGACATGCGAACGCGGGCGGCCGCTCCATCCATGTCGAAGTTCTGGGTGCGGGCCACCCCGCGCGAAATGTCGACCTTGGCCGAGATCTCCTCGAATGCAAAGCCTTGGCTGAAGACGTCCCGCAGGTCGAGCGTCACCACTTTCGGCAGCGTCTGCAGGCTGATGACGGCCAGCAGTTTGCCGATACCGGGGTCGATCTTCACGAAACGCCCCTTGTTGGCGGTGAGCGCGAGCTGGCCGGACATGGTCGGGAGGTCGAGGGCATAGGGCGGCCCGGCCCAGGCGAGCGCGCCTTCGAGCTTGGCCTTGCCGCCCTGGATGCCCTGCGGCAGGGCCATGCGCGCGAAGAAGCGACCGATGTCGCTCACTTCGAGCTTGAGATTGATCTGCGTGTGGGGATTGACGGCCCAGGCTTGCCACAGGCCATTCACGCTGAATGCGCCGTCGGGGCTGGCCAGCTCCAGCCGCTCGATGCGCCAGTCAGCGCCGTTAGGCACGGCCAGCAACACCAGCTTGCCGAACTGGCGTTGACCCATCCGGAAGTCGTCCGCCGTAACGTCGACAGAGGGTAAGTCTCGGCCCCGACCGGAACGAGGGGTGCCCGGCTCGGGCGCGGGCTCCAGTTCAGCCGTCGGCGCCGGCAGCTGCAAGCGGCTGAAGCGGCCCACGATCATGCCGTCGCCCTCGGGCAGCCATTTGAGGTCTCCCAGAACCTCGCGGCTGTCCAACTTAGCCAGCCAGGTGCCTTCGCGGTGACTGGCAACGACCTGCACGTCGTGAAAGTCGCGCGAAAAGGCGCGCACCTCGGGCGCCGACACGTTGATCCCGGCCAGCAGCGCAGCTTTGTCAGCGGGCGCGCCGAGGCCATATGATGAGAACAGGTCCCACCACTGGTCCCAATCGATGCGGTCCACCGAGCCCGCAATCCATATCCCATCGCGCTGCGGCGCTGGCGCGCTGCCACCCAAGGCGATTTCGCCGCGCCGGATCCCGCCCTTGCCGATCTTGTCTACCAGCAGCTGTCCAGCTGCGATGTCACCGTACGCGAAAGAAAGCAGGTCGTGGCCCCGCGTGCGCTCCCGGCGCTCGACGCGCAGAGGCACGCGCTCCTGCGCTGACTTGGAGAATGGCTCGGGCAGCGATGATTCCACGCCCAGCAGATTCGACTCGATCAAGTAGTCGTGGCGGTGTTCTCGCACCGTGGCGGTAAGACGCCAATCCGCGCTGCCGCGGAGATACGCGAGCAACGGTTGATCGATCTCGCGGCGCAGGCGCGCGACGTCCAGCTGTCCGGTCGCCTGGACGCGCACCGCTCCGCTGTCCTCGTGCGCAATGCTGAAGCGCATCGGTCCGCCGAAGACGCGCGCCGCACCGTCATGCAGGCTGACGTCGTTTCCGGTGAACATCAGCTTTCCCGACAACTGTGCGAGCAATGGCAGACCCGCGCCCGGGTCGATGGTGTTGTCGGCGAAGGTATACACGCCCGACAGCGTGGTATCCAAGCTCCTGTTCAGCGGCACCTCCACGCGCAGGCTGAGCCGTCCGCGGCCGACGGCGCGCATGCCGTCGATGAAATTGCCAACCCGCTCTTCGATCGGGCTCTCCTGGACGAAGCGCAACATATCGCTGGTCGGTCCCTCGACTTCGCTTCGCACTTCCAGCATCGGATCGGGCGAGCCGACATCGGGGATTACGGCGTGCGTGGTCGACAGGTTCCCGCCAAACACACGACCGCCGGTGAGGGTAACCTCCAAGCGGCTCCCGCGGACCGCGAGTTGCCCTTGCACGCCTTCGAGCCTCGGCCAGGCGGGCGCGAATGCCACAGTGCCGTCGCTGAACCCGCCGGCTACCTCGAACACACCGTCACCGCTCTGTCCCCATGGAAAGCGGCGCAGGTCTCCGTGCAGTCTGATACGCAGATCGTGTGCAGTGCCGGTGACGAACGCACGATGCAGCCACTCGCGCAACGAGTCGGTGGCCACCCGTGGAACATAGCGCCAGACCTCCGGGCCCGACACTCGCGCAAAGTTTCCCGTGAGGTCGATGAGGCCAGGCCCGCCATCCACTGCGTCGTAACGGCCCGATAGTTGGCCCGCGAGATCCTTGTTGGAAAGGACCATGCGCTCCAGCACAACCTGGGGCAAACCCGCGCGGAAAGTCCAGGACGCCTTGGCCTGAAATGTTTCCAGCGGCAACGGCGCGAGCATAATCTGCGGCATGTCCAACGCCGCCGCGGGCGCGTTCAAGGCAATCGAGCCTCCCCGCTCGCTCGCATCCACGTTTCCGGTTACGTGCGATATTCCGAACATGGGACCGGAGGGGTTGACGGCGACGTCCTGGAAGCTGCCCTTCACAGCGTAGGGGCCGCTCCAGCTGAACGGCTCTTGCCAGCGGACGTGGAAGTCCTGCACCCGGCCACGCGGGTTGAGCTCGGCCAGCCGGACGCGCAGCGCCGGGT
>Ga0335084_10000675_pt1 | contig 29749 bp, 31 predicted proteins | sample Lox_Sample_44_FD_206721 | JGI IMG/M metagenome (GOLD analysis project Ga0335084, IMG submission 206721) | Soil microbial communities from Loxahatchee National Wildlife Refuge, Florida, United States - Lox_Sample_4.4 | ecosystem: Environmental > Terrestrial > Soil > Wetlands | place: USA... | reverse complement strand
TGGGGCAAAGCTCCGTAACACGAGCGGAAGAATCCGCGCAACGTCTGCACCTGCATCGGCCATTGAAATACCGGGCTTGAGCCGTGCGACTCCTTGATAGCTGTAGTTTCCGAGGAATGTCTTCGCGCGATCGAACTTGCAGGGAAGAATCAGGGCTGGTTCCGGCTCATCTAGGAAGCGAAAACCAGCGGGAAGCACTCCGATGATCTCCTCGGACTTGCCACCAACGTGGACGCTTCGTCCGATCACGGATTGGTCTCCACCGAATTTACGCTGCCAATATCCATAGCCGAGAAGCACGACATCCTGGCCGGCGGGAGAATCATCCACGCGCGTGAGTCCGCGTCCGAGCATGGGACGTACCCCGAGAATTGACAGAACGCCATCCGTCACCTGTAAAGCTCGCACTCGTTCGGGCTCAGCCATGCCCGTAACGTTGACCGAATAGGAGTAGTAAAGACCGATATCCCCAAAAGCGCGGCCCTGTTCGCGCAACGTAAAGTACGTTGAGGGAGAGAGTGGCACCTCCTTGAGGTTCATGCCGGGGGCTACGAGGCGCACCGCCAGCAAAGCGTCCGGGTGCGGATATGGCAAGGGTTTGAGCAGGACCCCATCGATCACGCTGTATATTGCCGTGTTCGCGCCTATTCCGATCGCTAGCGTAACGAGTGAGACGACGGTGAACAGAGGTGCGCGAAGGAGTCGCCGAACAATCTGTCCAAGCTGAGCGAGGAAGGGGCCCATGGACTTGCCTCCTGCAAACGCTGGGAGACGATATCACGGGAGGGCGGTACGATCGCCCTCGCCGAGGAATCCTCGGCCTTTACACAAGCTCGGATTCGCGTTCCTTCAACTTCTCAAGAATCATCGGCCCGAGTTGCGAGACGCTGCCGGCGCCGAGCGTCAGGATCATATCGCGTTCCTGCGCGGCGCCCGTGGCGGCCGCGATGGCTTCTGAGAATGACGCGGCGTGCCGCACCCTTTTGCCCTTCTCCTGAATTTTCTGCGCGAGCACCTCTCCGGTGATGCCTTCGATCGGCTTCTCGCTGGCTGCGTAGATATCGAGCACGGCGAGCGAGTCGGCGTCGCCGAACGCGGTAGTAAATTCTTCCAACAGGTCGCGGGTGCGAGTGTAGCGATGGGGCTGAAAGATGACATGAATCTTGCGAAAGCCGCATTGCTTTGCGGCGGCTAGCGTCGCCTTGATTTCAGTAGGGTGGTGACCGTAGTCGTCGATTACGCTGATTCCGGCGGCGCGTCCGCGCAATTGGAAGCGGCGGTCCACGCCTCGGAATTGATCGAGCGCGGCGCGGATGGAATCTGGCGGCACATCAAGGCCAACTCCAACCGCGATCGCCGCGGTGGCGTTCAGCACATTGTGGGCGCCCGGTACGTGCAGTGTGAACTCTCCCAAATCCTTTTTTTGATAGGTAACGCGGAAGCGGCTGTAGGGACGCGAATCGGCGCTACCCTCCCGCCGGGTCTCTTCTGACTTGATCAGGAAGTCGGAGCCGCGCTTCGTGCCGTAGGTCACCGTGCGCCGTTGCACTTCCGGGAGAAGCCTCCGCAGCAGCGGGTCGTCGTTACAGGCGACGATCATGCCGTAGAAGGGCACGCGGTCCATGAACTCGAGGAAGGTCTTCTTCACATCGCGCATGTTGCGGTAGGTGTCCATGTGCTCGCGGTCGATGTTGGTGACGACCGAGAGAATCGGCGAGAGCTTGAGAAAGGATCGATCGCTTTCATCTGCCTCGGCCACGAGATATTGTGATTTGCCGAGGCGTGCGTTGGAGCCCATAGCATCGACGCGTCCGCCGACTACGACTGTGGGGTCGAGGCCGCCCGCGGCGAGTACCGCCGCAACCATGGAAGTGGTGGTCGTTTTCCCGTGCATGCCGGCGATTGCGATGCCGTATTTCAAACGCATGAGTTCCGCCAGCATTTCGGCACGCTGAATGACCGGGACGTGGAGTGCGTGTGCTTCGGTGACTTCGGGGTTTTCGGGAGCGATCGCGGAACTTGTCACGACGACTTCAGCGCCCGTGATGTTTTCGGCGCGGTGCCCTTCAAAGGTCATAGCACCGAGCGAGGCGAGTCGCTGCGTCACCGCCGAACTTTTCAGGTCCGATCCCGAAACTTTATAGCCGAGATTGAGCAGCACCTCGGCGATGCCGCTCATGCCGATGCCGCCGATGCCTACGAAATGAATGCGTTGGATTTTGGCAAACATGAAATCAACTTCTTTGCCACGGATTTGCGCGGATTAACGCGGATACATCTTAAAGATAAGAAAATCAGTGCGATCCGTGTTGATCCGCGGCTACCTGCTCTTCCATTCCAGCAACTCTTGCCGCCATTGCCGCGATGTCACGTGCGGCGTTTGGATGTGCCAGTTCCCTGGCCGCATGATTCATTCTGTGGAGCCGCTGGAAATCCTGCAGCAAGGCCGCGATTGTTTCTGCCAGCCAGACTCCTTCCAGCTTCGATTCTTCGACTACCACCGCGGCGCCATGTTTCGCCAGCGCCTCAGCATTAATGCGCTGATGATCATCGGCCGCGCGCGGGAACGGCACGAAGACTGCCGGCTTCCCTGCCGCCGTGATTTCCGCAACCGTGCTGGCACCCGAGCGGCACACTACCAAATCAGCACGGGCGAAGGCTGCCGGCATGTCGTCGATGAACTTGAAGACCTGCACGGCATCGGCCAGCGACTGATACGCCGCCAGCGCGTCATTATAGTCACGCTCGCCGGTCTGATGAATGATGTGAATACCCGGAGCCTCCCGGCACAGCACGGGCAGACAACGAATCATGGCCTGGTTGATTGCGTGCGCCCCCTGACTTCCTCCGAAAACGAGGACCGTCGGCGTCCCTCCGCTCTTGAAGGGGATATCGAAGAAGGCTTGCCGGACAGGAACACCCGTCACTTCTCCGTGGCGAAAATATCTCGCCGTTTCCTCGAAGTGCACGGCGGCACCGGAAACAAAGCGCGCCACCATCCGGTTGGCAAAGCCCGGCACAACGTTGGGCTCGAAAGCCAGCGTCGGGATGTGCTTGACGACGGCAGCCATCATCGCTGGGCCAGAAGCATATCCGCCAACGCCGATCACAACGTCGGGAGCAAACTCGCTGAGCATACCGCCTGCATCCCAGAGGGCGCGGGGTAAATCGAAGGCAGTCTTCAGGCGCGTTACGAGGCTGACATTCTTCAAGGCGCCCACACGAACGAGTTTCAGAGGATGTCCTGCCGCGGGTACGAGGCGGTTCTCGATGCCCCGGGCCGTGCCGATGAAAAGAACCTCTGCGCCGTAGTCTTTCTTGAGCTGGTTGGCGATGGCCAAGGCCGGGATGACGTGTCCGCCGGTGCCTCCTCCGGCCAGGATTGCTCGCATGTGGTGACTATAAACTACAAACAACGTCGCCACGGATTACCGCCGATTTGCACGGATCAAGCATGCAAATTGAAAATGTGTGATCGGTTCGCAAGCTCGCCACCGAAGGCATTGGGATTGACTGCGACTGCGGATTCGTAATAACATACGTTATTACGTAGGTGAAACATGATTCCCCTCAAGCTTGTGCAGATCGGTAACTCAGTTGGTTTTGTCCTTCCGAAGGAGGCCGCATCGCGCCTCAAAGTAGAGAAGGGCGACGTTGTATTTCTGACTGAGTCTCCCGACGGCTACCGAATTAGTCCTTACGATCCCACGTTTGAAAAACAGATGAAGGCGGCCGGTCGAATCATGAAAAAGCGCCGCAACGTGCTCCGGGCATTGGCGAAATAGCCGACATGCGCTGGACCTGGGTCGTTGAAAGTGTTGCCCTAGCCATTCATGAGGCACAACTGGCGGAACATGGCGGCCTCTCTGGAGTGCGTGACGAGGGATTGTTCTTGTCGGCGATGGCTCGGCCGCAAAATCTGGCAGCTTACGGAGATCGCCCGGATGCCGCCGACCTCGCCGCCTCCTATGCGTTCGGATTAGCGCGTAACCATCCTTTTCTCGATGGGAACAAGCGCACCGCATTCGTGGTTATGGAATTGTTTTTGAACCTCAATGGATGGACACTCGAAGCCGATGACGCCGAGTGCATCTCTACGATGGAATCCGTCGCTGGTGGCGATATGCGGGAGAAGGATTCAGCTGCCTGGTTGCGTTCTCACATCGAGCGGAAATAGTTCTGGGAGCACTCTCCTGTAACCAACAATCGAATCTCACTCGGCTTGTTTGGTGATATTCAGCAGCACGCCTACGCATGCAAGCGTCACAAATAGTGAAGATCCACCATAGGAGACAAGTGGGAGAGGAATGCCTTTGGTCGGCATCATACCGAGCACGACGCTGATATTGATCAGGGCCTGCAGTACGACCATGCTGGTGATCCCAACAGCGAGATAGCGGCCGAACGTGTCATCCGTTCTCCAAGAGGCACGCATGCCGCGCCACAGGAAGATCGCAAATAGCGTCACGACGAAGATCGCACCCACCAGTCCCAGCTCTTCCGCGGTCACTGCGAAGATGAAGTCGGTATGCGGTTCGGGGAGATAGAAAAGTTTTTGTTTCCCTTCCATCAAGCCGGTGCCCGTGATGCCACCAGTACCGACCGCGATTAGCGATTGAATGATATGAAATCCCGCTCTCTGCCGGTCGGCATAGGGGTTCAGGAACGCCAGGATGCGGTCACGGCGAAAGGCCACGTGGAAGATCAGGAAGTAGAGTGGCAGCAGGGATGCTCCGAACGCGTATCCAAAGTAGCGCATGCGCAAACCTGCGACGTAGAAGATGCAGGCAGCGATTCCAGCGCAGGCGATGGCGGTACCCAAGTCGGGCTGCAAGACAATCAAACCCAAGAAGACGAGGACGGGCGCGGCCGCAGGCATGAGGGTGTTGCGCACATCGTCCATTGTTTTTGCGCGGCTCTCGAGAAAATACGCGAGGAAGAGAATCAGCACAGGCTTGGCTAGTTCCGCTGGCTGAAATGAGAAGCCGCCAGCGTGAATCCAGCGATGCGTGTTGTGTGAACGGTCAAGAAAGAAAACTGAAATCAGCAACAGTGTGGTGACGCCCATCAGGGTGAAGACCAGAGCCGGATGTTTGTAGCGGCGATAGTCGAGGCGCATGGTCACGACCATGGCGGCAAGTCCAGCCACAGCCCAGATCAGTTGCTTGGAGAGAAAAGCGTAGGGCGAACCGAACCGTTCCCGCGCCATGACGGCGGAGGCGGAGAAGACCATTACCAGGCCCAGAAAGACCAGCAGCATGGTAACGGTGAAAAGCCATCGGTCGACACTCACGCGCTTCGCCATGGGACACTTATTTCATCACGGAGCGGAGAGGGAGGGAGAGGGAGATTGTTGATTGTCTTGGTACACGGCAGCCAATCGGGCGGTGAGCCTTTAACCGTCTAGAATTGACTGCTCATGCGGACGAGAGCCGACATACTAAGTACACTTCGCAGATTGCCGCTTTTCACGGACTTGTCGGATCAAGAACTGACGCTATTTGCGGAAACCGTGATCCGTCTGGAGTATCCGAGGGGGACATCGATTTTTGTTGAAGGAGATAAATGTGACGAGCTTCTGATTGTTGAGACTGGAGCGGTAAAAATCATAAAGTCGGCTCTCAATGGAAGGCAGCAACTTCTCAGTATCGAGCGGCGCGGAGGTTCGCTCGCAGAGATTTCTGTATTTGATGGAGGAAAATATCCAGCGAGCGCCGAGGCCGCGGATGACGTTGTACTGTTACGACTACCTGCGGACAATTTTCGAGGAATCTGTCTGAAGAACCCTGAGTTGTCGCTTAAAGTTTTCAAGGTGCTCGGTCACCGGCTACGGCACGCTCTCAGCTTGGTGGAAGAGCTGTCCTTTTCAACCGTCCGGGGGCGGCTTATCGCACACCTTTTGCGTCTCGCCGACGAATACGGACGCAAGACAATTCGGGGTATCGAATTCGAACTTGCCGAGAACAACGAGGAACTAGCCGCACGTCTCGGAACTGTTCGAGAACTCATATCCCGGAATCTCGGTAGGCTGCACGGATCTGGACTTATCGAAATGAGCCGGCGAACAGTTCTGATCCCCAACCGAACGGTTCTGCAGAGTGAAGTTAGTGTGAGCAAGTGAAACTTCTGCTGAAATCAGCCATTTTCGTGACATAAGTCATGGCTGCGTGGATCCAGTACTCGTTATTCTCGAGTCTCAGCAGCTAACTCTCACAGGCAATTGGCTGCCTCGGAGACTGTCATGGCCTACGTTATTGCAGAACCCTGTATTGGAACGAAAGATACAGCTTGCGTGGATGTATGTCCGTGCGATTGCATCCATCCCCGGAAAGATGAACCAGGGTTTTCAACCGCAACTCAGCTATATATCGACCCCGTCGAATGCGTTGACTGTGGTGCTTGCATTCCAGCGTGCCCGGTGTCGGCGATTTTTCATGAAAACGATCTTGGGGACAAATGGAAGAAATACGCGGAGATCAACGCCGATTTTTATGCTGCAAAGGAAGTATGAAGGAAGTTACTGCTGGTGTTTTGGAGAGAAGACGGGGAATTCAGGTCTTTGTAATGTTCGTTGGCTCCGCGAGTGCCCGAACAATCTCTTTGAACATTTTTCCCCGGTGCTCGTAGCTCTTGAACTGGTCGAAGCTGGCGCAGGCTGGAGCCAATAGAACGATATCCCCGGATTGCGCGGCTGCATGCGCTTTGCGGATGGCGTTTTCCAGCGTCTCCGCATGGATCACGTCGGCGCCCTTGACCTGCGACTCAATCTTTGCCGCCGCAGCGCCGATCGTGTAGATTTTCTTCACACGCTTGCGGATCAAGTCATTCAGGACGGTGTAGTCGCTGCCTTTATCTTTGCCGCCGACAATGAGGTGAATGTTGGCGGGAAATGATTCCAGAGCCTTAATTGTGGCGTCGACATTTGTGGCCTTCGAATCGTTGTAGTAATCGACACCACCGACCGTTGCCACAAACTCCAGCCTGTGCTCGACGGCCTTGAAGTCGTGGACAGCCTGGCGAATCTTCTCGGGTGCGCAGCCCATGAGCGCCGCGGTGCAAACTGCGCCCAGAACATTTTCCAGATTGTGAGCACCTTTGAGCGGGATGTCGGAGACCTGCAGAATCTCGCGCTGACCGGTTGTGTCGCGGAATACGATGTTTCCGTCGCGCACCCATGCGCCCTGCTGGACTTCTTTTTGGCGGCTGAACCAGAAGACCTGGGCGCGAGTTCGGGCGCCCATCGCAACACAGGTGGGATCGTCGGCATTCAGGACGGCGAAATCACTTCCCTGCTGATTCTCGAAAATGCGCGCCTTGGCGTCGGTGTAGACCTCAAACGTCCGGTGCCGGTCCAGGTGATCAGGCGTGACATTCAGAACGACCGCTACTTTCGGACGAAAGGTCTGAATCGTCTCGAGTTGGAAACTGGAAATCTCGAGCACGATCACCGTGTCAGGCTTGGCTCGCTCGGCCAGGGAAATCGCCGGCGTTCCGATGTTGCCTCCCACGAGCGTGGGGAATCCGGCCGCTGACATGATCTCTCCGATGAGAGTCGTGGTCGTCGTCTTACCATTCGATCCGGTAATGGCCAGAATTGGTCCAGGCAGAAATTGTGCGGCGAGTTCGATCTCACCGATCACAGTCTCGCCCAGGGAGCGTGCCTGCACCAGAGGCGGTGCATCCACTGGGACTCCAGGGCTGACAACAATAAGATCCTGACCGCGGAAAGTGCGGTCGCCATGGCCACCGGTTTCCACGGTGATGCCGTGATCGAGCAGCACGGGTATCTCGTTGCGTAATTCGTCGCCGCTTTTCGTGTCGGAGACGGTGACACGCGCGCCTTGCGCCTTCATGAAGAGCGCCGATGCTACGCCAGATTTACCCAGCCCAACAACCAACGCGCGTTTTCCGTTCAGTTCCATCGCACTCTATTTCACCACAGAGTCACAGAGACACAGCGAAAAACAATTTGGGATTTCGAACGGAGTTTCTCTAGCGCAACTTGAGCGTGGTCAGTGCAAATAGCGCGAATATCAGCGACGCGATCCAGAAACGTACGATGATCTTCGATTCTGACCATCCCAGCAGCTCGAAGTGATGATGCAACGGTGCCATTTTGAAAATGCGCTTCTTGCGCAGCTTGTAGGAGCCGACCTGCAGGATCACTGAAAGAGCTTCAATCACGAATACGCCGCCGATAAAGGGCAGCAACAGTTCCTGCTTGATCATGACGGCAATCGTGCCGATGGCGCCGCCCAGCGCCAAAGACCCTACGTCTCCCATGAATACTTCGGCTGGGTGCGCGTTGTACCAGAGAAATCCGATCGAGGACCCGACCATTGCTCCGCAGAAGATGGTCAACTCCGCGACTTGCGGCATGCGCTGCAATTCGAGATATGTCGCAAAAGTTGCATGGCCGCTGACGTAAGTGAGCACCGTCAGGGCTCCCGCTGCGATCACCGTACACCCGATCGCCAATCCATCGAGACCATCCGTCAGGTTCACAGCGTTGCTCGAACCCACAATGACGAGCGCCACGAAGGCCATGAACGGCAAGAATGCCAGCGGCCATAGTTGCGGATGGTGTTCCAGGGTTCCCGCTACCAGATCGGGATGAAACTGCTTGAAGAACGGGACGATGAGCTTGGTGGAATACATATTGTAGGTCTGCATAGCGATCAGCATCGACGCGATCACGATGCTGGCAGCAATCTGCAGACCGAATTTGGCGCGGCTGGTCAGACCAAGATTGCGGCGATGCGTCACTTTGGTGTAATCGTCGGTGAATCCGATCGCCGCGTACGCACAGGTAGAAAAAACGGCGATCCAGATAAAGCGGTTGCTAAGGTCGGCCCACAGCAGCGTGGGTACGACAATCGCAATCACAATCAGCAGGCCTCCCATCGTGGGAGTGCCCGCTTTCTTCTGATGAGCTTGGGGACCTTCTTCGCGGATGTACTGGCCAATCTGGAAGTCACGAAGGCGTCCAATGACCAACGGACCGACGATCAAGGCTGTGAACAATGCTGTCAGGCTGGCAAACGCGGTACGAAAAGTCACATAGCGGAAGATGCGGAAGGGCGCGACGTAATGTTGCAGCTTCAGGAACAACAGCCAATAGAGCAATCAGCCTCCGAGCAGGGGTCAGGACTAGGAGTCAAGGGCTAGTCTAACCACTGATTCTTGCCTTCCACGTTTCCAAAGCTTTTTCCAGCTTCACGCCCCGGGACGCTTTCAAAAGAACTACGTCACCTGCGCGAGTTTCGCGGACTAGCCATTCACCAGCTTCTTCGGGCGTGGTGACGAATTCTGCGTGTGCGCCCGCCTGCTTCGCGCCATCCACCATGGCCTGAGCCAGTCCGCGAACTCCGAGAAGGACGTCTATCTTCATGTCCGCGGCATGCCGCCCGGCTGCACGGTGCATTTCTTCAGCCGCCGGACCAAGCTCGAGCATCTCTCCGGCAACGACAATGCGGCGGACTGCTTTCATCGATTCCAACGCATCGATCATCGCGTTGAGTGCCTTCGGATTGGAATTGTAGCAATCGTTGATGACCGTGATGTTACCCAACTGGAGAACCTGTCCGCGTTTGTCGGCGGGCTTCAATGTGGCGAGCGCCGCCACTGCTTCTGTGAGCGTCAGGCCGCGCGCCAGTCCGACGGAAACGGCAGCCAGTGCATTCAGAACATTGTGTTCTCCGACGAGTGGCAGGCGAGCGTGTTCCCTTCCGCGTGCGGTAACGATGTCAAAGTGAGATCCCTCTGCGCCCTGGGACTGGACATTCTCGGCGCGCACGTCGGCGGCGACATGGACTCCGTAGCGGATCACTCTTCCTTTGAAGTCGCGCCCGAATTGCGAAACATATTCGTCGTCAGCATTAAGCACAGCCGTGCCAGTGGGCGGAAGTGATTCGATTAATTCGTATTTTGCCCGCGCAATTCCCGCCAGCGAGTCGAAGAACTCGAGATGAACGGGGGCGACATTGGTCACTACACCGATCTCAGGCTGCGCGATCCTGGCCAAGGCGCGAATTTCTCCGGCGTGAGACATACCCATCTCAATTACAGCGACGTCATGCTCGGGCTCGAGCTTCAGCAGCATCAAAGGTAGGCCGAAGTGGTTATTGAAATTACCTTCCGACTTGAGAACCCGAAACTTCGAGGTCAGGACGTGTGCAATTGCGTCTTTGGTCGTTGTCTTTCCCGCGGAACCAGTTACGCCGACAAGCGGCTTCCCCCAGACTTTGCGCACGGCGGTCGCCAACGTTTGTAGTGCTACGAGGGTGTCCCCGACAGCAAGAAGAGGCAGATTGCCGGAAAACCGTTGCACTTCGTCTTTTCGAATCACAGCCCCAACTGCGCCCTTTTCAAGGGCTGCAGTGACGTAGTCATGTCCGTCGAGGCGCTCTCCTTTTACCGCGAAGAAGAGCTCGCCTTTCCCAACCGTGCGGGAATCGATGGAGTATCCGTGGACAACATCCTCGTGAGGAAAATCACCAGACGCAGACACGAACTCTGCGACTTTCGAGAGTGCGAGCTTCATGCCCGAGGCTCCCCGGAGGCAGAGGATGACTCGTCGAATCCGCTGGCCTTGAGGACTTCCTTTGCGACTTCCACATCATCGAACGGGTGCGACCCGTCGCGGGTTGTCTGCACTTTCTCGTGTCCCTTTCCGGCGAGCAGCACGATGTCGCCGGGCCGCGCCTCTCCGATGGCGAGCGCAATTGCCTTGCGACGGTCGACCTCCACAGCATACTTCACTCCGCTTCTTTGAACTCCAACGAGCGCATCGTTGATGATGACGCGCGGATCCTCGCTGCGAGGGTTATCGGATGTAAGGACAACAAAATCGCTGCCGCGGCCAGCAGCCTCGCCCATGAGAGGACGCTTGGCGCGATCACGGTCACCACCGCAACCGAACAAAGTGATCACCCGCGCGCCCCCGCCACTGCGCGATACGAATTCGCGCGCCAGTGACGTGAGATTGCGAAGAGCATCGTCGGTGTGCGCGTAATCCACGACCACAGTAAACGGCTGACCACAATCGACTCGCTGAAAGCGGCCGGGAACGTGGGTCAGGGCCGCGACTCCCTTCGTGATCGCCTCTGCGGAGCATCCGCGGGCAAAGCTGGCAGCCGCTGCTGCGAGAATGTTATAGACATTCACGTGTCCGATGAGCGGCGAGAAGATGGCCAACTTCCCCTCAGGCGTAACCATGTCAAAGCGCGTGCCGCGGGGAGTGATGTCGGGCTTGTCGGCGTGGAAATCGCCGCGATCCCATCCGTAAGTCAAAACCACCGAACTGCGTTTGTGGCTGAACTCAGTTAGTTTCGCTCCGTATTCATCATCGAGATTGGTGACGACCGCTCGCGGCGGGTCCGTTCCACAACCTTCGAACAGCACGCGTTTCGCGGAAAAATACTCTTCCATTGTCTTGTGATAGTCGAGGTGATCACGCGTCAGATTTGTGAATACTGCTACATCGAACGGCACGCCGAACACGCGCTGCTGCGCCAGAGCGTGCGAGGAGACTTCCATCACGGCATCGGTAGCGCCTTGACCGAGAGCCTCGTTGAACAAGCGTGCCAGCTCGAGCGCTTCAGGAGTCGTGTGAGGCGCGGGGCATATACGACTCGCGACGTGATACTCGATCGTTCCAATCAAGGCGCTCTTGCGACCTGCTGCGGTGAAGATTGCTTCGATGAGAAATGCCGTCGTACTCTTCCCGTTGGTACCGGTGATTCCGGTAACTGCAATCCGCTCGGCAGGACGCTTGTAGAAATTCGCACTCAGGCGCGCAAGAGCGCGGCGACCGTGTGGAACCAGGGCCCAGGCGACCTTTTCCCGCTGCTTTTCGGCAGGGGAATCAGTGACGATCGCGGCGGCTCCGGAACCGATCGCCTGATCGATGAAGCGATTCCCGTCCGACGTTTCTCCCCGCATGGCGACGAAGACACATCCTGGCTTCACGCGCCGGGAGTCGTATTCCACACCACTGACGTCGGGGTTCCCGCTCAGGCTGAGAACCTCAGCGCCATCCAGCAGATGTTGGAAAGTCATTGTTGGAAATTATATCGAGTGCAAGCTGCAAGCTGCAGGCTGCAGGCGTCGGGCGGCACGCGGCAACAGGAACGCTAAGATCAGCATCGCCATTTCTGACCTGACCTGACCTGACCTGACCTCTGACCTCATTACCGATGTCACGTTCCCCCTCCAGCGGCCGAGCGATACATTAGCGTCATGAGCACCGGAACCAGTCCTGCCAAATATCGTTGCATGCAGTGTGAACAGGCGGAGGGCAGCTGTCAGTGCGAGAAGTATTGCTGTCTCTGCCAATCCGTAATTGATGTCCGTCTCTGTGCGGATGGTCTGTGGTATTGCGACCCTTGCCGCACAGCGTGCGACTATAAGACTTCGGACTGAAGGTACACTCACTGTGGCCTCGCAGGTCAGCGACAACTCTCGCACCGCGCTGCTGCATCTGTCCTCTGTGGGTTCTCGAGTCAAAACACAATATCGATTTGTCTGGGGAAATCCTGAGAATGTGATTGCGTTCCTTGGCAAGCCCCAGCTTTTTAGGGGAGAATAGGTCGTTTTGTTATTGTCATACTTTCGCCCTCTTCTCAGGAGAATTTGATGGCTACCACTATGCACGTCAGCGACGTAGCCGAGCTGCTTAGCGAAGGCCGAACGCACTTCAATCTGTCTTCCGGCGCGCTGGTGGAACATTCAATTCGCCGCAACGAGGCGAAGCTGGCTGCCAATGGCGCGATCGTGGGATACACCAACCGCACCGGCCGCTCTCCGAAAGACAAGTTCATCATCAAAGATGAGATGACCGCCCACACCGTGGCATGGGGGCCGGTCAATGTGCCATTCGAGACGGATAAATTTGACGCGCTCTATGCGCGGGTTATGGATCACCTTCGCGGACGCGAACTCTATGTACAGGATCTTTTTTGCGGAGCCGATCCTGCGTACCGCCTGCCTGTGCGCATCGTCAATGAATATGCCTGGCATAACTTGTTTGTGCGGCAATTATTCATACGTCCAACGCAGGAAGAGTTGCAGCATCACCACCCCGAGTTCACCGTCATCTGCGCCCCCGAGTTCAAGGCCGATCCCAAGCGCGACGGTGTGAATTCTGAAGTTTTTATTCTGCTGAATTTCATGCGGCGCACCGTGCTGATCGGAGGAACCTCGTACGCAGGCGAGATGAAGAAATGCATTTTCAGCGTGATGAACTTTTTGTTGCCGCCACGGAATGTTTTTCCGATGCATTGCTCAGCCAATGTGGGACACAACGGTGTGAGCGCACTTTTCTTCGGGCTTTCAGGAACGGGAAAGACGACACTCTCGGCGGATCCATCGCGCGACCTGATCGGCGACGACGAACACGGATGGAGCGCGGATGGCGTCTTCAACTTCGAGGGCGGATGCTACGCCAAATGCATCAAGCTCTCGAAGCAGAACGAACCACAGATCTGGAATGCGTTGCGCTTTGGCTGCGTGTTGGAAAATGTAACGCTCGATTCAAGCACGCGCATTCCAGACTACAACGATGACAGCAAGACGGAGAACACGCGCGCCGCGTATCCGGTGGATTTCATCGACAATGCCGTTATCCCGGGGATCGGCGGACATCCGAAAAATGTAGTTTTTCTCACCGCCGACGCGTTTGGCGTTCTGCCGCCCATTGCGAAGCTATCCCCGGAGCAGGCCATGTATCACTTCCTGTCTGGCTACACGGCGAAGGTGGCCGGGACCGAAGCGGGAGTGAAGGAACCTTCGGCGACATTCTCCACTTGCTTTGGATCGCCGTTTCTTCCCCTGGCGCCAAAGGTTTATGCCGAGATGCTCGGACGTCGTCTGCGCGAGCACAACGCTCAATGCTGGCTGGTGAACACAGGCTGGCAGGGCGGACCTTACGGCGTGGGTAAGCGGATGAGCATCCCGCACACGCGCGCTATGGTCGACGCTGCTGTCGAGGGCGAGTTGATCCACGAAGATTTCGAAATCGAACCTACATTCGGATTCAGCATCCCAAGGTTCTGCCGAGGAGTCCCGCCGCAAGTCTTGAACCCGCGTAATGCCTGGCGCGATAAGGCAGCCTATGACAAAGCCGCTGAGGACCTGCGGAACCGGTTCTCCAAGAACTTTGAGAATTTCGATGCGCCGGCAGAGGTGAGGGCGGCTGGGCCGCAACGCAGAGGCTAGGGTCAGCGACCAGTCCAAGCAAATTCTTGTCATCCTGAGGCGCAGTACTTTTGCGCCGAAGTACCTATGCAAAACGTTTGCGCCTGTTACACTGCCGGCAGGTTGCATGGTCCTTCGGTCCGCAAAATGCGCGGTCCTCAGGATGACAGAGCTTTTCTGATTTTACGGCTCGCCAAGCAACTTTCACCGATTCTCCTACAGCGTTACATCCATCTGCAGCGCCTCAACCATGCCGTTCAGCGCGCCCTGCGCTGCCTCGCGTTTCTGTTGCATTTCTCCGATCTCCCGCCGCAACGCCTGCATGCGATCTTCCTGCTCATTGAGTTGACGGACGTAACGCTCGACTAAGGCTTTCTCCTCAGCACTGCCCTTTAGAGAATCACCCGAGTCACGGGCAAACGAGCCGCGGCATCGGCCGAACCGGTGGTGAGAATGGAAGACTGTCCGAACGAAATGGAAGCGAGAGCCACCCACAACACTGCCGTTTTCAGCGAACGCATGATTCCTCCAGCGAACAAGTCCGCCCGAAAAGCCAGATGCAAGCGTCATTTGTAGAACGCGCGGCGCACGGTTCCTTGCGCAGGCGGTTTCCTGAGACTCAGCCACCGAGGTCGGGGGTCAGGGCGTCCGGGGTCAGGCGTCCGGGGTCCGAGATTCGTTCTCAGCGTAGCGCGCGAACGCTGGACATTAGAAACTGATCTCTGACCCCTGTCCTCTGACCCCTGTGTTCTAATTTGTGCATGTTCGCGCGCAAGATTCAGGTCGAGTACGACGACAACGGCCGCCGCACTCCGTGCCCTCTGAAGTGGCTCGACTCCTTTTCCATGCGTAGCTTCACGAATTTCAGCGCGTTCGACGACACACTTCCCATCTCTGATGGACTTATGGAAATCGGCTCCAGTGTTCCTCTCGACGAACTCAGGGATTCAATGGAGGACTGGTTGCGCCGAAAAGGCTATCTCAATAGGGAGTCGCGTTTGCTACTGGCGGAGAAATGATCATGGGATCGAGACTCCTCTAAGTAGCAATAGCTGTTGACAAGGCTGCGAAGTTGTCTGGGAGCAAAGACAAGTTGTGGGAAATTACGCAGAATTGTCAAAGAAGTCGGAGTTTCGGCGCAGTTCATCGTGATGGCAACCCACGCGGTCGAATGCTCCTCTTACTTTCAAGCAGTTGCGCGAGAGCAAAGAATGGCAGATGAGTTGCAATCCGATACGAGGAGGTGCTTCGTGAGCTTCAAGTTGCTGCAATTTCCCCCACAACCAAGCACCCGCGTGGTTCGGATGACGGCGATCCCGGCCCGCTGGATTGCGCCTGAGGGTTGTATGGTAGATGGCGGTTTTCTTCACTCTTGGCTCGAGGATGAGGACGCCAAGAGTGAACGGTCACATAGAAAGCTGAATTGGGGCGCAATTTGTGGACTGGTGATCTCGTTAAGTGTTAGCGGCGCGTTTTGGATAGGAGTCAGCTCGCTGATCGCGCGTTTTGTGCGCTGAAGACAAGTTTTATCGATCGAAAAAGGAAACGGGGCATGGCGCCAACCAGCGCAGGCCCCGCTTTCATTCGAGGTTCTATTGGTCGTAGCGCAACAACGACATGACATCGTAATTCTTCAACTTTTCGCGGCCATTCAGGAACGTGAGTTCTACCACAAATCCTAGACCTGCAATCTGTGCTCCCAGGGACTCTGCCAACTTTGCCGTGGCCTCTGCTGTTCCGCCGGTTGCAAGCAGATCGTCGACAATCAGCACGCGTTGTCCTTTCTGGATCGCGTCTTTGTGGATCTGCAGCGTGTTCATACCATACTCAAGCGCGTAATCGAAGCTGACACACTCGGCGGGCAGCTTCCCCGGTTTGCGCACGGGCACGAATCCGGCGTTGAGCCGGTAGGCCAGCGCGGGAGCAAAGATGAAGCCGCGGGCTTCCATGCCGAGAACCAGATCGATATCTTGCGAAATGTAGTGCTCCGAGAGTTTGTCGATGAGCGTGGCCAGGCCGGTCTTGTCTTTGAGCAGCGTGGTGATGTCGTAAAACAGGATCCCCTTCTTGGGAAAATCCGGGACCTCGCGAATGAGCTTTTTCAGGGTATCGACTTCCGCGGCACTTACAGGGGACATTACCACGCTCCTTCAATGCGAAATGAACTGATTCCGTCAACTGGATTTTCGTCAGAGATCTCGACGTTGTCGACACGCGACGCCCGAGGCCCTTCGCGCAATCTCGAATGCAGGCCTGAAAGCTGATCCCGTGTGCCTTGGGCGAGAACCTCGACGCTGCCATCGTGATTGTTGCGAACCCAGCCGGCAATCCCGAGCAGATGCGCCTCGCGCTCTACAAACCAGCGGAAGCCCACGCCCTGCACACGCCCGCGAACAACGTAACGGCGAGCTAGGATTGGCTTTTCACTGGAGGTCATGCCGAATGAAATTGATGATGGTTGATTGAAAATCCCGCACGTACCAGCAAGTTCTTCAATCAACAATCAAACATTGATCTACGCGCGGGAGAGATACGCGCCCTCAGACGTATCCACTTTGATTTTCTCGCCTTCATTGATGAACGGCGGCACCTGCACGATGAGCCCAGTCTCGGTCTTTGCAGGTTTGGTGACGCTCGAGGCGGTAGCGCTCTTCAGTCCGGGCTCAGTCTCGATGACCGTGAGTTCTACGGTCTGCGGCAGTTCGATCCCGACGGCCTTGCCGTCGAAGAATTCCACCTTGATCTGCAGGTTCGGGATCAGGTAGTCGACCGCGTCTCCGAGAGTGTCCTTCGTCAGGTGCGTCTGCTCGTAGTTCGACGTATCCATGAAGAAGTAGCTGTCGCCGTCGTTGTAGAGATACTCCATCTCGACTTCGTCAACATTGATCTTCTCGATCGGGTCGGGCGAGCGGAAGCGATGCTCGAACATCGCGCCGGTACGCAGGTTGCGCAGCTTGGCCTGGATGAACGCGCGAAGGTTCCCCGGAGTGCGGTGCTCCACGCTGAACACCGAGTGAAGATCATTGTTGTGCTTGATGATCATGCCGGGACGCAGTTGTGTGGCAGGGATCGACATCGCTCGAAGACTCTCCTTATACGATTGCTGTTTGAGCTGGCGGAAGACGGGCGAGCCACAGTTCCGCCGCCACAGGGGTTAAAGCATTATTTTACACACACCTGCGACGGAAAGGGAAACGCCCGCCCATGTCCATTCAATCGCACCAACAGGGCTTTCGAAATCTCCCTCGTGTTCGGCCTAGCTTCACCGTCTCAAGTCTACTGATAAATCTGGATATTCCCTATTGCACAGCAAAGGCTACAATCGAGTTGCGCTGATCCTGGCCTTACCAGGAAGCGCTGGAATGAAAGAAGAGGTTCTCATTATGACAACTGGACGTTATGAATCATCCGAGGGCGGCAACATGGGTACCGCGATTACGTTTCTGCTGATCGGACTGGGTGCTGGAGCTCTCGTCGGACTTCTACTTGCTCCCAAAACTGGCAAACAACTGCGGCGCGATCTCCGCCGCGGCTATGAAGACGCGCGTGAGAGCTTTGGCGAGTGGGCTGATGAAGCCAAGGATCGCCTGCGCGATGCCGCTACACGCGGCGCTGAAATCGCCGACGATCTGCGCGACAAAGTGGAACCTCTGCGCAAAGCAATCAACCGCAGCTAAAAGATCAGAGGTCAGGGCTCAGAGGTCAGTTCGAAATACTGACCGCTGACCTCGGCTCCCTGACCTCTGCTTTTCAGTACAGCCGGAAATTTACCTCTACTGCGATTCTGGTAGCAACCGGCTGGCCATCCTGCGTTGCGGGACGGAACCGCCAGCGGCTTACCGCTTCGATCGCCTTCTGATCCAGCCCCATCCCGAGGCTCTGCTGCACATGGATGTCGTAGGGCCGCCCATCTTTTCCGACCACAATCATGAGCAGCACGATGCCCTGCGTTTTCGTCTGCCTCGCCTCATCCGAGAAGGTCGGCTCCGGGCTATAGATTGCTTCCGGAAACCCTACGCCGCCTCTGCCTGCCGGACGAATTCCCGGGTCTCCGTCACCGAGGTGTGGGCCTTTCGACTTCCCGATGCCGTCGCAGCAGCCGTCGCCCATACCGCCCGGGCCGCCCGGACCATCTGATAACGCTCCGGCAAACTTCGACATGGGGTCGCCGATCTGCCCACCTTGAGGCAGTTTCACCTCTGGTGCAACCTCCACTGTTTCCGGCGCGGTGAGAATCGAAATGTGTGTTGGACGCATCACCGTCGGCGGAACGATCTGAGGGTCGAGCGAGGCGAGCGGCGGATTGCCGACCGATGCAGGCAGTGGATCATGATTGCCTCCGCCGCCACCATTGCTTCCGGAAAAAATGAGAGGCAAGCGAATGCCGGTCGGTGGGACGGGAAGAACACCGGGACCCTGGCGAATCACGTTGCTCATGAGATACACAATCAGGGCAAGAATCGCAGCCTGTCCCAGCAGAGAAAGCAAGAATGTTTCTCGCCTGGCTCGATCGTTCCAGTCGTTCTCGCGGGACAGAATCGAGAAAAGGTTGGGCCCGGGTGCTAACGGTGCAGCGGTCATGGCGCGCTCTCCCCGATGGCAAAGGATGCCAACCAGCGGTAAGACGCGCCGAGTGAGAAAAAGGATTTCTGGGGCAGAGTCAGGGGTCAGGGACTAGGGGTCAGAGGTCAGAGGTCAGCTAGGAAATCATGTCATCCCTAATCGGTCGGTCCATTTCGGGAATTACCATCGCATTTAGTGACGCGTGTGACAGCGATAGAGAAATGTCATGTCGCATAGTGGCGCGTTATGCGATGCATATCAATACCCGTACAGTCCTATCGCGACCTCATAGCTTGGCAAAAGGCAACGGATCTGGTAGTCGAAGTCTACAGCTGTGCCATTGGCTTTCCGAAGTCCGGGATCTACTGTCACGTCTCGCAGTCGCGCAGGGCAGCCGTATCGGTTCCGAGCACCCGAAGGACATGCCCGATGCTCCACCGGAGAGTTCAAGCAGTTTCTTGGCCACGCACTCGGCCCCTTGGTGGAGGTCGAAACACAGATCATGATCGGAGAACGTCTTGGTTACGTTGACTCTGAAAAGTCGAAAGACTTGCTGCGGCATACGTCAGAAATCGCAGGGTCGTAAATGGACCGCTGCGATCCTTGGCAACGCAGAAATGATGATGGCATCCCCTGGCCCCTGATCTACCGAAATATCGACGAGAAGAACTTGCCGATCTTGCCGAAGAATCCCGGATGGTCCGGCTTCTTCGGAGGCTCTGGCGGCGGAGCTGCCTGGATAACGGGATCGAGATGCAACCGTCGCTGGGCGGATGGTTCTACGGGAATGTCCGCTGGCGCTTCAACCGTCGGTTGGGCTTTTCTTGCAGCCCGATCCTTGGCGCTGAAGACGAATGGGGCATCCACCTGCACATGCACATCGTTCGGTTGCGATGTCGGCAGGGGCGCAGTCTCCGGCCCGTTGGTCAGCCGCGTTCCGGAAGTGCCCGACGTGGTCGCGCTGGTCATGTTTCCGGGAGAGCCGGCACCTAAACTCACTTTGCTCTGAAGATCGGGAGTTGCCACTGATTGAATGGGAGCTGCGTTCGTTTGCAGCACAGGATGCGGCGGAGGGCATCCGCATTCCAAAGGAATGTCACTATCTACTTTGTCAATCTGGCCGGATCGAAAGACTACCTGATCGTTCGGTTTGACCTGATAAATCCTGTCGCCCATTAACTCGGCGACAATTGCCGATGACGTATTTCCTTTGAGCGCGCGCACGCACGTGTTCCCGTGCGAATCAGCACTGATGGCGTAATGAAACTCCCCCGGTCCGGCAAACATGATCCGGAAATCCGGCGTGAGCACCGAGTCCGCCGACGCTTTTAGCGAATAATGTGTCTCGATTCCGCCGGTGCTCATGCCGAACATCAGATCGCGCTTGCTCTTCGATGCCGACACCGACAACGTCGTGCCGGGACACACGCGTACCTCGCCTCCGCTTGGAAGGTGAAGAATCGTAGTGTCCGATCCTGCTGTGACCGAGGACCCAGTGGACAGCCGGCTGGCTTCCATTACTGTACCGCCGACGTTGCCCGAGACGGGGACAACGGCGGCATCCGCGGTTAGAGTAAATCCCGGCGATGCAGCCGCCGGTTCCGTCGTTCCCGGCTTTTTCCCGGCATTCACATCCTCCGGCGGCCTTAGCCGCACCATCAGACGATTTCCCGCGCCATCCCACGAATGTCCATACGGTGCGAGAAGGTCGAGCACGATACGCGTTACCGGAGGATTGTTCTTGTACTGGTTCACGCGGATCGCGAGGATGTTGTCCTTCTGAATCTCGATCCGCTTCTGCATCGACCCGAGCTTGGCATTCGGGAGATCGATCACAAGGCGTGGAGGACCATCAACTGTCTGGATTTCAGGAATCACTGAACCGCTGGTGAGGATTTCTACTGCAGGCACGCCCTTCTCATGGACAATGCGCACGCTCTTGACGACCCGCGGAGGACCGAAGTTCTGCGCACCGGCAACCCCGGTGACCACTGCGACCAGAATCGCGCACACGAATTTTGCGGGAGGTCGAGCCATGAGATTTAAGTTGAGCTCGAGGGAAACATATCACAGGGGTCAGGGGTCAGGAGTCAGGGATTGTTGATTACCGGCTACGTTCAGACACTCGAGGTCCGGGAACTGTAGCCGTCAAAAGGAGGAGACCGGGTCGGACGCGGGAACACGAACAGTAAGAAAAGAAAACTGGTCCCTAGCCCCTAGTCTTAGGCTTCCGGCAGGAATTCGTACTCTTCAATTACAGCGGCGACTCTCACTTTGCCGGCAGAGGGGCCGTCTTCAACCCGTACGACGCGTCCCTTGCATTGCACGCGAATGCTCTCCGTGAGCGTGATCTCAGGCGGAAGGGTCAGTGTGAATCCGATCGGAGCGCCTTGGGCGATCGCTGAATCCAGATAGAAACAAATGCCGCGCGCACTGACATCACGAAGATCGGCGGATTCGTGATGTGCGTTTCCGTTGTTGAGATTGCGATCGACGGTGACGGGTACGCGCAGCGCAAAACGTCTTGCGCCCCTTTTCTCCTGCTGGGGCTCGGCCATGCGTCCTCCAAGTGGCGTTGAAGTTCGTCAGAACGCTGACTCGATAGGAAGGATGCGCCTCAGCAGATGCTCCGGTCAATACCACCGTTGGGTCACCAACTGGCCCGTTCAGGGGACAGGGGTCCGGGATCAGGGGTCAGCGGTGAAAGGTCAGAGGACGGGACGACTAAATGGATGGCTGAGCACTGGTGTAATCTGATGGGAGCGTTGTAGTCCGATAACCGAAAGCTCAAATGATTTTCGTCCTCGACAACTACGATTCGTTCACCTACAACCTCGTCCAGTACATCGGAGAGATGGGTGCAGAGGTCGAGGTGCGCCGCAACGATCAGGTCACGGTCGCAGAAGTCGAAAGGATGCACCCGGAAAAGATTGTGATTTCTCCCGGGCCCTGCACACCTAGAGACGCGGGAATCAGCATCGATCTCATTCGTCACTTTGCCGGGAAAACGCCTTTACTCGGCGTTTGTCTCGGACATCAGGCGATCGGCGAGGCGTTCGGCGGCCACGTTATTCGGGCGCCGCACCTGATGCATGGCAAGACCAGTGCAGTTGTGCATGACAACAGGACCGTCTTCCGGGGCCTCCCGATGCCGATGACCGCGACGCGGTACCACTCGCTGATCGTGGAAGAAAAAAGTCTTCCGGCAGAATTAGAAGTCAGCGCCTGGACGACTGAGAGAGATGGAACTCGCACGATCATGGGGTTACGGCACAAGAAGTGCGCCGTGGAAGGCGTGCAATTCCACCCCGAAAGCGTCTTGACCGATACGGGCAAGGAACTGGTGAAGAATTTCCTGGAGCTCTGAGCGCCCATGTTGAGCTACCGCCAGATCGCTCCTGGTCCTGCAACGGCTGAATTCATTCACTGCTACTGGCTTCTACAGGGGACGTCCTCTCCGCTCGATATTCAAAGAATTGTTCCAGATGGACGCCCTGAGCTCATCGTGAATCTTGGCTCTCCCTTCCAACACCAACGAGGTGAAATTTGGATTTCTCAGCCCGAAAGCTTCTTTGTGGGGCAGATCACGGGGCCAATGGTGGTTCGTCCGAATGGAGTGGCCAACACAATCGGAGTACGTTTCCATCCGCATGGCGCAAGCAGCCTATTCGGAATTCCTATGGAGGAGCTCAACGAGAAGACTTTGCCCCTATGCGACTTGTCGCCAGAACTGGACCGCGAACTGGCCCGCATCAAGGAATTTCGTTCAGCTTCTCGGCAGATCGCCTACGCCGATCGTGTGCTGCAGGGGTTCTCTCTTCGAGGAAAGTGCAAGGACCGGATCATCGAGTCTGCTGTGTCAACAATTCTCTCCTCGGCAGGCCTAGTCGAAACATCTGAACTTGCTTTTCATTTGGGACTCAGCACACGTCAATTGCAACGGAAATTCAAGATGGAAGTTGGAGTAGGACCCAAGATGCTCAGCCGTATTCAACGTTTCCAGCGCGTGTTTTGGGCGGTGGAATCATCTGCCGACTGGGTCCAAGTTGCCCTCAAATCCGGATACTACGACCAGGCTCATCTGATCCGTGACTTCCGCGATCTCTCCGGTGCAACGCCTGCGGCTCTACTGGCTCCTGATACTGACCTCGCCTTTCACTTCCTGCAGCGAACCGTCAAAAAAGGGCAAATGTCGCAAATTTCCAATACAGCCGGCCCTCACGCCTAATAGACTCTGCCTCGTCAGGAGGCAAGATGCGGGCTTTGATAATGATTTGGGCGTTCGTAGGCGCTGCATTCTTCACGGGCTTAGCCGCTGCACATCCGGACGGGTCGGTTGGAAAGGCGGTCATAGTCAATCCAACCGAAAACAAATGGCAGCATGATCCTGGCGACCCTCCCGGGTCCCAGAGCATTGTGCTTCGCGAAGATGCCAAGACTTCAGAAATTGAACTGCTGGCGCGTTATCCGCCTGGGCATGTCTTTCCTCCCCACTGGCACAGTGCGAACGAGCGCATTGTTTTACTCGAGGGCCGAATGTCCATCACAAATGGGAACACCGTGGAATATCTCGACAGCGGAGGCTTTGCTTATCTGCCGGCAAAGGAACTGCAACGCATGGCCTGCGTTTCTCAAACGGAATGCAGATTTTATGTGTATTGGGATGGGAAGCTGGACTTCCACAAGGAGACGGAATCGCCGAATCTCTAAAAGTTATTGGCTGCTTCTCGCCATCTCCACGGCCTTCAGCAATGCGCCCGCTTTGTTCATACTTTCTTGAAACTCGCTTGCCGGATCTGAATCGGCCACAAGGCCCGCGCCAGCCTGTAGATACGCCTTCTTCCCTTTCATCAGCATGGTGCGAATGGCGATACAGGAATCCAGATTCCCGGCGAAATCGGCATAGAAAACGGAGCCGCCATAGACGCCTCGCCGCGTCGGCTCCAGCTCTTCAATGATTTGCATCGCTCGCACTTTCGGCGCCCCGCTCAACGTTCCAGCCGGGAAGCACGCGGCAAATGCATCCAGAGCGTCCAGATCTTTTCGCAAGGTCCCTTCTAACGCCGACACCAGATGCATGACATGGGAATAACGCTCGACATACATCAGATCCTTCACTTTGACCGAACCGTATTCGCTGACGCGTCCCAGATCGTTGCGGCCTAAGTCCACGAGCATTACATGCTCGGCGCGCTCTTTTTCGTCACCACGCATCTCCTGCTCGAGATGCGCGTCTTCTGCCTCGTCATGTCCTCGCGGATGAGTCCCAGCGATTGGGCGGTATTCGAGCTTCCTCCCACTCACTCGCACCAGCATTTCTGGGGACGAACCTAGTATGTGAGTGTCGCCATGCCTGAGAAAATATAGATAGGGAGATGGGTTCACTTGTCTTAGAGCGCGATATAAATCGAACGGCGCCACCTCCGGAGTAAAGTCCAGCCGCTGCGAGAGCACCACCTGGAAAATGTCCCCCGCGGCGATGTATTCCTTGCACCGCTCCACTCCGCGCATATAGGCTTTGCGCTTCGTACCGGCATGGACTTTCAGCTTCCCAGACTTGCTGTTCTGATTCTTCCGCCATAGTGCTGGACTCAGCCCGGTTGCCAGTTTCCTCTCCAGCGCAGCGATATCCCGCAAAGCTCGATCGTATGCGGCCCGCGGACTTTCGCTCCGCACATCGGCCGCCGCCACAATATGGATCTGGTGTCGCAGATGATCGAACGCCAGCAAACGGTCAAAGAACATCAACTCGGCATCCGGCATTAGGAGATCGTCCTTGGCCTTCTCGCCGATGTTCTCCAGCTGTCGCACTACGTCGTAAGCGAAATATCCGACCGCCCCGGCAGTGAACGGAGGCAGTCCGGGAACACTCGCAGGACGATGCTCCCGCAATAAGCGCTTCGCGACCTGAAAAATGTCGGCTTCGATAGTTTCGCGGTGTCGTCCGCGAACGATCTCAACCTTACCTTCGCGGGCTGTAACACGCATATAAGGCTCTGCACCCAAGAATGTGTAGCGCCCGATCTGCTCCCCGCGCTCGATCGACTCCAGCAGGAAGGCATACGACTCCTTCTGGGCAATCGCGAGGAAGGCACTGACCGGCGTGAGCAGGTCGGCGCTCACGGACTTGACGACTGGCACAAGCGTAGCCGTCTTCGCGAGGCGGGAGAATTGCTTTAAATCAGGCTGCAGCATGGTGGAGCTTCATTATAGGGGACGAGAGGCGGGCGGCGGCAGGGGCAGGTCTTAGAGAGTCGCATCACACTTCAAACAACAAGGGACCTTTTGTATAACTCATTGTCAAAACGCCTGACGCCTTGATGGTTATTCCAAACTTTCGGATTCATCTCGAAAATGGCTCAGGGAGCGATCGCAACGCGAGCGTCTTTTGAGACCGCGTACAAGTAATTCGTTCCTGCCTCAAGAACCGTGTCTGTACCCGCTTCTCCGTGGCATGGGTTATCTCCCGCCATCCCAATGGCCATTGGGATCATAAAAGGGGAAAGTGCAACGAAGATCACAACCACGCCAGTGAAAGCCGCTGCATGGCGACTCTTGGTCCATGCGGTATCGAGCGGAACCCAGTCGGGGTCTCCGATGTGATTCGGATCGAACCGGTAGGAGTAAACTCGTTGGACCCGGAGACGATCGCCTTTCGGAGTAATGACAGACTCCAGTGCCCACTTAACCTCGCCAGCATGACAATTTTTGCCCGCCCGCTTCACTTTGGTCACGGTTCCGTGCACGATCCACTCCGTCGGCAAAACTGTTACGCCTTCAGCGACGAGCGGACGATCCAGCTTGGCTGTTACCTCATCGCCAACTTGCGCGTGGACGGAATCGAGTGCTGTTAGCTGAGACAAGCTTAGAGTAAGGCCTCGCTTTATTTTTACGGACTTAATCTTCAGGCTGCCGTTCTGCGCGTTGGCGGCGAGGGAAGCGATCAGAATGAGGAGTGCTGACAAGAGTGTCCGCGGTTGCGACATGGACAACCTCCAAGTGAGGAATTGCCGCATGTACGCAGCGTACGCAGTCGCGCTGAGAAACGGTCTTGTATTTAGCGCACTTCGTTGAGTGTCACACCTGGTGAGTTCGACGAAGTTTCCAGTGGATTCCGGACGAACTCTTCAAACCGGCGCAGCTCGGTGATGGAAGCTTCAGAAAGAAGTGAGAAGGGAATGGCACGGCAGCCCGCGGGAAGGTCCGCTGCCGTCAGAATGTCGCAGACAACGGCAGCAGTTTGTTTCAAACCGCGGTGCCAGTCTGGTTCGCGGGCATCACGAAAAACCAGACTGTCGGAGGAAAAGCCGGCGGCCGTGAGCACGGCGTACGCGATCTTAATAAATTCCTCCCAGCGTGATGCTACTCCGACCAGTGCGCCCAACGGCGCCGGAAGATAGCTGGAAAGCGACGCGGGTACGGAACGAACTTGCAGTACGAGAATCTCTGTGCCTGGAACCAAATGCTCACGGGTCCTGGTCTCGCGGTTTGGCAAAACCACGGGCATCCCGCCCTGGGGCGATTTGGGGCAATCCTCCAGATGGCAGGACTCGACTGCGAAATTAACCGCGCGCGCGATTTCAGCTGCGAGAATTCTGCGCAATTCTTCGTCTGACTCTATCAATAGAAAGTGATCGGGAGGCTGAAGCTCCAGCCAGTACCGCAACCGGGATCGAACTTGCGGCAGCGTAATTCCCAGCTTGCGGGCCCCAAGGAAAAGACTGGCGATCATTTGATCGAGTGCCAGAGTTGGCGTCGATGCGGTTGGTGGTTTACGTGCCCGCACATAAACGCCGCTGCCGCGACGGAACTGTACCCACTTGTCCTTCTGGAGCTGGCGGTACCCCGCGCTGATGGTGTTTGGATGAATGTGAAAGCGGCGCGCCAGTTCGCGCGTACTGGGCAGGCGCTGCCCAGGCGCTAGGTCGTCGCTAAGAATCCCCAGTATGACCTGCGTAACCAGCTGTTCGCGAATCGAAACGTCGCTCCGGCGCGCAAACCAGAATTGCATGGCAGAAACATGGTAAAGCAATGCGCTAAGGTCAGGGTTAGGAGTTAGAAAGTCTAGCCACAAAATACTTTAGAGCGAAGCTGGACGTGGAGCTGCCTCTCCCTGACGCCTGACTTCCAAACTTTCGTCACTTGTTACCCAGGCAGCAATCACTAAAATCCTATTATCCCGAGTAGTATGAGCTTTTTGCGGCCCAGGACTATCCTGCGCTCGAACTGACGGGACGATTCTATCGATCGAACACTACGAACAAGCTTCATCGGAGTCTATGCTAGTTAAGTTTTGGGGCGTGCGCGGCTCTACGCCCACTCCACAGGCCGAGAATCTTCGCTACGGGGGAAATACCTCCTGCGTCGAAGTGCGCGTCGGAGAGCAGATCTACATCTTCGACTGCGGCACCGGCTTTCGTGTGCTCGGGCACGCTTTGGAAGCCGAGTTTGGCGACCAGCCCTTTTCAGCGCATGTCTTCGTATCTCATTTTCACTGGGACCATATTCAGGGCATGCCTTTCTTCCGGCCGCTCTACGACAGTCCCAAGAGCCGGTTCTTCTTCCACTCCTCCAGCCGCACCCGTAGCCTCGAACAGGTTTTGACCGACCAGATGTCTTCGCCGTACTTCCCTGTCGATCTGGACCAGATGCGCGCTCGCCGCGACTTCTATGACATCCAGAATGGATGCCTGGATATGGAAAATGGCGTCCGCATCAAGACCCAGTGGTTGAACCATCCGCAGGGCTGTTTGGGATTCCGCATCGAGACGAAGGATGGCGTGCTTGTGTATGCCACCGACAACGAACCCGGAGATGCCGAGTTCGATAAAGGCGTTCGCAAGCTCGCCGAAGGCGCCGACATCCTGATCTACGACGCACAATATCTTCCTGAGGACTACGCATCGAAGCGCCGCGGCTGGGGACACAGCCACTGGCGCGAAGCCGTGAACGTCGCCATGGAGAGCGGCACAAAGGAACTCGTGCTCTACCATCACGATCCTGATCACACCGACACGATCGTCGACAAAGTCGTGGCTGACGCCCGCAACTACTACCCAAAGGTCCGCGCCGCTGCGGAAGGCATGGTGATGCGTCTGGAATCGGGCCGCGGAACTGCCGCAGGGTAGCGAGCTCTTTCCCTTATGTCATTCTGACGAGAGGATAGCTCTCTGAGGAACCTTTCGGATCGCGAATATCGCCCGCGTTAGTTCACGGAGCTTCATCTCCCGGCCCACTGCCTTAATACTTCACGCCGACGTACGGTCCCTCAACCCGGCTTCGCCGAGTTTCAGGATGACAGCTTTTGAGGACGCCGCTTGCCGACTGATGGTGACTGACCTCTGGCCCCTGACCCCTGATTTGCTACACTTCCGCCTTCACACACCCGAGGGGGAGCTCATGATCCGATCTGCGCTTTTGTGGATGTTCTCGCTCGTTGTCGCCGTTCCTGTCTGCGCGCAATCCCCAGACGTCCCAGAGCCCGGATCCGTCGAAGCTATTGCAGCTGCGACTACCGATCCGCACTATGTCTCGCCCTGGGTGTCGTACATTCCCCAATCCGACAAAGTCCCCTCACCCGAAAAGTTTCTGGGCCGCATCATGGGAGCTCCCGGAGAACTCGTCGGAACTGAAAAAGCCTATGGATATGCTCGTGCCCTCGCCGCAGCCAGTCCGCGCGTTCGCGTCTTCACTATTGGCAAGAGCGAAGAGGGCCGGGACATCATCATGCTGGCGATTGCTGATGAGGCTGGCATTCGTGATCTCGACCGGATCAAGGCAGCAAACGCAGCACTCGCCGATCCTCGCCGCACCGACAAAGCCGCGGCCGAAAAACTCGTTGCCAACTCGCGTCCTGTTTATTACTTCAATGCCGCGCTGCACTCAGATGAAACCGGATCCACCGAAGCGGTGCTGGAACTCGCGTACCGCCTCGCGGTCTCCGAGCAGCCGATGATCCAACGCATCCGTCAACAGCTTGTCGTGCTGATCAATCCCATCTCGAACCCAGACGGCCGCGACAAGATGGTGGACTGGTTTTACCGATATCTGAAAGGAAAGACCGACCGCAACACCCTGCCCCGACAGTCGCCGCCCTACTGGTCGAAGTATGCATTTGTCGACATCAACCGCGACACACCGCAGCAGACGCACGAAACCACCAAAGCCGCCGACCGCATGTTCTTCGACTGGCACCCCGTCGCCTTTCACGATTTGCACGAAGGCGTTCCCTTCCTCATGACTTGGAATGGCACCGGACCGTATAACCCGAATGTTGATCCCATCACATACTCCGAATTCCTTGAACTCAGTTTTCACGAAGTCGAAGCTATGACCGCAATGGGCATGCCGGGCGTCGCCACCTGGAATTTCGGCGAGGGGTTCGCGCACCTCTACATTGAATCGGTTGCGATGAATCACAACAGCATTGGACGCGGTTACGAGACGTTCGGCAACGGCAGCGCCGAGACGGAAATGCGGTCGGTTTCCGCAACAGTTGCCTCCAAAGAGTGGTACCGCCCCTTGCCCGCACCGCGCGAGGTGAAATGGTCGGCGCGCGACAATCTCAACTATCAAGAGACGGGAGCGCTCTCCGCGCTCGACGACGCCGCCGGCCACTCGAAGGAGATGCTGCGCAACTTCTACCAGAAATCCTGGAACTCCTGGCAGAAAGGCCTTACCGAGCCACCCTATGCTTTCCTCATCCCACCGGATCAAGGAGACCCGGGGCGAGTCGCACAGATGATCGACCGCTTAATGGCGCAACGCATCGAGGTGTCGCAAGCGCAGAGCCCGATACAGCTAAAGGATGGAACCTATCCGGCAGGAACCTACGTTGTGCGTCTTGATCAGCCGTATCGCAACTACGCGTATGACCTGCTGACGCCCCAGCACTATCCGCATGAAGGCGAACCGCCGTATGACGATGTTTCCTGGGAATTGCCTGCGAATTTTCACCTTGAGGCCATCGCTACGAAAGACGATTCCATTC